>JAABUZ0100004704.1_pt1 | contig 18611 bp, 20 predicted proteins | sample 5562091 | NCBI WGS metagenome assembly JAABUZ01 (sample SAMN12813069, study PRJNA571459) | rock metagenome | isolation source: Antarctica rocks | place: Antarctica: Victoria Land, Linnaeus Terrace sud | collected 2015-12-21 | reverse complement strand
ACGCTGGCCGACCGCGTGTATCGCTGCCCGTGCTGCGGACGAGAGATCGGGCGGGATCACAACGCGGCCAGCAACATAGTGACTCTGGGGCTCCAGAGTCTCGGTGCAAGACCGTAGCAGCCCACGGAGTTTACCCGTGGGAGTAGTCACGACCCGGCTGTTATCCCGAACTGTGGTACGCTAGCGCAGGCCGGCGAGCCGCGTGTGGAGAGGGACGGGTCACGGCGTGTTCGCGGTGTGCGACGCCATCGGCCGTCGGCTGACCGCGGGAGGTCGTAAAGGGCATGGGCATCGATGGGGCGCGAGAACGCCCGTCCACGGGACATTGAGCGGCCGACGCGGCGTGGGAACCGGGGTCGTCGTGATCGGGGACATCGCGTGCGACCTGCTCGTGCGGACGCGCGCGCCGCTGGCCTTCGGCGCCGACACGCGCGCCCACACCTCGCCTCAGCCGGGCGGGGCCGGCGCGAACACGGCGGCGTGGCTGGCGCGTCTGGGGGTCGAGACGCACCTCGTCGGGCGCGTCGGCCGCGATGTGTTCGGGCAATTCCTCACGCATGAGTTGCGGCGGGACGGCGTCGTCCTCCACGTCGGGGAGGACCCATCTCACCCCACGGGACAGATCGTCGTCGTGGTCGACCCCACCGGTGAGCGCAGTATGCTGACCGACCGCGGCGCGAACTCCCACCTCCGCCGCGAAGACCTTCCCACCGGTCTTTTCGGGACGGCCCAGCACCTGCACCTCTCCGGGTACGCTTTCCTCGACGATGGCCCGCGCGCGGCCGCCCTCGACGCGCTACGCCTGGCTCGCGCGCGCGGCATGACGACCTCGATCGACCCGGCCTCGGCCACCGTGCTCGCGGACCTGGGGCCGCGGCGCTTTCTCCAGTGGACCGCTGGGATCGACGTCTGCTTCCCGAATCACGAGGAGGGCGCGCTGCTCGCGGGGACGGGCGAACCCGCGGCGATCGCCGCGACGCTGTCGAACCACTACCCAGGCGTCGTCCTGACGCTCGGCGCGGAGGGCGCGATCTACGCCGCGGCCGGCCAGGATACGGTCTACCTCCCCGCGTCGCCGGCGCGCATCGTCGACACGACGGGCGCCGGCGACGCCCTGTGCGCGGCCTACCTCGCCGCCTGGCTCACGCACGAGCCCCCCGTAGCCGCTCTACAACGGGGCTTGGGGCTGGCGGCGCGGGTGGTAGAAACAGTCGGAGGGCGGCCGCGCCTATGAGCCCTAGCCGGGGGCCCTTGCGGCGCCTAAAATAGGTCCGATACGTTGCTTCCAGTCTCTTGCCGATGCGTGCGCTCAGCCGGTACTGGCCAGGACCAGACGGGCCGCTTCCTCCGGGACGTCCCATTGCGGGAAGTGCCCACTGTGCTCGAACCACCGCACCCGCGCATCAGGGAAGAGCCGCGCGGCCCGCCGCGCTTGCCGTGGGATACACACATGGTCCTGCCGCCCCCACCCAATGGTGATCGGGCCGCGCGTCGTGCCCGGCGCCATCCCTTGCTGCGTCGGCCCGGAGACCAACTGGCGCAGGAGTTCGTCGATCGACGGCGACGCCGCGAAGCTGCGCATCTCAGCCAGCGTGACCTCGGGGGACAACCGCCAGGGGTGAGCCGAAAACTGGGCGAAGAGCAGCGTGCGGCCGATCGAGTTGCCGGTCAACAGGGGCATAAGGGGTTGCAGCAGGCGGATGAGGCGGATGGACAGGGCGACGGACGCGCCAAAAAAGCGACGTTCCCATCCCCACCAGAAGCCGCCGGGGTCGAGCGACACCGTCGCGCCGACGACACCGCGCCGCGCCAGTTCGAGCACGAGGCGCGCGCCCATGGAACTCCCCACCACGTCGACGCCCCTGAGATCGTGCGCGTCTAAGAACGCCGTGACGGCGTCGGCCAGGGTCGCGATGGACACCTCGCCGGGCAGCGGCGGGGTCTCGCCAAACCCTGGCAGGTCGATTGCAATCACCTCGCGCTCGGCGGCCAGGGCGTCGAGGATCGGCGTCCACTCGCGCCAACTCCCGCCCAGGCCATGGATGAGCAGCAGGGGCTTGCCCGCGCCGCGCCGGATATGATTCATCTCCATGCTGTCCCTTTCAGTGTGGGGCTCTCAACCGGCGCGGGGCCGCGCCACGCCCCTGTCGCGACGAGCAGGGGAACACGGACGGTGTTCCCCTGCCGGCTATCTCGCCACGGCTTCTACGCGGGCAGCTTGGCCGCGAGGACGTCGACCTGTTCGATGGTGGGCGCCGCGAACAGTGTGCCCACGTTCGCCTTGAGCGCCGCGGCGACGCGACCCGCGAGATGTGCATCCCGGCCTGCCGCGTCGGGGAAGGCATCGAAGATGCCGAACGTCGACGGTCCCAGGCGCAGCGCGAACCACGTGGTCGTGGCCGGCTCTGCCTGCGCCAGCGCCAGCCCTCCCGTCAGGAAGTCCTCGACCTCCGCCTCTTTCCCCGGCAGCGCCTCCAGGCGCACCAGCAACCCAACGGTCACCATGTCCCTCCTCCTTTCATGTCACGCGCGATCACGCGGCGCGTGCATTAGCGTGCCTGGCCCGGCTTGAGCAACACCTTGGTCCAGCCGTCGTCGCGGGCATCGAAGTGTTTGTAGGCGTCCGGCGCCTCGCTTAGCGACGGCGTGTGCGGTCGATGGCGATCCGCGCTGGAGGGCGGGGCACATCGCATGGCGTGACGACGGCCGCGCGATGCGCCCGGTCCATTATCAGGCGCCGCACAAAGCGCGCCCGATAGACAACGGGGCGCCACGCCCGCGCTCTCGGGGCATCCGCGTTAGCGCACGACCACCCGCTCCGGGGCCGCGCCTAGCTGACGCAGGATGCCCAACTCGTCGGAACTGCCCCAGCGCTCGACGATCTTGCCGTTCTCGAACCGGCCGATCTGCACGCCGCGGGCGCTGATATGCTTGCCCGTCGGGGCCACGCCGAGGAAGTCACCCTGATGCGTGCCACTGATCGTGTAGGCGATGGACACGTTGTCCTCGTCGGTCACGACGTGCTCCGGCGTGACGGTGAGGTCGGGAAAAGCGGCGCGCAGGGTCGTGAAGAACCCTTTGAAGCCCGCGGGTCCGGGTCCTTGATCCGGGGCGGGGTCGTGATCGACGACGTTCGGCGCGAACACGTCGTCAAGGGCGTCTAACTGCCCGCTGGAGACGGCCTGGCCCAGGCGTTCCTGCGCCGCCATGTTCTGCTCACGAGACATGTGTTTTCCTCCCTATTCTTTACTCTGTCCGGTGTGTCGTGGACCAGCTATTCTTAAATCCAATCGGCTGTGGATCAGCCGGCCGGGCGAACCCCGCCGGGGCCACGCCCTTGCACGGAGCGCAAGGGCGTGGCCCCGGCGGACTGTTCGTGGCGTACCGAGGGCACGCCGAGGAACGGACGGCTTACCGGGCGGCCGGGCCGCTCGGCGTCCGATAGGTGACGTTGGTGGCGTCGATCGGAGTGGGGCCAGGATAGGCGACGGCCTTGCCGCTGCCGCCGATCAGCCCGCGCCGCCTCATCGACACTAACATCTCGCCGACGGTCCCAAACAGCATCGGGGCGAACGCCCGGTCGTTGGCCGGCTGGGTCCCCAGCGCGGCGTTGGCCAGTACGCGGTGCTCGGCTTCTTCCGCCGCGTACTGGAAGCTGATCTTGACGAGATCGGGTCTCTTCAGCCGCGCGTAGACGCCGATGGCGGCGATTTGCGTGGCGACCTCCGCCCCCTCCTGCACCACGATCGCGTTGAAGAAGGTGTCATAGTCGGTCAAGGCCGCGGGCGGGATCGTGAAGGTCTCCACGAAGGGCCGTCCCCCCGCGCGCTCGAAGAAGGCGAGGTGGAAGTGCTCCTGCGCCTGCGCCGCCTTGACGATGGCGAGGACCGGGGCCGGAATGGGCTTGTTGAAGTTCTTCTGCTGGGCGCTCTCGATACCGGCGCCCAGGAAGGTCACTCCGAACCGCTCGATCGTCGCCGTGATGTCGAGGATCCGCTGGACGCTCTCCGACTCCGCCGCCAGCGCGCGGAACAGCCCCGCCTGCGCCAGCGTCACACCGGCCGCGCCGACGGCCGCGCCCTTGAGCACGGCGCCCCGCGAGAGCAGCGCGCTCACGCGTGTCGCTATATCCTGTTCGTTCATCGCTCGTACTCCTCTTTCACTTGCTCAGGTTTCACGCGCTCAGGGCCGCAGGAAATGGACACCGGTGTTGTCGATGGCGCCGGGACCGGGATACGTGATCTGGGCGCCGTGGCCGCCGATGAACCCGAGACTCTTGAGGGCGTCCGCCGCCCCGCTCACGCTGGTGAACAACGCTTTCTCGAAGGCCACATCGTTGGGCGTACCGGAGATCAGACCGGCCTCGACGGCGAAGAAGCGGGCGCCCGCGCGGTGCTCGGCTTCCACCGAGCCGATCTGTAGCGCGAGTTGGGCCAACCGCGGCTGGCCGAGGAGGGCGAATTCCTGGGCCGCCGCCAGGTAGGCGGCGATGAACGCTTCTTCCAGGCCGATCACGGTCAGCAGGAAGGTCGGCACGTCGGTGACGATCTTGGGATTAGGCACGGTGAACGTGGTAGTCAAGGGCCGTGCGCCCGCGGCGGTCAAGTACGCGTAGTGCGCCTGCTCTTCGGCCCGCGCCGCCGTGAACGTTTGGCGCTGCAGGGCGTTGAGCGCCAGCGCGCCGGTCGCGGCGTTCGCCAGCGCCCCACCCAGGGCCGTGACCGCGAACGCCTCGGCCGTCGCCGCGATGTTAATGATCTGCTGGACCGTTTCGTATCCGGCCGTCCCACCCGCGAGGATGGATCGCTCAGTCGGCGTGAGTCCTCCAACGGCTATCATATATCTCCCCTTTGTTGTGCCTCTATAGTGTGTAGAGCGTGATTATTGTGTGTAGAGCGTGATGATAAGATACGCGCCAGGGACGGCGCCTCCGTCGTCCCCGTCGTAGATCGCGATGGGGACGAGGGGTGTCACGGCGTTCCTGTACCCTTCCTACCGGAAGGCCGACAGCAGCCCCGTAGCGGCCTCGGCCACGGCCTGCTTGGCCTCGTCCACGACGGCGGACATGGTGAAGAACTCGTGCGTCACGCCGTTGTAGCGCGTCGCCCGCACCGCCACGCCGGCCGCGCGCAAGCGCGCCGCGTAGGCCTCACCTTCGCTGCGTAGCGGGTCGAATTGGTCGGTGATGACGGTCGCCGCGGGCAAGCCGCGCAGCGACAGGGCGCGCAGCGGCGAGACGTACGGGTTGGCGCCGTCGGCCGGGGTACGCAGGTAGTACTTGAAGAACCACATCATACTCGGCCGGTCGAGCGGCATGGCCATGGCCTGCTCCAGGTACGACGGCGTGTTGAAGTTGTAATTAGTGATGGGGTACACCAGCACCTGGTAGAGCGGCTGCGGCGTGCCGCGGTCGCGCGCGATGAGGCAGGTCACGGCGGCGAGATTGCCGCCCGCGCTCTCACCGGCGATGGCGACGCGGCGCGGGTCGCCCCCGATCGTCGTGGCGTTGGTCTGGACGTAGCGCAGCGCGGCGTAGGCGTCCTCCGGCGCGGCTGGGAACGTGTGCTCGGGGGCCTGACGATAGGCGACCGAGACGATGATGCTGCCCGCCGCGTTGCAGAGGGCGCGGCAGGAGGGGTCGTAAGTGTCCAGGTTGGCGATGACCCAGCCGCCGCCGTGGCAGTAGACCGTGACGGGGAAGGGCCCCGTCCCGATCGGCGTGTAGACGCGCGCCAGGATCAACCCGCCCGGCCCCGGAATGCGGATGTGGTCGATGCGCCCGACGGGCTCGACGGCCGGGGCCAGCCCGCGCGCCGCCTGGACGCCTTGAAGCGCGTCGGTGGTGGAGGATTGCTGGCGGGCCTGCGCGGGCGTCAGCGTGGGGAGGGGCAGCGGGTGCAGGGCCGCGAACTGATCGAGCACCGCCTGCATCTGCGGGTGCGGGCGGCCGGTGTTCGCGCCGACGACGGGCGGCGCCCCGCCGGCGCGAGCGAACGCGGGCAGCAGCGCGTCGGCGCCGGCAAGACCGGCGGCCGCGCCGAGGCCCGCGCGCAGCACGCCGCGGCGCGTCGGGCGGATAGTCACGGGTCGTGCGGCGGGTGTCGTGTCGGACCTGTGCGCGATAGGCATCGTGTATCCCTTCCTGTATCTTCGACGACGTAGGGGCATAGCCTCAGGGCGGCGTCGTTCGTGGGACAACGCGCCGGCCATTTAAAAAGGAGGCAAGAAACGTGCCGTGGCCGACCGGTCGGTCGGTCGGCCACGCTCACGGCTGGGAAAATATCGGGCGGCGTGGGATGGGTCGACGCGGTTCTGACGCGCTACGGGATGGCGCGCAGATCGGCGAGGAGGCCGGCGGCGATCGCGTCGAAGCGCGCGTCGTCGTCGTGCGCTTGCGCCACCAGCAGCGCCCCCTCGACCCCCGCGAGCAGCCGTTGCGCCGCGGCCATGGGCGCCCCCGTGTCCCGCAGCAATCCCGCCCCACGGGCCGCCGCCAGGACGTCGCCCAGCCACGCCTCGTGCTCGGCGAAGTAGCCGCGCACCTCCCCCCGCACGGCCTCCGGCAGCGTCGTCGCCTCGGCCGCGAGCAGCCCGCACAGGCACATATGCTCGCGCCGCGCCAGCAGCGCGCGGTAGAGCCCGGCGTAGCGGGCGAGCTTGTCAAGGGGATCGTCCGTCGCATGGTCGATCGCGACCATCCCGTCGCGCACGGTCGTCCGGTAGCGGGCGACGACGGCGCGGGCAAGGTTCTCCTTGGTGGGGAAGTGGTGGAAGACGCTGGCCTTGCGCAGGCCTACCGTGGCCGCGACGGCGGCGTAGCTGACGCCGTGGTAGCCGTGCGCCTGCATAAGGCGCTGGGCAACGTCCAGGATGCGCTGGTCGGTCGGCAAAGACGGGCTCATCCCTCCATTGTCGCGCATCGGGACGGAACGTTCACAGCGGGGCGGCCATCGTGCCACAACAGGGGCGCCCGTTGGGGCAAAACGGGTTCCGTGGAGGATGGAGCGGCCGCCCCTTTCCTGATGAAGTACACGAGGCCAGATCCATTGACGGACATCGATTGGTCGTGGTATCGTGTAGACATGAACACACGCACGCTGACACATCCGCTGCCGATCCGGCACAAGGGTAATCCGTGCCGCGGCCCCGTCGTGGCTCCGAGCCTCACCCAGGAGCAGACGGCGACCCTGGCCGACCGACTCAAGGCGCTGGGTGATCCGACGCGGCTACGGATGCTCGACGTCCTGGCGCAGCAACCGGAGCCGCTATGTGTCCGCGACCTCACGCCGCGGTTCAGCCAGAACCAGCCCACGATCAGCCACCACCTCAAACTCCTGCGCGAGGCCGGCCTGATTGTCGGTGAGAAGCAGGGTATTTGGGCCTACTACCAGGCCACCGACGCAGGAAGGAAGAGCCTGGCCGCGATCAAGACGCTCACCTGACAAACCCTTTTTTGCCTTTACATATCGACAAGCGTCGATATAGAGCAATAGGAGAGAAACAGTGCGCCAGGACACGACGACGAGGACCAGCGGCGCTATCGCGCCGGAGACCATCACCGAGCAGGTACGCGCACGCTACGCGCGCGCCGCCTGGAGCGTGCGGGCCGGAGGCGGCGACGCATGTTGCTCCAGCGACTGTTGCTCCGATGGCGGGGCCGACGATCCCGTGACGAGTAGCCTTTATGACGCGACGCAGACGGAGGGGCTGCCCGAGGACGCGGTGCTGGCCTCGCTCGGCTGCGGCAACCCGACCGCACTCATCGACCTGCGGGAGGGACAAACGGTCCTCGACCTCGGTTCGGGCGGCGGGATCGACGTGCTCCTCAGCGCCCGGCGCGTGGGACCGACCGGCTTCGTCTACGGCGTGGACATGACCGATGAGATGCTGGCCCTGGCTATGGAGAACAAGGCCAGGGCCGGCGCGGCCAACGTCGCCTTCCTCAAGGGGCGCATCGAGGAGATTCCGCTGCCGGCCGACTCCGTGGACGTGGTGATCAGCAACTGCGTCATCAACCTGGCCGCCGACAAAAGCCGTGTGCTGCGCGAGGCCTTCCGCGTGCTCACGCCGGGCGGCCGCTTCGCCGTCAGCGACGTGGTGGCCGACGGACCGGTACTCCTAGGCTTGCGGAGCAACATGGAAGCGTGGGTGGGCTGCCTCGCCGGCGCGCTTGAGATCGAGGAGTATAAGCGGCTCCTGACCGCCGCGGGCTTCGAGGATATAGACGTGGAAATCACGCGGCGCTACACGGTCGCGGAAACCGGACTGGATACCGCGACGCGGCCGGCCGGGTGGGAGGCGGGCGACGGCAAGCTCGCCAGCGCCTTCGTCCGCGCGACCAAGCCGCCGATAGCTGTGGCCGCGCCGCGCGACAAGACACGACGACGTCCGGCAATCCCGTCCCAGCCGGCGATACACTGGTAAGGGAACGGGTCATGAGTCGGCTGTGCGGAGCCTGGGCTGATGGATGGTGAGGCGACAGATGGACGATGGTGAGGAGAAGTCCGTTGGCGCGGCGCGCGTCCTGGTAATCGACGACGACCGCAAGATCACGGACGTGCTGCAACGCGGCCTGGCCTATCAGGGCTACCACGTCGATGTCGCGCACAGCGGCGTCGATGGGCTGGAGCAGGCGCAGCGCCGGGCGCCCGACCTCGTGATCCTGGACATCCTAATGCCCGGCCTAGACGGGCTGGAGGTCTGTCGCCGCCTGCGCGCGGACGGCGATGTGCCCATCCTGCTGCTCACCGCCCGCGACAGCATCGAGGATCGGGTCCGCGGGCTGGAGACCGACGCCGATGACTATCTGGTCAAGCCATTCGCCTTCGTCGAGCTGTTGGCCCGCGTGCGCGCCCTCCTGCGCCGCCGCCAGGCCGACGCGCCCCCGACACTGCGCTTCGCCGACCTGGAGCTGGACATAGCCGGGCGGCAAGCCCGACGCGATGGCCGTGCCCAGCGCGCTCACCACCACGGAGTACGAGCTGCTGGCGCTCTTCCCGCGCCACCCGCGCCAGGTCCTGGGGCGCGACCAACTCCTGGCGCGGGTTTGGGGCATGGACGCGGAGGTGGACACGCATGTCCTGGAAGTCTACGTCAGCTACCTGCGTCAGAAGCTGGAGGGCGGCAGCGAGCCGCGCCTAATCCAGACCGTTCGGGGCGCCGGCTACGTCCTGCGCGAGTCCTGACGCGTGCGCGCCCCCCTCTCCGCGCGCTTCGTCGCCTGGGCCGCGGCGCCTCCCGTCTGGTGGCCGTCCTGGCTGCCGGTGGCCTCGCTGCGCTTCCGTCTGACCCTATGGTACACCGCCGTCGTCGCCGCGACCCTCCTCCTCGCGGGCGCGGCGCTCTACGCCCTCGTCCTCCTTACTCTGAGCGCCCAGGCCGATCAGGTGACGGAGGGATTGGCACAGGATCTCGCGCGGGCCGTGCAGATCGGCCACATCCCGCCGCCCGGAGCCCTCGCGGTGACACTCCCGCGCACGAACGTCTTCGGCGCGCCGGACACCTTCGCCCAGGTGGCCGACCTCGGCGCCGGCCGGGTGGTGGCGCGCTCAGCCAATCTGGGCGATCAGACCTTGCCGTTCCTCCCTGACGCACTGGCCGCCGCGCGTCACGGCCAGACGATGGCCCGTGTGCTGGAACCCGAAGAGAACCGTCTGCACATCTACAGCGTGCCCCTGCGCGCCGCGGGGCGCGTCGTCGGGGTCGTCGAGGTCGGACGCGCCCTCGCGGGCGACGAACGCCTGCTTGAAATCCTGCGCCTGGTGCTGGGGCTCATCGCGGGGCTGGCGCTGCCGATGGCGGCGGTGCTCGGCTGGGCGCTCGCCGGACGCGCCCTGGCGCCGATCGGGGAGTTCGCGCGCGCGGCGGAGGCGATCGGCCAGGCGCGCGACTTCGCCCGCCGCGTCGCCCACCACGGCCCCCGGGATGAGGTCGGGCATCTCGCCGTCACGGTGAACGGCATGCTGACCGCGCTGGAGGCGGCGCATCGCGACCTGGCGGACGCCAACGCGCGCCTGGAGCACGCCCTGGCCGTTCAGCGCCGCTTCGTGGCCGACGCCTCCCACGAACTGCGCACTCCCCTTACCATCATCCGCGCCAACGCCGACGTGCTCGGGTGGACCGACGCCGGCGACCCGCTGGAGCGCGCCCAGGCCCTAGCCGACCTCGCCGGTGAGGCCGAGCGCATGGGTCGCCTGGTCGACGACCTGCTGACCCTCGCGCGGGCCGACGCGGGGCAGGCTCTGACGCCGCGGCCAACACCGGCGCTCCCGGCGCTGGAGGACGCGTACCGCCGGGCGCGTACCCTGGCGATCGGGCGGGAGGTCGCGTTGGAGCGGGCCGACGACACGACGGTCCGCGCCGACCCGGACGCCCTCGGGCAACTCCTGCTGATCCTGGTCGAGAACGCCCTCAAATACACGCCGGCCAGCGGCCGTGTAGTGCTCGCCCTCCGCCTGGACGGCGCGGAGGCGCGCCTCTCCGTGGCGGACACCGGCCCGGGGATCGACCCCGCGGACCTGCCCCATATCTTCGAGCGATTCTACCGCGCTGAGACCGCGCGCGCGACGAGTGGCAGCGGGCTGGGCCTCGCGATCGCCCGGTGGCTCGCCGAGCAGCACGGCGGTCGCATCGACGTCGCAAGCGCCCCCGGTCAGGGGAGTACCTTCACCGTCGTCCTCCCCGCCACGCAGCCCCGCTAGCCCCACCTGCCCCGATTCTTACCCTATTCTGAGGGTCCTCTGAGGGTCCTCTGAGGGACGCCTCGTAAACTGGGAGGTGTAATCGCGCCGCGCCATGCGCTTTACGATGGACGAGATGCGCGCTCAGCCTCGACGTTCCCGCCGCCTCCGTCTGACGGCCCCGCGAGAAAGGCAACACACGACCGGTATGCTCCACTTCGCCACGCACGACCTGACCCACCTGCTGACCGCCTACGGCTACTGGGCCGTGCTGATCTTCGTCGCCATCGAGAGCACGGGCATCCCCTTCCCCGGCGAGACCATGCTGCTCATCGCCGCGATCTACGCCGGTACCACGCACCACCTGGCCATCCCGTTCGTGATCGTGGCCGCCGCGGTCGGGGCGATCCTGGGCGACAACCTGGGCTTCTGGGTCGGGCGCGAAGGGGGCTACCGCCTGCTGCGCCGCTACGGCCACTACATCCGCCTGGAGGAGCGCCGGCTCAAGCTCGGGCAATATCTCTTCCGCCAGCATGGCGGCAAGGTTGTCTTCTTCGGGCGCTTCGTGGCCGTGTTGCGCGCCTGGGCGGCCTTCCTCGCCGGGACGAACCACATGCCCTGGCCCCGCTTCCTGGCTTTCAACGCGGCCGGTGGGATCGTGTGGGCCACGCTCTACGGCCTGGGGGGGTACACGCTGGGCGACAATGTCCACCGGCTCACCGGGCCGGTCGGCATCGTCGCGGTGGCCTTGGGCGCGCTGGCCATCGTCGCCTCGATCGTCTACCTGCGCCGCAACGAGGAGCGGTTGCAGGAGGAGGCTGAGCGCGCCTTGCCCGGCCCCCTCGACGCCTACCAACCGGGGGGTGCGAGCGCGGGCGCGTAACGCGGACCGCATGGACACACCTGGCCTGGGCACATCGACCGGCGACGGCGCCGATGATGCGGCGAATTGTGACACGGACACATGGATCGACCAACGGCCTCACGGCCGTTCACCACGGGAAGGACCAGATATGCGGGACGGACTCCAACAAGCGCTACAAGACCTGGCGACGCACAATATCGTCGCGCGGGACATCATCATCTTGTGCGCGGGCGCACTCATCTTCCTCATGGGGATCGCCTGGGTGATCGCTCTCATCCGGCGACGGACGACGCTGACCCTGGCGACGGTGGGCCACGTCGTCGTGCTGGGCGTGCTGACCTACCTCGTCGCCAGGGTGCTCGGGCGCCTGATCATCGATCCCCGGCCCTACCTCGTCGCGCATACGCATCCGTTCATCCCGCTCCCGCACGATAACGGCTTCCCCTCCGACCACACGCTCCTCGCGGCGCTCATGACGGCCAGCCTGTGGTGGATCGATCGGCGGCTCGTGCTAGCCTTCGCTGGGGCTACCGTCCTGGTCGCGCTTGGGCGGCTAGGGATCGAGGCCCACCACACGCTCGACGTCCTTGGCGGCATGGCCATCACCATTGTGGCGGAGCTCGTGGCGCGCATCGTCCCCTTCCCCGTGACGTGGGGGAGGCCGCTGCTCCCCGCACAGGCGCGCGCGTCGGGCGTGATGGCGCGGCCTGGCGCGCGGCGCGACAACCTGACATAATCCCCTAGACGGCGCGCCCACGGGGAGGAGCCCTGACAGACATGAGACATCGACGTCTTCTAGTGGCTCTGCTCGTCGCCCTGGCGCTCGCCGTCCTGCTCCCCCTCGCGGCGTCGATGGTCTGGCCCACGGCAACCACCCCTCGAGGGAGCGCGGCTCCGCCCTGGGCCACGCTCCCTCGCCGCACACGGACGGCCACGGGTGTGTGGGGAGATCCTGTTAACATCGGCGTCGAAGGCGCGCGGGCGACGATCCTTGCGTCGTTCCATGCTATCGGATGGGTCCAGGCCGATCCGCTCTCACCCCACAACGACGCCCGCCTCGCCCTGGACTTCCTGCTACACCGTCCCTACCCGCGCGCGCCCGTGAGCAACCTCTACCTCTTCGGCCGCCCCGAGGATCTGGCCGTCGAGCGTGCGTTGGGATCGGTGGCCCGGCGCGACCACGCACGCTTCTGGAACACACAGCGGCGCGATTCCGCGACGCGCCTGGAGCTCTGGATCGGCGACGCCTCCCGCGACACGAGCGTCGAGGTCGCGCTGTCCCATGGCATCCCGGTCGGTACCACCCACCACATCAGCCCGTTTGTGGACGCCGAGCGTCGCCGGATCGTGGCGGCGCTGCGCCAGGCGGGCGTCGTCGCGGCTGTGGTCACGGAGCCTGGAGTTGGGCCCACCCTCCTCGGGCACAACGGCGCGGGGGACCCGTTCGTGACCGATGGCCGGGTTGCGGTGATCGTCCTGAAACAGCCCTAACTCCCGCCGATGACGCCCGTACGCGGAAACGGGGAACACCGGCGCATGAAAACCGACGGAGGACCGAACCAACAAGTGGGCGGCAGCCCCGACCGCCGGCCACGCCGATCACCGGTCATCGTCGTCGTGCGCCGCCCCCGTCGCGGACACGGCCGACCCGTTGTCGGCGGCCGCATACACGGCGGCGGCATAGCCCTCCAGGTCCTCCCGACATGCCGCGAGCGCCCGCGTCGCCTCGTGGCTCAGCGCCGCGCCGAACGCATCGCGGCGCCCAATCTTGTCCCGCCAGGCCTCCAACTTGGCCAGGTCCTCCTCGTTCTCCTCCAGCTCGGCGAAGGTGTACTTGCCGGCCGCGCGCTCATGGGCCAACTCGGCATGAAACTCCCCGCAGCGGGTGAGCAACTCGGTGTATTCCTCGTCCCGCGCGGCGTTGAATTGCCCACGCACGGCCTCCTCATCGTCGAGCAGCCGTCCCCGGAAGAGCTGCGCCGTGCCCCCCATCCCCCGCACCTCCTCCACGGCCCCGCGCAGGACCCGCTCACTCACCGGCCCCGCGGCCAGGGCGGCCACGCCGTTCTGGAGGTAGAGCGCGCCGGCCGCCTTGAGCTTACGCCAAACACCGGCGCGTAGCCGGCTTGGCTCGGGCGGGATCTTGTAGACGAGCACTAGCCACTCCTGCATGACGCATCTCCCAAACTATTGTTATACTTTATTATAACGACTGTTAGATATGGACGCTAATGGATCGATACAACGCACGCCGCGCCGTCCTCAGCCTGTTGCCCCTGGGTACGGCCAACGATGTCGCGCGCACGTTGGGTATCCCCACCAACCTGGACATCAACGATGGCACGCTCGACGTGTACGCCATCGCGGGGGCCGGTTGGCGCGACCTCGCGGGGCTGGCCCTCTCCTTCCGCGGCGCCCGCTTCGTCCACCGCGCGAACGTCCACACCGACGAGACCGCTGCGGGGCGCATCGACACGGAGCGCACCCTGGCGACGAACGTGGATGGGGAGTTGGTCGATCAGATGCTCCTGCTTTTCACCCAGGCGCGCGACGCGCTCGGAGTCCTCGTGCCGCGGGACTCAACGGCCGCGGATTAAGACGGAAGACGTAGGGGATTATTCATGGACATTGCGCTATCCGTGGTCGCGCTGGTCGTCGGCCTGGTCCTGCTGGAAGCGGGCGCGGAGCGGTTCACCGGCGCGATCGGAGCCATTGCCCGACGCCTGCGCGCTTCCGAAGGCGTGGTCGGCCTGCTCACCGCCGGCGGCGAGTGGGAGGAGTTGGTCGTCGTCGCGCTCGCCCTCGCGGGCGGGCACCCCGCGCTCGCCGTGGGCAACGTGGTCGGCTCGTGCCTGGCCAACCTGATCGGTTCGATGCCCCTGGGACTGCTCGGGCGGCGGCCGCTCGTGCTCGACCGCAGCGCCCGCGTCTACGGCCTGGTCATGCTCGGCGTGACCGCCCTGGCCTGCCTTTTCGCGTTCGGCGGCCGCGTCACGCGACCGGAAGGGGGCGCGCTGGTGGCCGCCTTCGTCGTCTACGTCGCCTCGGTCCTGGTGATCATCCGGCGCGGCTGGCTGCGCCCCCCGGAGGAGGACGACGACGATGACCACGATGACCACGATGACCACGATGACGCGCCGGTGACCGGGTCCGCGCTGCGCCCTATCGCCGTCCTCGTGCTGGGCCTCGTCGTGATCTCGCTCGGGGCCGAACTGATCGTGCAGGGATCGGTCCACATCGCGCAGCGGATCGGCCTGTCCGAGTACGCGATCGGCGCGACCGTCGTGTCGATCGGGACGACGCTGCCGGACAAGGCGATCAGCTTGATTGGCGGGCTGCGCGGCCAGGGCGGCGTCGTGACGGCGAACGCCACCGGTTCCAACATCTTCCTGCTCACGCTTGTGCTGGGCCTGGCCGCCCTGGCCGGCCGCGCGGGCCTGGCCGTGGCCCCGACCGTCGCGCATGTGGACGTACCGTTCCTGCTGGCCGCCACCCTCCTCGTCACCCTGCTCTTCCGGCAACCATCCCTGCATCGGCGGACCGGCGTGGCCTTGCTGATCCTCTACGTCGCGTACATCGTCTACGCGCTCGTGCGCGGGGCTGTGTGAGCGACGTGATCCCCGATCCCCACGCGTACAAGCTCGCGCGCGCGATCGCCCTCCGCGACCTGCCAGGTGGGGCCGCGCGCCGCGACTATTGCAGTACGCCCATCCTCGACTTCTCGCTATACGGCCGCGATCCCACGGTTCAGGGGTGGATCCACCGTGGGGAGGTAACGCTGGATGACATACTGTATACCGTGCGCGGTCCGGCCGGGGAGCGACGGATAGACACCGCCAGTCCAAGGAGAATCACGCCCCGATGCGTAAGGTCCTCCCCCCAGGCCGATCTGAGTCGATCCTGGCGACTGGACAGCGAACCTGCGTGCAGGGGGCGACACTATGACGCACACGCATACCGCACGATAGGCCCCGAGAGCGGGGACACACACGATCACGCGCCCCACGATCCTGCCCATAGGCACGAACAGACGACGGACGGGGTGGACGCGCGGGGCTTAACGCGGATATAGTGGGCTGGACATGCGAGGCCTAACGAGGCGGAAGAACAATGGAACTGCAATCGACGATTACATGCCCGCACTGCGAAGCGAAGACGATGGAAACCATGCCGACCGATGCATGCCGCTATTTCTATACCTGTCCCCAGTGTGGCGTCCTGCTCCGACCACGTGCGGGCGACTGCTGCGTCTTCTGCTCATACGGCGCCGAGAAGTGCCCATCGCGGCAAGGGGGAGAGAAGGCTGATGGGAGAACAAAGACATGTCGATACCCCTAAGCGTTAGGCCGGCGGCATCAGGCGCGGCACAGACCCGAGCGGCTATGATACGGGCCGGCGTGCGGATCGAGATCGTCACAGTCGGCTGGATGACCGTCGAGGCCATCGTCGCCCTCACGGCCGGTCTGCTCGCGCGCAGCGTACTCCTCACCGCCTTTGGGATCGACAGCGTGATCGAGTTGGTGACGGGTGGCGTTCTGTTGTGGCGGTTGTCCACCGAGGCGCGCGGTGGCTCCCTGCGGCGCGTGGAGCGAGCCGAGGTCCGCGCCGCCTGGGTCACGGGCGTCGGGCTCGTCCTGCTCAGCCTCTACATCGTCGCCAGCGTCGGCGCGGGCCTGTGGACGCGCAGCAGACCGGAGAGCGCCCCGATCGGGATCACGCTCGCACTCGTCGCCGTCGTCGGCATGCCCCTCCTGGCCCGGCGCAAGCGGGCTATCGCCGCGCGTATCGACAGCGCCGCCTTGCGCGGCGACGCCGCCTGCTCTATGACCTGCGCGTACATGGCCGCGACCTTGCTCGTCGGCCTGGTCTTAACAGCGGCTTTCGGGTGGTGGTGGGCCGAGGATGTGGCCGCGCTCGGCTTCCTCTACTGGCTCATTGGGGAGGCGCGGGAGGCCCTGGAAGGCGCGCGGGCCGGGCGCGGCGGCTGTGGCTGCGGCGATCCAGGCTGCGAGGCGTAGGCGCTATGGACAGGGCAGAGATGGCGCCGCTCGCTTGTGATATAGCCGCCTTGACTCCAGAAGAACGGGGACGACGGCAGACGCTGGCGGACCACCTGCACGCCGCGACCCACGAGATGCGGGAGCGGGCTGACGGCTATGCGTTCCGCTATCCCGCCATTACCCTCTCCTCCCCGGCCAGGGCAGCGGCGTATTCGACCTCGGGCGCCGACGGCGTCGTCTCGGCCGCGTCCTCGACCAGGGGCGCCTGGTTGCCGGTGCGCAGCGGGAGCTCGGGCAGGAAGAGCACGACCACCAGCGCCAGAACCATGGCACAGCCGCCCACAAAGAAGAGGTCGGTGATGGCGCTGGTCAGGCTCACGCGGATCGCCTGCATCAACTGATGGAACAGGGTGAGCCCCTGTGGTCCGAGCCGCGCGAACCCCTGCTGAATGTGCCCAGCCGCCCCCGGCGCCAGCAACACCTGCGGGTTCCTGAACGCGGCGAGTTGATGCGCGGGGATGGCGCGCGTGAGCGCGGGCGACAGATTGTGGGCGAGGGCGCGCTGGAACTGGTTCGTCATGACGGAGCCGAAGACGGCGATGCCGATCGTGCTGCCCATCGAGCGAAAGAAGGTCAGGCTGGCCGTCACCTGCCCCAGATAGCTGAAGGGGAACGCGTTCTGCACGATGATGGTGAACAGGCTCATGCTGACGCCGATGCCCAGGCCCATGATGACCATGTTGCGGATCACCACACCGTTGCTCGTGGTGACGCCCATGCCCGCGAGCAGGAAGAGGCCCACCGCGGCCACGGCGAACCCGCCGATGGCCAGAAATTTATACCGCCCCGTGCGCGAGAGGATTTGTCCCCCCGCGATGCTGCTGACGATGAAGCCGATCATCATGGGCGTCGTCACCGCCCCCGAACTGGTCGCCGAGTTGCCCAGCACGCCCTGCACGAAGAGCGGCAGATAGATGATGGCGCCGAACATCCCGGCCGCGGTCAGGAAGGTGGCCAGCACGGAGATGCTGAACGTCCGGTTCTTGAACAGGGCGGGGGTGATGATCGGCTCGGGCGCCCGCAGCTCGATCATGACGAAGGCGGCGAGCATCACCACGGCAAGGGCCAGCAGGCCAATGACCTGCGCCGAGACCCAGGCGTACTGCGTGCCGGCCCAGGAGAAGGCCAGGAGGAGCGGCACCGCGCCGGCGATGAGCGCCGCGGAGCCCAGGTAGTCAATCTGATGTCGTCGGCGGCCGCCGGCCGCGGGGAGCACCAGGACCGCCACCACGAGGGCGACGGCGCCGACGGGCATGTTGACGTAGAAGGTCCAGCGCCAGCCCCAGTTATCGGTGATCCAGCCGCCGGCGGTCGGTCCGATGATCGAGGAGAGGCCGAAGATGGCCATCAGCACGCCTTGCCACTTGCCGCGTTCGGCGGGCGGGAAGAGGTCGCCGATGAGGGCCATGGCGATCGGCATCATGGCGCCGCCGCCGAGGCCCTGGATGGCGCGGAAGATGATGAGTTGGGTCATGCTCTGGCTGACCCCTGAGAGCGCCGAGCCCACCAGGAAGAGGGCCATGCCGCCGATGAAGAAGATCTTGCGGCCATAGATATCCGAGAGTTTGCCCCAGATGGGCACGGCCACGGTTGAGGCGAGCAGGTAGGACGTGGCGACCCAGGCGTAGTGTTCCAGGCCATTGAGCTCGGCGATGATACGGGGCATGGCCGTGCCGACGATGGTCTGGTCGATCGAGGCGAGCAGCATGCCCAGGACCACGCTGGCGAGGACGAGGAGGACGCGCTGGCGGCTCATGGTCGCGCTCAGACTCTGTGGTTCAGCGGCGGCCGGCGGCCCGGTTCGGGCGCCGACGGCGGGGGATGAGGCGGCGGTCATAGTACTCTCTGTCTCCTTTGTCGATACAAGCTATAGATGCGGTCTAGAGCGCTATTCAAGTAATCACCCCCTAAAAATCAGGCTGCATGGGGGACAGCAACGACGGCGGGGAAGCGTTGGATAACATGCAAGTTCTCGACAGCGGCCATGCGGCGCGTATCAAGCAAGTT
>JAABUZ0100004703.1_pt1 | contig 18616 bp, 17 predicted proteins | sample 5562091 | NCBI WGS metagenome assembly JAABUZ01 (sample SAMN12813069, study PRJNA571459) | rock metagenome | isolation source: Antarctica rocks | place: Antarctica: Victoria Land, Linnaeus Terrace sud | collected 2015-12-21 | reverse complement strand
AATCGGTGGGGTAGGCCACGTTTGCCGGGACCACCGTGGTGTCGGCCCGTAGCCGGTTGGTGCGCAGCACCTTCGCCTGGACCGCTTTGGCCAGCAACGCCTCGTTCAACCCATCGACCGCCGTCGTCCCGCAGCGGGTCGTCAGCTTCATCAACGTCGTGGGGTGCGGGACCCTCCCGTCCAACGGGATCCGGCAGAACCGCCGCCACGTGATCGAGTCGGCGACCTCCCGGCACAACGACTCGTAGCCAAGGCCGTGCCGGAACTTGAGAAACATCAACCGCAGATAGGTCTCCATCGGCGTCGACGGCCGACCTGCGGTCGGGTGGAAGAACGGTACGAACGGGCCGAAGAACATCTCGTCGTCCAGCAGACGGTCGACCCGCTGCAACTCCACCGGCAACCGGCGGACCTCGTCCGGGAGAACCGCCTCCCACAGGCTGACCTGCTCAGCATGAGTTCTCAGCATCCAACAACTCCCAGCCGCCCGACCCGATCCTTGGACCTATTCTCCCACGAGCAGGTCCCCAATCAGCGGACGTGAGTATCGAAACCCGCTGCGCCGCAACGACGCAGGCCCCGACTTTTTCATGGGAAAGTAACTAACGCCCTTGAGCACCCGCTCGGACCCGCGAGTCCACGACAGTCGCACTGACGTGCCGGGTGTGAAGTTGGCTGCCTGGTGCGCGCCGATCAGCGCGGTGCCGGTGGTGCCATCGGCGAGCTTGACGGAGACGTCCAGATGGCTGCCCCGGTAGGCTACTTGGGTGACGGTGCCGACGATATCTTGCGGCGCGCTGGTGACACCTTCCGCGAGCGGTTCCAATAGCAACGACTCCGGACGAATTACCAGACTTGCCGGCTCGTTTGGTGGCAGATCATGTTTGGCGCTCACTTCGGTCCCGATTCCCGTCAGCCGAAAACCCGCCTGCGTCGTTACCCCGACGAAGATGGTGGCGTCGCCGATGAAGGTTGCGACGAACAGGGATCTGGGGTCTTGGTATAGGTCGGACGGAGTGCCGATCTGCTGCACCTCGCCGTTTGCCAGGATGGCGATACGATCCGAGAGGCTCATGGCCTCGTCTTGGTCGTGTGTCACGAAAATGATTGTGGTGTTCACGGTGCGGTGAAGGTTGATAAGCTCGGCTTGCAACTGTTTGCGCAGCTTGCGGTCCAGGGACGACAGTGGTTCGTCCATCAAGAGTACCGCCGGCTCGTATACCAACGCCCGCGCCAAGGCCACTCGTTGCTGCTGTCCGCCTGACAACTGGGTCGGTCGACGCTCTTCATACCCGTCGAGTCCGACCGTCTTGAGCACTTCGCGAACCCGATCTCCCAGACCTTTGCCTCGGGAAGGGCCAAACTTGCGCGCTTTCAACGGGAAGTACACGTTGTCGAATACAGTCATATGGGGGAATAGGACATAATCCTGGAAGACCATTCCAATGTTGCGTTTGTAGGGAGGGGTATCAGTCATGTCGACACCGGCAATGGTGATGCGACCCCCCCCCCCCGTGCCAAGGCTAGTGTAGGGCGCTCCGCGTCCTACGGCGGTGACACTCAAGTCGGTGCTGCCGCACCAACTGAAATCCGTTGCACGCCAAACAGTTAAGCCATCCCTTACGGGGCGGTTGACTGCCCAGCCGGTGCTGACGCACCGACTGAAATACGTTGCACGCCACCAAGTTCGCCATCTACTGTGTTTAAGCACCACTGCACTAATTGCAATTTAGTTGGCGATTTATGCTGAGCGGAAACAAATCGCGCATAAAATTAATAAACGTCGAAAGCAATTTAATTGTTGCTGCGCAACCATTCTCGTCCCCGGGGGGGCGAGAGCCGGGCGACGTCGACTTCGAGCAGCTGCGCGTCACCTACCCGCGCGTCGTCGGCCCGTCCAACCGGGCCTCCCGTCGCTGGTCGGCGCAGTGGAGTCGACCGCCCGCCTCGAGGCGCTCTGGCGCTCCTGGGAACACCTGCGCCTCGGCGCCACCGGGTCGAGCACCTGGTGGGGACCACCTGGACCACCACATGCCGATCCTGATGAGCGCCGATGGCCCGTTCGCAGACTCCACGGATCAGAACAAGCCCGGCGAGCCTCTGCCGTACGAGGCCCCTCCGGCAGAAATGTTCCCGGACACCCGGCAGCAACAGCGGCGGAACTCTCCTACTTTCCCTACCACATCCGTTTGGCTTTACGAAACGTCTCCCGCCACAGGCTCGCCTCTCGTCTACGCGGTCCGAGTCAATTGCCGAATTCTCACGAAATACCAGACCACGCCAAGTGCAAGTGTGACAAGTCCCGCGATCGCGGCAACGTGATTTTGCGCTGGAACGGTCAGCGCGATGTCCATGATGATGATCCAGGCAATTGCTACATAGCTGATGGGCTTATACCAGCGGCGGAGACTGAACCCTTCGGTCGCGCCCCGAATCTGCATTTTGTTGATGAGTCCAGCAATGATGATGAGGGCATAGGACGTGTAAACCGCGACGGACGAGACGCTGGTGATGATTGCCTCTGCCTTTGCGACCAGCGTGAACAGAATTGAGATGACTGTCGCCGAGATGATCGCGTTGTACGGTACCCGTGACCGCGCTGAGACTTTCTTGAGATAACCTGACGCGGGCAGGACGTCGTCCCGCGCCATGGACCAGCTCAAACGTGAGACGGCGGCGAGGTTGATGAGACCGCAGGCATAGATCGCGATGAACACTAGGACCATGAAGACATCTGCGATTGCATTGCCGAGGTGGCTCTGAACGATCAGCAGCAATGGTGTCGGCGACGCGGCCACATCGCCAAGGTTTGGAATCGCAAGGGTAAATCCGAGGAGGACGAGGAACCCCACGATTGCCGAGATGACAACCGACCTAATGATTGCTCTGGGCACTGAGGCCGTTGGCTGGCCGCTTTCTTCTGCAAGGTCAGCGGCACCCTCAAAGCCGGTCAGGGTGTAGGCGGCGGTGAGGGACGAAATAGCGAATCCGCCAAGACCGGCAACGTTCGCCCCGGTAGAGGCAGCCAGGTCAACGTGTGTTCCTCGAAGGAGAACGATGACGAGAAGAACCAGGCCGACGAGCAGGGTTCCGATCAATTCCGCAATGACGGAGAAGTTGTTCAGGCTGCTGGCAAATCGGAGACCGACTAGGTGTACGACGGCCCACGAGATCAGGACGATGATCGTGACCGCGACGATTGTTCTCGTGGCTGATCCCAATCCAACAAGTGGGCAGAAGTACGAAGCGAATGCGTAGGCAACACCGGCTGTGCCGGTGAGCCACCCGACCAGGGCGAGCCACCCGGGGAACCAGCCGTAGCCGAGGCTGACCATTCGCGCGGACCACTGGTAGGCATAGCCTGCAAGCGGCACTCTACTGGCTAGGTGAGCGAGGCTGAGCGCGATGAGGATATTTCCAACACTGACGATCGGCCAGGTCCAAACGAATCGCGGGCCATCAGCGTTAAGGCCGAAGCCAAAGTTGGCGAACAGGCCGGTGGTGACGGACATGAGGGAGAACGAGACGGCGAAAGTGGAAAAGAATCCCATCGATCGGCGCAGTTCCGACTTGTATCCAAATGTTTCTGTCGTTGCTTCATCGGAGACGGACATTATTTGCTCCTTGACGACGCGCGGGTGGGGTGGGGATTGTCTGGGTGAGAGAACTCGCGGCCGCGCTGTCGCAGACGACAGTGACGTCGCGGTGAAGTTGGAGGGCGGAGGCGGGGCAAGCCCATGCGATGGGGCCTTCGATAGCGGCGACCAAGGCATCAGGCTTGTGTTGTCCGGTCGCGATCAAAAGTACAGCGCTGGCGGCCAGGATGTTGCTGATGCCCTGGGTCATGGCGTAGGTCGGAACCTGATCGACAGTTGCGAAAAATCGACTGTTGGCACGGCGCGTCTCTTCCGTCAGGGCAACTCTCCGAGTCCTGCTTCCGAATTCGGAGAAGGGTTCGTTGAAGCCGATGTGTCCGTTGGCTCCGATACCGAGTATCTGCAGGTCGATTCCGCCGTGGTTGGCAAGGAGTGCGTCATAGCGCAGGCCGGCGGCGGTTGGATCGGAATGCCAGGCGTCGGGCACGTGGACAGAGCCCAGGTCGAGATTCAGAAGTGACGCTATCCCTTGCTTAAGGGTTTCCTCGTACGACTGGGCGTGCCCACGTGGCAGGCCTATGTATTCATCCAAGGCGAACAGCTCAATGGCATGGGGCCTTGGCGGCAGCAGCGCCGCGAGGTGCCGGTAAGTCGACTCCGGCGAGGAGCCGGTGGCGACGCCGAGGCGGAATTTGGGCGCTCGGGTGATGCGCTCCGCTAGCAGTTCGGCCGCTGCGTGTCCTGCGGCGTCGGCGCCGTCTGTCACGATCAGGCGCATGAGGTGTTCGTTTCCGCGGCCAGGTGTGCCGCCCGGTAGGACAGACCTCGGATGACGGCATCGTGGATAAAGTCGCCGGGCCGCAGATTGAGTTCGAAGGGAAGGTGCTGAAGGCGTTTACGAACTGCTGCAAGGATAAAGTCGCCCGCTTCCATGAGTCCGCCGCCGAACGCGATGGTGTGAGGATCGATGGTGAGCGCGATGGCTTCGACGAGTTCGCTGATGGCGTCGAACGCGTCGGCTGCTGTGGGGTCGTCCCGGAGAGTCAGAATGTCGCTGGCTGATGCGATCAGGCCTGTCCGCGAGGAGAAGTGCGTCTCGATGGCGCGTCCACCGGCTCGGTCCTCCACGGACCGACCGTCCGTGTTCTTCAGATATCCGAGCTCGCCAGCGGCGCCGTGGGCACCAGCAATGATCCGACCGGAGATAATGATTCCGGCGCCGACACCAGTTCCGAGACCGATGTAGGCGCCGACTTCGACGGAACGGAGTGCCCCGAACTGCGATTCCGCGAAGGCGGCGAAGTTGACGTCGTTTCCTACTTCGACCGCATCGATCCCGCTTGCGTTGCGCAAAATATGCGGGAGCTGAAGGTCGTTCCAGCCCTGGACGTTGGGGGCCAGTTCGATGCCCTCATCTGAGACTATTCCCGGGCTGGCGACGGCGAGGGCACTCAAGTCGAGGACGTCGAATCGAGTATGGAGAGTCTTTAGCTCTTGGATGGCTGTCTGAACTATCTGTTCCGCACTGGACGTGTGGTCGATGATCAGGCGCGATTTGGCGAGGATCTGACCGTTAGAGGAGGCGAGGGCGACGTCGGCTTTGGTGCCGCCGAAGTCGATTGCACCGACGGCGTAGGGCTTATTTTCCTTGGTTAGTTCAGGCATGGGGTCCAGACCAGGTGGTACCGGGAGCGGACTCGATCCAGTCGCGTGCGGCTGAGGCAAAGCTGGGGGTGATCGGGTGCGACGACAGGACGGTGTACCAGAGGCCGGTTCGCTCGATCACTTCAGGTACGGCCGCGAAGGCGCGGAACACGTCTTCCCAGGTGATGCCCATGTCGGCGGGGCGATAGGGGACGCCGAGGCGGTCCATGATGTCGCGGATACGCTCTGGTTCGTTGTTCTGCAGTGCGCTAGCGACGAGAATTCCCAGACCGACGGCTTGGCCATGGAGGTACGACCGGGAGGTGACGTATTCCAGTGCGTAAAATAGAATATGGTCGGCTCCCTCGATGGGGCGGGGGTTCCAGCCGGCGTCAGCGAAGGCTGTGCCCCCGTAGCTCAGTGAAGCCACCAACGCGCGAATGCCGTCGTCCGTGAGGTCATGGATCGCGTCCACGTTGTCGACGATGCGCTCATACGCCTTTTTGGACGCCGATGCGAGCCTTTCATCAAAGGGCCACTGGGCCTCGACCTTCCCTGTGTCTGAGGCGTGACGCCAGTCCCAGAGGGCGGTGTGATAGCACAACACGTCGGCTGCCCCGGAACGAGACAGCAGTGCAGGGGCGCTTCGGATGACGTCGAAGTCGACGAAGATTGCCTCGGGGATCTTCCATCCCACGTAGGACACAATTCCGTCGGTACGCACCGCGGCGCGGTGACCCCAAGGGGCGTTCACGCTGAGAGCGGTGGGGACTTGAAACAATGGCTTATTCAGGCGCCATGCAAGATATTTTGCCGTGTCAATCGCCTGCCCACCGCCGATCCCGATGAACGTTCCGACGTGTTTGTTCTCGTCCACCAGGTGTTCGAGGTGGTCGCGCTCGAGTTTTGCTTCGATCTCGACGACGTTCTCAGGTCCGAGGCCCGGGACCGACTGGTACAGGTGTGCAAGGTCGGGCATGGAGACGATGGCGATCGGGCCGGATGCGATCATTGCCAGGTCGGGGATGAGTCCCCGACCGAAGATGGTGTTGAACTCTGACACGCTGGCTCCTTGTGGTTGATTCCCGTCGAGTCTGGCCAGCGCGGCTGCTCATGTCAATAGTAATTACTCGCTGGAACATGGGATGGTGAGTCCGTGACCAGTGCTTCGAGCATCCAGCGCCATCTCGGGCACAGTGGCCGCCACGAGATCGTGCGGCGGCACAACGTTCGTGCCGTGTTGCGTGCTGTTTACGAACTGGGCACTGCGAGCCGAGCGGCCATCGCTGCCGCCTCTGGGCTGTCAAAGCCGACGGTCGGCACCCTCATCGAGCAGCAGGTTGAGGTCGGCTGACGTGTTTCCTTCAGAGCTGGGGCAGGTGACACCGGCGGCGGTTTCGCACGGGGGTAAGCCGGCTTCGCCGGTGTGGCTTCTCTTGGCGAAATGGTCGACCCGTCTGTCACTGGTCCGGTGTCGATTCAGTCCTGCGGCTGCTGGTAACTTACCGACGACGGGCCGGGTAGGGCGAGCAGGCTCTCGACCAAGTCCGCGGGGTCGGAAATTCCGGACACAGAAATGTTCACTCGAGTGTCCTTTTCCTCGAGGGCAGAGCGATGCTCGGTGAACTGTTCCACCCGCCATCCAAGCGATGTACAGGTCGTCAGCACTCCGCGCAAGACCCCCGTGCCGACACGATAGGTGACCTGCAGGACGTAGAAATTCCGCGGAGCTGGGTCGAGGCGGCGAACCAACGGCGGTAGCCCGAACGTGACGGCGAAGTGCAGCCCGGTGGTGATCAGGCCCAAGATGGGTTGCTCAGCTCCGCAGGCCATCCCGATCGCTGCCGCCACCCAGATTGACGCCGCCGTTGTCAGTCCCCGCACCACGTCTTGCCGGACAAAAATCAGACCTCCCCCAAGAAACCCGATGCCTGACACCACCTGGGCGGCGATCCGAGTGGGGTCACGGTTAGCCGCACCGGACACGCTTGCGCCGATGAGCGTGAAGACGGCAGCGCCGAGGGCGACCAAAGCATGAGTGCGTAGACCGGCGCTTTTCCCGTGCAACGCTCTTTCCAGCCCAACCACCGTGCCCAGCACCACAGCTAGGGGCAGTTCAAACGTGCCGTTTATGTCGACGTCGGACAGCACTGACACGCTGGCTCCTTGTGGTTGATTCCCGTCGAGTCTGGCCAGCGCGGCTGCTCATGTCAATAGTAATTACTCGCTGGAACATGGGATGGTGAGTCCGTGACCAGTGCTTCGAGCATCCAGCGCCATCTCGGGCACAGTGGCCGCCACGAGATCGTGCGGCGGCACAACGTTCGTGCCGTGTTGCGTGCTGTTTACGAACTGGGCCCTGCGAGCCGAGCGGCCATCGCTGCCGCCTCTGGGCTGTCAAAGCCGACGGTCGGCACCCTCATCGAGCAGCAGGTTGAGGCCGGCTTGCTCCGCGTCGAGCGAGCAAGAATCGAGGGCCGGGACCGGGACGTGTTCGGCTTCGCGGACGGCATTGGACTTGCCGTCGGAGTCAGCGTCGACGCGTCTGGTATTCGAGCGGCCCTCACAGACATCCGAGGCCAGCGTTCTGTCACGACGGAGATTCGTGCCACTCCGACCGATAGATCTGACCTGCTCGCTGCCATCAGAGATCTCGTCGGTGAGTGTGTGATGAGCGCTGGTGCGGAGCTGGACGATCTGAAAGCTCTCACCCTTGCAGTCCCGGGTGCGGTTCTTGCTAGCAATGGGGTCATCACCCTCTCCGCGACTGTTCCAGCCCTGGAAGGGGTCTCTCTTGCCGAAGAGCTAGCTTTGACACCTTCCGTGGTCGTCTCTGTTGAGAACGACGCCAACCTCGCAGCTCTTGGCGAGGGCGCACGAGGGGCGGCTCGCGGAGAGCGCGACTTTGTCGCCGTCTTTGTGGGCTCCGGCGTCGGCATGGGGATCGTTTCCAATGGAACGATCCTGCGCGGCGCTGGCGGATCGGCGGGCGAGATCGGCTTCCTTCCCATCGGCGGCGACCCCGCAGGCCCCGAAGCACGCGAGGGGGGCGCCTTCGAACATGCTCTCTTGAGCGCTGGCAGGCTTGACGACCCATCCTCATTGGTCACACTGCTCGCGCAGGCGATCCTGACAGTGCAATCCGTCCTTGACCCCGCACTGGTTGTGGTGGGCGGGGCCGTACCTGTTGCAGATGAAACCATTGCTGATCTCCGCAACGAGCTCACCCGCATGTCCCCTTTCGCCACCCCTGTGCTCCCATCACTTCTCGGGATCGACGCGGTGAGGATCGGAGCCACCGCACACGCAAGAAGCGCCCTGCTCGAGACCGTCCTCGGCTCACTCGCGTCGGACTCGCACTGATCAGCACGCCGGCACAACCACTTGCCGGCGCTGACGACTAATCAGCCCGGCAGCGATCTGTCTAAGCGAACGTTAGGTTGCGTTCTCGTAAATAGTATTGACGTGGCTTCGGATGGTGGCGCAGACTGACCTCACCCCCAAGGATCGGCGTCGCCGCAGCCCGGAAGTTCTGAGACCGCGCCTGCCCCGGCTCGGGCGCAGGTTTCTACGAGTAGACGTGGCAACGAGGCGGCGACCCAGCATTGCCGCCGTGCGCGACTCTGTCTCGTCGATGCTGGCGGCGTCATACCCACCGGTCACCCGACCTCGATCTTAGGAAACCCATGCACTTACGAAAATCGTGGCTCGCGACCGCCGTCGCCGCTCTGACGCTGGTGTTGGCTGGCTGTACGTCCTCCGGCACCACTTCCACCAACACCTCCGGCACCACTTCCACCAACACCTCCACCAACACCTCCACCAACACCTCTTCTAGCCAGCCGCAGGTCGGCGGCGAACTGAAGATCGCCACTGTGGCTGAGCCCACCAGCCTCGACCCGATCCTAGCGTTCGACTCTGACTCCTACCGCGTCAATTCGCAGATCTTCGAAACCCTGGTCACACTCAATGCAGGCACGACGTCCGACGTCGTCGCCGGTCTCGCGAAGTCGTGGGCACCCTCTGGCGGCGGCAAGACCTGGACATTCACCCTTCGCAGCGGAGTGACGTTCCAGGACGGAACCACCTTCAATGCTCAAGCGGTGAAATACAACTTCGACCGATGGCAGAACCTTCCGACTGCCCTCCAAGGACGAGCCGAAGCCTATGGAACCGTCTTCGGCGGTTTTGGGAGGAGCAGCATCGTCACCTCCGTGGACGCGCCCGATTCCACCACGGTCAAGATCTCGCTGTCCGCGGCCCGACCCAGCCTCCCGACCCAGCTGACCCTTCCCGTCTTCAGCATCGCAAGTCCTACCGCCCTCCAGAGGTACGACGCCAACAGCACCTCCGGATCCCTGAGCACCTTCGCAAACGAGCACCCCGTCGGCACCGGGCCGTTTGAGTTGTCTGCCTGGAACCACGGAAAGAACGTCATCCTCAAGCGGAACCCGACCTATTGGGGTGACAAACCGTACCTGGCGACGGTCGTCATGACCCCGATCGCAGACAGCACCGCCCGTCTCAACGCCGTCGAGGCAGGCGATGTAAACGGCGCCGACCAGATCTCGCCAAGAGACATCGACTCCGTCAAGGCCGACAACTCACTCCAAGTGGAAAACCGTGCCTCGTGCAACTCGGGTTATGTCGCATTCAAGTCGACCCAGGCTCCTTTTGACAATCCCCTCGTGCGCGAGGCGGTGAGCTACGCCATCAACAAAGAAGCCATCATCAAGCGGTTCTATGGCTCGACAGGCACAGCTGCAGCTCTACTCATGCCCTCAACCATTCCGTACTTTGATGCGTCGCTGAAAGTACGGGACTACAGCCCCTCCAAGGCGAAGGAACTCCTCGCACAGGCCGGGCAGCAACACCCCACGGTTGACTTCTGGTACCCCACGGACATGACCCGCCCCTGGCTGCCCAACTCGCAGGGCATCTACCAGGCCATCGCATCAGACCTCGAAGCGGTTGGGTTCAAAATCACCCCCAAGAGCGCCACCTGGACGGATTACCTCAGTAATTCGCAGACCTCCGTCTACAAGATGTTCCTCCTCGGATGGAGCTGCGACTACGGCGCCGCCGACAACTTTTATGCAGGCGCTTTCGGGTACATCGACGGCAAGCCGAACGCACGCTACGCCTACGCCAGCACGGAGTTCGAGGCGGCCCTGACAACCGCCCAGAGTGCGCCTTTGGACGAGCAAAAGAGCGCTTGGCAGAAAGTGCAGAAGATCGTCTACGACGACAACCCGGTTGTCCCGTTCGTCTACGGGTCCTCGGCCATGGCATTCTCCAAGAAGGTCCACGGCTACGTCCCCAACCCGGTTCTGGTTGAGCACCTAAATAAGGTCTGGATCTCTCAGTAGGGTCCAGGTGAGCAGCGGCACCTCACCGTGCCGCTGCTCACAGCCCTATGGCTCTCATGATTACTTTCATCAGTCGACGCCTTCTTGCGCTCATCCCGACTCTCATCGTGTTGAGCATCCTCGCGTTCCTCTTTGTCCACGCCCTCCCCGGGGATCCGGCCGCCGTCATTCTCGGGCCCAACGCCACACCGGCAGCCATCCAGAGCCTGCGAGGAACACTAGGGCTTGATCAGCCCCTCATGACGCAATACGGCTCCTACATCGCCCACTTGGTCCATGGTGACCTCGGCTCGTCGGCCGTGTCGCAGCAGCCTGTGGCGACTGCTCTGCTTCAGCGAGCTCCCGCGACGATCGAGCTAGCGGTGGTAGCGATTCTGGTTGGGGCACCCACAGGACTTGCGGCGGGATGGTTCGCCGCGCGACGTGCCGGGACCCTCCTGGATTCAAGTCTCACCGCGGTCAGCGTCATCGCTCTCTCTGCCCCGGCGTTCGTCCTCGGGCTCCTTAGTCAGTTCGTTTTCGGAGTCCAGTTGCACTTACTCCCGACCATCGGGCGCAGCTCTGATTCGGCGGCCACTGGCTGGCTGATCCTCCCCAGCCTCCTTCATGGCGACCTCAGCACTTTTTCGGATGCCATCGCGCACCTCATCCTTCCCGCGGTTACCCTCGCAGGGGTTCCCTTCGCAGTCGTCTCCAGGGTCAGCCGAGCCGCGTTCCTCCGTGCTCAAGTTCTGCCGCACGTCAGGGTCGCCGAGGCGAAAGGTTTACCGGCGACAAGAGTTCGCCGCGGCCACATTCATCGCATCGCACTACCACCGTCGGTGACCGTTATCGGACTGCAGTTCGGAGCTCTTCTGGCTGGCTCGATCATCACCGAAAACATCTTCGCCTGGGGTGGCCTCGGTTCGCTGATCGTCTCGGCTATTCATACCAACGACTACGTCGTCTTGCAGTCATGCCTGTTGTTCATCGCCGTCATGTACGTCCTGGTGAACCTGCTCGTCGACGTCGTCAACGCTCTCATCGATCCCCGCTCAAGGAGGACACAATGAGCTTTGACGTCACCAGCTCACCCGTCATCAAAGACGACCACGCGCTAGAGGCCGCCTCCCAAAGGATCACGCGCAAATTCCTCCGGTCCGCGATAAAGCGAAACCCGGCAGCTCTCATCGGCAGTGTCATTCTGGTGGCTCTCGTCCTGCTCGCTCTCGTCGGGCCGTTGCTGTCCCCATACTCGGCGACCGTGCCGGTTGATAACGGCCTGCTGAACGCATTTGCGGCGCCGAACGCGCAACACTGGCTTGGGCTGGACGGTCAAGGCCGAGATGAACTGAGCAGGCTCGTCGCAGGCACACGCCTGACGCTTCTCATCGCTGTGTCCGCGGTCGGAGTCGGAGCGATCATCGGTACCATCGTAGGAGCTGTAGCCGGTACGGCGGGCCGCGGCGTCAACGGCCTCATCATGCGCGGTATCGACCTGCTCCTGTCTTTCCCCTCGTTGCTACTGGCCCTCGGCATCGTCGCAGTCTTCGGACAGGGTCGCCTTCAGGTCATCTTCGCCGTCGGTGTTACGACCGTTCCCGTGTTCGCCCGACTCGTCTACGGTGAGGTCCACCGCCAGGTCGACATGGACTACGTCCACGCGGCTCGCATGTACGGAGCCTCCACATCACGCATCCTGTTTCGCCACTTGGTGCCCAACTCGAGCCACCTGATCCTGGTACAGGCCACCTTGCTGCTGTCCTCGAGCGTTGTCGAAGTGGCTGCCCTCGGATACCTCGGTCTCGGACCGGCCGATGCGTCTCAAGCCGAGTGGGGCTCGATGCTCGTCGAGGCCACACAAACCCTCCGCAGCCAACCACAGCTGGTGCTCTGGCCTGCCCTGGCGCTGGTCGTGACCGCCGTAGCAACCAACCTGCTCGGAGATGGTCTGCAGAAAGCGATCGAGGAATGACCCCTGAAACTCTCCTTGAGATCGACCACCTTCACGTCGAGATAGCCCGACGCGGTGAGTCCCTCACGCTCATCGAGGACGTGTCACTGAGACTTCTGGCGGGTCAGCGCCTGGGCCTTGTCGGCGAATCCGGCTCTGGCAAATCGATCACCGCCTCCGCCATCCTGGGGCTTCTCCCGCCTAAGGCCCGGGCAACCAGCGGACGACTCCTCATTCAGGGCCGCGATACGCTGAGCATGACCCAAGCTGAACGACTTGCCCTCCGCGGCCGCGTAGTCGGTCTAATTCCCCAGGACCCCCTCAACTCCTTGAACCCGGTTCGCCGGATCGGGAGCCAACTCACCGAAGGCCTCCGAAACCATGAACGTCTCACACGACAAGCGCAACACGCCAAGGCAGTTGAACTGCTCGACCAAGTCGGAATCCCCAATCCAGCCAACCGACTCGAGTCCTACCCCCAGGAATTCAGCGGCGGCATGCGACAACGGGTCCTCATCGCCATGGCGCTTGCGCTGCGTCCCAAAATTCTACTTGCCGACGAATCGACGACTGCTCTCGACGTCACCGTACAAAAACAAGTCCTCGACTTAATCGACACCCTCGCCCGCGAGAACGGCTCCTCGATCGTTTTGATCACGCACGATCTCGCGGTCGCGGCCGGCCGCACCGACAAGATCACTGTCCTGCGACACGGCAGGGTCGTCGAAAGTGGACCCACGACCTCAGTCCTGCACGCGCCGCACGAAACCTATACCCGCAACTTGCTGGCAGCCTCTCCGAATTTCGGCCGGCCGCACAAATCCCGGTTCCCGATCAATATCGACGAGGTCGCCCAGTGAAACCACTTCTTCAGGTGGTGAATATGAGCATCACTTACGGCAGGGCCTGGCTCTGGCGTGCGGCTCCACCGCCGACGGTCACCAATGTAAGCTTCGAAGTTGCCGCCGGTACCACGTTCGGCCTCGTCGGAGAATCAGGCTCGGGCAAATCGTCCGTCGCCCGCGCAATCTCCCGGCTCCAACCCATATCGGGCGGGATCATCCGCTTCCGTGGTCAGGACATCACCGACAGCCGCCCGGGCGTGGAATCGTCCATCCAGATGATCTTCCAGAATCCGGACGGGAGCCTAGACCCCCACCTGTCAATTGCCGACAGCGTCATTGAGGCGCTCCGCTACCGCTCCGAATCCCGGACTGTGGCCCGGCGGACCGCGCACGAGCTTCTTGACAAGACAGGTCTCGAGGCCCCGCTTCACGGCCGCCGACCCCGAGAACTAAGCGGTGGCCAAAAACAGCGGGCCGCCATCGCCCGCGCCCTCGCGACAAAGCCTGACTTGCTCATCGCCGACGAACCAGTCAGTGCCCTCGATGTGATTGTCCAAGCTCAAATTCTGAATCTCCTCCTGGAGCTCCAGGCCACAGAGCAACTCAGCATCCTGCTCATCTCCCACGATCTGTCGGTAGTCAGCCACATGTCCGACCAGATCGGAGTGATGACGCACGGCGAATTGGTGGAGCAGGGAGACGCGCAGAGCATCATCACGCGTCCTCGACACCCTTATACGCAGACTCTTCTCAAGGCCGTTCCCACGATTGAGGACACCGCCACCATCACCAGCACGAACGGAGCCGACAGATGACCGCCCACTGGGTGAGAGGCCACCAGATCGACCGTGGAACAGAAGCAGCTTTCTATGCAATCACAAAGCAGAAAACCGGCTCGCCCCTTCCGCCAGAGCCAGGGTGGCAACGCATAGGAGCTATCGCTCACGTGAGCGACCTCCATATCACCGACACCGAATCACCCGCGCGGCTGGACTTCTTGATCGAGACTGCGACGGATCCCCGCTTCGAACAGAACCTGCCGACCCCTCGACCCCAGCAGCTGACCTCTAGTCACGCGGCCGCCGCGACCTTGGCGACCATCCAGCGACTCGCAGACCAGGGCATCGTTGACGCCGCAGTCCTCACCGGCGACCTGGTCGACAACGGCCAGGCCAACGAGTTCCAGATGCTGCATAACCTGTTCACCGGCGCTGAGGTACGTCCGTCACTGAACGGGGAGCAGCTCGAGGGAACCCAAACCCAATCTTGGTCGTCTGCAAAAGTCTGGCAGCCCGGAAATCGCGACAATTACTGGGCGTCACACTTCGGGTTTCCTGCAGGCAATGCTCTCGCTCGGGCCCTAGCCCGACCATTCCGCTTAACACCCCTTACCATCCCCACGGCATTGTGCCGAGGCAACCACGATGCACTCCTGGCGGGCTGGATTCCCTGGCAAGAAGATCTGGCGACAATCGCTACTGGTACAACGAAAGCTCATGAGCTACCAGCCGGCTATCTTCACGATCACGCGGTCCAACAGCTCCGGAAGGATCCCGTCCAGTTCCTCGGCGGCCCGTCCACAAACGTGACCCCCTTCGCAACACGGGCGCCCCTCCCTGTCTCAGAATTCCCGCTGTCATTCAACTCGACACTTAGTTATCTCGAAGGAACTGATGGGGTCCTGGAAGTCACCGAGGATCTGCTCGTGATGATCATCGATACCTCTGACCAGCGAGGACTTCCGAATGGGGCCATCTCCCAAGAGCAGGCCTGCTGGGTTGAGAACACTCTGACTAGCATCACGGACACCAAGCCGAAGGCGGCTGTTCTGATTGCGTCACACCACGGCCCGCACGATCACCCGTCTGAACCGGCACCCGGGATGTTGGCCGGGCAGGAGACCGTGAACCTGCTGGGACAGCATACCAACGTCCTCGCCTGGCTCACCGGCCACACGCACATGGCCTCCCTGAGAACGCATATTGCAGCATCGGGGCGCTCGATCGTCGAAATCAACGCCCCATCGATCATCGACTGGCCCTGCCAATTCCAGACCATCCAGGTATGGAAGAACGGTGATGGCTACCGTCTCGTCGTCACCAAACAAGACTTCGATGCGCCGACAAACTTCGACGGAACTTGGGACCAACCGCAGTTGGCACACCTGCACCGATGCCTCGCCGCAAATCAGGCCGACTTCGGAATCATCTTCCCGGGACTCGAACAGCTCGACGAGAACAACTACGTCATCGACGTTGAGGCAACCGCGTGACTTGGGATCTCCACGTTCACAGCCATCACTCGTGGGACGGTGACCCTACCGCCACTCTGACCAATCTCGCTCTTCGCTGCGCCGAGGAAGGGCTGACGGGAATCGCTCTTACCGATCACGTCGACTCCACACCCATCGGACTCAACGCGCAGCGTCCCGCCCGACAATGGGACTACGGCCGGCTTCTCACGGAGCTGAGCGATCGACCGGGACTCGACGTGAATGCTCCGGTGCTTCTGCCGGGCGTGGAATACGGCGAACCGCACCTTAATGAGGACGAATTCCTGTCCTTCATGAGCCACTGGAATCCAACCGTCGTGAATGCTTCTGTCCACGCCGTTCCTGAAAACGGAGCTCTCGTTGCGATCGACGCACTCGCAAGCCATTATCCAGGAGATGACTTGATGCGCCGTAGCCTGAGAGAAACCGTTGCCCTTCTCGAGGCCCAACTACCGATCACGACTCTCAGTCACATGGACTACCCCCTGCGATTCACACAGGCAGGCTCCTACGACGCCCACAAGCACCGCGACCTGCTCGAGGGCGTTCTGAACGCCGCTTCCCATTCGGATGTCGCTCTCGAGGTTAATACTCGTCGAGGCACAGGCTTCTACGAATGGTTCCTCGAACTCGACCCTCAGCTATCAACGACGTTGTCCCTCGCCAGCGATGCTCACACGCCTGCAGCCCTCGCCAATGGGGTGAAGCGAGCCGAAGCACGCTTCGTCCGGCTCGGCTACAAGACGTGCCGTTACCGCCCCTACATGCTCTGCCGAAATCACCAATGCCACACGACGAACCTCAACTCGCGGCCGTGAGGCTACAGATTGAATGTCGTCCGCGCCGGCGCAACCTTCACCCACGTTGCAGGTGTCGAACGGTTGTCGACCTCAGGGGCACGTACTGCAGCTCGGACCCCAACCCATGGACCGGGGCCCGTCGCACTCAGGTCGGCGATTGGTCCCAGTATCCGGCCGGTGGGTCAGTGACAGGCATCGGTTGTTGGTCCGTCAGTTGTTCGCGAGCGCTCGATGAGCAAGGCCGTTGGCGATCACCTGGCGGCCCAATGCTGCAACGGCTGGGCCGTACACGACCAGGTCCTCAGACCTGTTGTGCAGAAGGACCGGAGATTGAGGATCAGCATATCCACTGCGGTTTCGGTCCCGGGCTATGCGGCCAAGCAGAACCCACCAGCCGTCTGTCAAATGAACATCAAATTCGCCGGACGATACTTCGCGCGCTCCGCCCAACGATCGGGCCGCCGCACTTGCGGTGAGCGCGACGACGCGGTCGTGGACATTCGGGTGATCGTGCTCGGCAATGCAGGTCAACTGGTCACTGTAGTCATACCGCAGTAGCCGAATAGCGTCGAGAGCAACTGACACGGACCGATCGTGCAGCACATCCGTGATTGTGTTAATCCAAGAAGCCATGGCGAGGGCGCTCCATTTCCGGCAGGTTTGCGAGATGTTCCCGAATTTGATCGATCGTCAGCTGTTTGTAGGGTGCGCCGATGGCTGCGAGGATGTCATTGATCAAATTAACCCGGCCGTAGACCCAGCCCAGCCCACCGGGCCTTTTGGCCATTCTGGGCGTTTGCGGGTTCAACGCCACTTCTACAAGGCTCCGCGACGGAAGCCGCCCGAGAACGTACAACGGGCCGGATTCTGATCCAGGGCCCCAAAACTCGCGTTGAGGCTCTGGCGGAGCTTCCTCGGCCCCTTCTGCCTGGAAACAGTAGATCTCGCCGGACCCGGTGGCCATGGCGACCAGCCATCGATCAAGGCCGGAATCGCTGATGTCGGTGTAGATGTCGTAACCACTCCCACGGGCCGGATCTTGTGCGAAGAACTCTCGTTCCGATGCGATGGGCTCCAGCCACGGTGCAACCTCGCGAAGCAAAAACACGCGCCCGGCGCGCGCATCAGCGGGGGCGTCCGCCGCAGCCACATCGAAGTCCATAACGGGCGAGGTCGAGGGGCCGCCACCGCCACCCTGCTGGATCTGTTTGACACGCGGGATGGACAACCTAGCTGCCTCGGCGACATCACGCTGGCGAATCTCGTGGAAGCGGGCGGCAATGATCGCTCGATCCCGCCTTTGCCGCACCGCCTCACCCTCTGTCGTCAGACGCGCAATCTGGGCCAGGAGCGCGTCGGAAGTAGTGGCCTCCGGAGGCGGCAGCGGCTCGCTCTGCTCAACACGTCGGGTGCGGAACCATGCTCTTGTCATAACCACCAACCTAACTGACGGTAGCTCAACATGCAACGCCAGCATCCCGTGCGGGCTAGTCGGCTATCCTCCAAGAGGCACATGGCCGCGTTTGTTCTGCCCGGTCACGGGCGAGCTGGCACTGCCGACGGAGGATCCAGCTGGGCCGGGCCGGGCTCCAAGACCGCGCGGCCAAACCCATATCGATCCTGGGCGCCGGGGGCGGTCAGCCGATCAATCTGAACCTGCCGGGACCAGCGGCAGATCTCGACGTTGCCTTGGCCACACCTGCTTCGGCAATCACTGCAACGCCTACACTGCATCCACTCCCAACAGGGGAAGACTGGGGACGAGGCGATCGGGGAGGTGCCTTTCGTGGCGGAGACCGAGACATCAACTTCGACGGTTCGGATGACTGAAGCCCGCTACCTCAATCATCGAACAGTCGAGGTCACCGCAAAAATGATCCCGGACCACCGAGACGAATGGCCGCAGCTCGTCTGCCATACCGACGGTTGCGCAAGGCTTCGTCGGGTTTTTGTCCAAACGTCAGCCGGCGCTTAGACGGCGAGCCGCCCAGGATGCTCGCGCGTTTGTGGCTCCTTCGGGACACGCCTCATGAGCCAAGTCGCCCGCATCATGACCATCAACAACCTCGACACCATCACCCCCCGACGCCATCGAAGCCGCCCGCGAGGTCCTTGTCGTCGGCGCATGACCTGGGCCACGTAATTCGAACAGAAGAG
>JAABUZ0100004702.1_pt1 | contig 18617 bp, 15 predicted proteins | sample 5562091 | NCBI WGS metagenome assembly JAABUZ01 (sample SAMN12813069, study PRJNA571459) | rock metagenome | isolation source: Antarctica rocks | place: Antarctica: Victoria Land, Linnaeus Terrace sud | collected 2015-12-21 | reverse complement strand
TCGCCGCGGCCAGGTCGTGGGTGTCGACGTGGTCCACCGGCACGCGCTCGCCGAGCGCGAGAGCGGTGTAGCCGGTTGCGTAGTCGGGCGCCCGCGCCGGGTCGTACTCCGGGCCGGTGTCCGCCAGGCCCAGGGGTTCGACGATGCGCTCACCCACGTAGGTGTTGTACGGGCGGCCCGAGGCTGCCTCGATCACCAGGCCGAGCAGGCTGTAGCCGATGTTGGAGTACTTGAAGTCCCGGTCGGCGGGGAAGACGGCGGCGTCGTCGTCGGCGATCGCCAGCAGACGCTGACGGTCCGGGAACGGCAGGCCGAGGACCCAGTGGTCGCAGTCGTGGCCATCGCGGATGATGCCGCCGCCGTGGGAGAGCAGCTGTCGCAGCGTGCGCCGAGCCACGTCCGGCGCCGTCTCCGCCAGCTGGGGCAGCCACCGGCCGACGGTGTCGTCCAGTCGCAGAACACCGCTCTCCATCAGCTGCAGCACCGCCACGGCGGTGAACGTCTTGGAGTGGCTGGCGATCCGGAACAGGTGCCGGGCGGTCAGCGGTGTCGGCTCGGCTAGGTCCGCACAGCCGTACGCCGCGGACAGGACCAGCTCACCGTCGACGCGAACCGCGACCTGGACGCCGGGCACCCGCAGCACGGCGCTGCGATGGGCGAGCCAGCCGCGGTACCAGGCAACGACGGAGGACAGCACGGCAGGCGTCAGCGGGGGCACGTCGGCACGCTAACCCGCCAGGCGACGACGGCGGGACCGAGCGCGTCCGGCCGCTGTCAGCCGCCGGCGAACGGGGGCAGGACGTCGACGACGGCGCCGACCGGCACCGGGGTCGTCGGCCGGGCGGACACCGTCGCGACGAGGTAGGAACAGGCCGGCAGGGCGGCGACCAGGCCCGGATGCCGGAGTTCGGCCTGCGTCAGCAGATCCGCCAGGGTCGCGTGCGGTCCGACCGGCACGACCTCCTCCGCCAGCCCGGCAGCCTCCTCCGCCGCTGCGAAGTACCGGATCAGCACCGTCCCGGGCAGCTCAGCCACCGATCGCGCTCATCGGTCGGGCGGGCTGGACGAATCCGGACGACGCGATCCCGCCGCCGGCCCCGACCTCGTCGTCGATGCCGTGGCCGGCCGGCTTGGCCCACATCGTCGCCCGCCAGGCCTCCGCGATCTCGGCGTCATCGGCGCCGGACCGCAGCATCGCGCGCAGGTCGGTCTCGGTGTGGGAGAACAGGCAGCTGCGCAGCTGCCCGTCGGCGGTCAGCCGGGTGCGGTCGCAGGCACCGCAGAACGAGGCGGTGACCGAGGCGACGATGCCGACCCTGCCCTGCAGCCGCCCGTCCACCGAGCGGACCGCGAAGCGTTCGGCCGGTGCGGACCCGCGCGGCTCCTCGTCGGCGACCAGCCTGAACTCGCGCGACAGCCGGTCGTGGATCTCGGCCGCGGTGACCATCGTCGCCCGGGTCCAGCCGTGCCCTGCGTCCAGCGGCATCTGCTCGATGAACCGCAGCTCGTATCCCGCGGCCAGGCAGAACCGGAGCAGCTCCGGGGCCTGCTCGTCATTCACCCCGCGCATCAGCACCGCATTGACCTTGACGGGGGCCAGTCCCGCCGACGCGGCAGCGGCGAGGCCCGCCAGCGTCTGGTCCAGCCGGTCCCGGCGGGCCAGCGCCCGGAAGGTGTCCGGTCGCAGCGTGTCCAGGGACACGTTGACCCGGTCCAGGCCGGCGGCAGCCAGGTCTGCCGCGGACCGGGCCAGACCGAGCCCATTGGTGGTCATCGCGATCCGCGGCCGGGGCTGCAGGGCAGCGATACCGGCGACGATGTCGACCAGGTCCCGTCGCAGCAGCGGTTCTCCGCCGGTGAGCCGGACGTGGCGGACACCGAGGGCGGTGACGGCCACGCCGGCCAACCGGACCAGCTCCGCGGCGGTCAGCAGGTCGTCACGGGCCAGCCAGTCCACGCCCTCGGCCGGCATGCAATAGGTGCAACGCAGGTTGCACCGGTCGGTCACCGAGAGGCGCAGGTCCGCGGCGACCCGCCCGAAGCGGTCGACGAGGGCGTCCCCCGCCGGGCGCGGCCGGAGGCCCTGGTCACCTGTCGCCGATGGGGCTTGTGCGGGACGCGTACCGGGCAGCGGGAGGAACACCGGAGCCGCCACCGGCACAGGGTAGGTCGGTCGGCGCCGGACCGGGCCTGCACGGGCACGCACCCCGGCGTCAGCTCCCGGTGATGCTCGGCAGGGTGCAGTCGGCGGGGAACAGCGCCGACCTGGTGGTGACCGGGACTGCGCCGGGGTACTTCGCTGCCAGGGCCCGGAACCGCGGCCCCAGCACCAGGTCGACCGACGGGTCGTTCTTGGCGACCTTCTCGAACGTCGCCCCCGGCACCTGGCCCATCACCAGCGCGACGGAGGGCAGGCGGGGGTCCGCCGCACGGACGTTCGCCACACCGGCGAACTCGGCCCGGTCGTTGCCGGCCGCCCCCGTCTGGAACCCGCGGTTCTGCAGGGTCGACGATGTCGCGGCGGCCAGTCCGACCCGGCCGCCGGGCGCGTTGAAGACGGTGACCCGGACCTGGTTGATGCGCAGCACGGCGGCCGCGCCACGCGGGGCGACTTTCACCCGGGCCGGCGTGCAGTGCCCGGGCGGGGAGAGTTGCGGCGGAGCCTTCAGCTGGCGCACCGCATACCAGCTCGCTCCAATCAGGAGTGCGAGCAGGAGCATCAGCGTCAACGGGGTGCGCAGCCGGAAGGCCCGGCGGGACCGGTGCTCGATCCGTTCGCTGCTCATCGGACTGTCCCGTCGGTCCGGGCCGCGCCGCGGGGCCGGGCCGCGCGGCAGGGCTGGGCGGCGCGGCGGGGCTGCCTGTTCACCGGGCTGGACTCCGTTCCGTGCGGGACCTCGGGCACGACGCCAGTCTGACCCGCCAACGCGCCGGCGTGCCGGACGGGTACCCGGCTACCCGGCGACGGCCACCTGTCCCGGTGGGCCGGCCCGGCGGCGGCCACCGATGGCGCCGGCATACGTGCCGGTCGGGTGGCCGAACCACCGCCCGGGCCCCACCCCCGCAGCCGAGAGCGGTTGACGCATCTGATGGAAGCAATGCTCCGATGAGTTGCCGATGCTCTCGGTAGCCCGCAGACTGGTGCCATGGCCGCCACCTCCAAGTCCGCCCGCGCCGCGTCGCCCTCACCGGCGGAAACCGATGTGAGCCCCGCTCCGTCGCGACGCCGCGGTGGCAAGACGACCGCCGGGAACCTTGCTGCCGGGGAGGCGCCGCGCGCTGCCAGGCGGGGCGCGCGCAAGGACGCTGCCGCCACGGCAGCCGCCACCTCGGCCGCGGACACCGAGACGGGGCCGACGGCGAAGAAGGCCACTTCGGCGGCGGCGGCGCGCGAGCCTGCGGCCGGTGCGACGACCGGCGGCACGACCGGCTCGCCGCGCCAGCGGGTTCGGGCCGAGACCCTCGAGCGGATCCTGTCGATCGCCCACGACCGTCTCGTCGCCGGCGGAGCGGATGCGCTCTCCCTGCGCTCGGTCGCCCGGGAGCTCGGCATGGTCTCGTCGGCGGTCTACCGCTATGTCGCCAGCCGGGAGGACCTGCTGCGCATGCTGGCCGCCCGCGCCGGTGCCGAGCTGGGGGAGGCCGTCGACGCCGCGTCCCGCAGCCGGCGCGGTGACGCGGGCCGGCGTCTGGCGACGATCGCCCGCGCGGTACGGACCTGGGCGCTGGAACACCCCGGCGACTTCGGTCTGCTCTACGGGCGGGTCGGCACGACCGCGGCCGGGGAGGGCGCCACCGCGAACGCAACCGAGCCCGGGTCGGGTGCTCTCGGTGTGCCGGCGGCGCTGCTGCACCTGTATGTCGAGGACGAGTCCGGGACCCCCGGGCGATACACCCCGGCGGTCCGTCGCGAGCTGGCGACGCTGGCCGGTGCACTCGGTGTCGACGCTTCTCCGGCGGCCACCGCGCGTGCACTGCTCGCGTGGTCCACCATCGCCGGTGCCGTGGCCGTCGAGGTCTCCGGTCAGCTGACCGGCGTCGTCGGAAGTCCCGGTGCACTGTTCGACGTACAGGTGGAGCACATCGCCGCGGCCACCGGACTGGCCGGCTGACCGTCGCCGGAGATCGGTGCCGATCCCTGGCGGAGGATGCGGGATTCGAACCCGCGAGGGAGTTGCCCCCCAACACGCTTTCCAAGCGTGCGCCATAGGCCACTAGGCGAATCCTCCTGCGTCGGGCAGGTTACCCGGCGGGGGTGCGCGTCCCCCGCGCCCGGAACGGGAGCGCCCGTCCACCCGCGCCCGGAACGGGAGCGCCCGTCGTAGTGTCACGAGCAGCCCCCCGCGTGGCGGCACCCCGCTCAACTCCCCCAGGGCCGGAAGGCAGCAAGGGTCGGTGGGCTCTGCCGGGTGCGCGGGGGGTCTTCGTGACGACCGCTGGACTCCGGTCCACTGTCGGCGGGCGGCGTTAGTGTCGGCGCGGTGGAAGCCCCCCTGGCCCTGTACCGCCGGTACCGGCCGGGGACGTTCGCCGAGGTGGTCGGGCAGGACCAGGTCACCGTCCCGCTGTGCCGGGCGCTGGACGCCAACCGGGTCAACCACGCCTATCTGTTCTCCGGTCCCCGTGGGTGCGGCAAGACGACGAGTGCCCGCATCCTGGCCCGTTCGCTGAACTGCGAGCTCGGGCCTACCTCGACCCCGTGCGGGACCTGCCGGAACTGCCGCGACCTCGCTCCGGGTGGGCCGGGCAGCGTCGACGTCATCGAGATCGACGCAGCCAGTCACGGCGGGGTCGACGACGCCCGAGACCTGCGCGAGCGTGCGTTCTTCAGCCCGGTCGCGTCCCGGTACAAGGTCTACGTCGTCGACGAGGCGCACATGGTCAGCTCGGCCGGGTTCAACGCGCTGCTCAAGGTCGTCGAGGAGCCGCCGGAGCATCTGAAGTTCATCTTCGCCACCACGGAGCCGGAGAAGGTCATCGGCACGATCCGGTCGCGGACCCACCACTACCCGTTCCGGTTGATCCCGCCGCGGACGATGGCCGCCCACCTGGCGTCGATCGCGGAGCGGGAGGGCGTTCCGATCGCTCCAGCCGTGCTCCCGCTCGTCGTGCGCGCCGGCGGCGGCTCCGCGCGGGACGCGCTGTCGGTGCTGGACCAGCTGATCGGCGGGGCGGGCCCGGACGGGGTCACCTACGACGACGCGATCGCACTGCTCGGCTACACCTCGGATGCGCTGCTCGACCGGGTCGTCGACGCGCTCGCCGCCTACGACGGCCGGGAGGTCTTCGCGGCGGTCGAGCAGGTCATCGAGGCAGGTCAGGACCCGCGCCGGTTCGTGGAGGACCTGCTGCGCCGGATGCGCGACCTGGTCGTGCTCGGCGTCGTGCCCGACGCGGGCCGCGCGGAGCTGCTGGACGTACCGCCGGAGACGGTCGACGCCCTGGCCCGCCAGTCGACCGCGGTGGGCCGGGCCGCGGCGCTGCGGGCGGCGGAGCTGCTCGACGCCGGCGTCACCGACATCCGCGGTGCGACGGCCCCGCGACTGCACCTGGAGCTGCTGCTGGCCCGGCTGCTGCTGCCCGCTGCCGCCGACGGTGAGGCGTCGTTCGGTGCCCGGCTGGAACGACTCGAGCGGCGCCTCGCGTCCCCGGTTCCTGATACCGCGCCGGCTCCGGCACCGCCTGCCGCAGACCGGACCGCCACCCGGATCGAGCCATCCCCTGCCCCGGCCGACAACGGCAGGCGGGAGCCGACGCCGGCCCATCCGGGCGCGGTCGATCGGTCTACGGCGCCCGAGCGGGAACGTCCCGGCCAGGTGACGCTGGCCGACGTGCGGCGGCTGTGGCCGGAGCTGCTGGAGTCGCTGCGCAGCACGAGTCGCTTCACGTGGATGGCGCTCCAGGGCTCGCAGATCGTCGGGCTCGAACGCGATCTGCTGACGATCGCCGTCGGCAGCGAAGGCGTGCGGACGAACTTCCAGCGCGGCGGGCGTGATGCCGCGGTCCGGGAGGCGCTGCGAGCGCTGTTCGCCCTCGATGTCCGCGTCGACGTCGTGGTGGGGCCGACCGGACCCGGACGGACCGCTGCGCCGACGGAACGGGTTCAGCCGACCGATTCGACCCGGCCGGACGACTCGACCCGCCCGGACGACTCGACCCGCCCGGACGACACCCCGTCGGTACGGACGTCCCGCCCGCCGGCCGCGGGCCCGGCCCCGCCGGCGACCGGGCCAGACCCTGCTGTCGACACACCGACCGTGGACACACCGGCGGTGGACACACCGGCCGTGAACACAGCTGCTGTCGACACGCCTGCGGGCGGCATGCCTGCCGGTGTCGTGTGGCCGGAACCGGCCGCTCCCGGGGGCAGCCGGCCGCCAGCGGACCCGGCCGACTCCCGACGTCTTGCAGCCGGCGTGAACGGGACCAGCGGCAGCGGAACGAGCGGCAACGGGAGCGGTGGAGCCCGGGAGTCGGCGGCCGGCCGCGGCACGGTCGCCGAGCGACTGCGCGCGCAGGCCGCCGCGGCAGGCTCGCCGGATGACGCCGTCGATCCCGCCGACGCCGACCTTGACGGGCCCGGCCTGTCCACGACCGAACTGCTGACCCGCGAGTTCGCCGCCGAGGTCATCGAGGAGCGTCCGCGTGTCGAATGACCCGGCCCGCGCCGGTCCGGCGGCCCCGTCAGGACCGTGCCGCGTCAGGACCGTGCCGCGGCGCGCGCGGGCAGCCGGTCGCCCTACGGTTGGCCCGTGACCGCGCAGCCGCCGTTCGGACCTGACGACCGCGACCCCGGAACCGACGACGTGCCGGCCGGCGCCGATCCGTTCGCCGCCCTGGGTGGCCTGTTCGGACCGGGCGGGCTGGGTTCCATGCAGGACCTGCTCGCCCAGGCCCAGCAGATGCAGTCCGACCTCGCCGACACCCAGCGGCGGCTGGCCGACACGCACGTCTCCGGGACGTCCGGCGGGGGGCTGGTGAAGGCGACGGTCACCGGTGACCGTGAGTTGGTCGCGCTGACCATCGATCCCTCGGCCGTCGACCCGGCCGACACCGAAACCCTCGCGGACCTGGTCGTGGCCGCGGTCCGGGCCGCGAACGAGCACGCCCGCACCGTCGGTGAGCAGGCGATGGCCGAGCGCATGCCGGACCTGTCGGGGGTCGACCTCGGCGCTCTCGGTGAGCTGGGGGCGATCGGTGGCAGCGGGGGCGCCGGGGTCGGAGCCGACTTCGGGCCCAGCGTGCCGGGTGGTGCCGCGACCGCGTCGATCCCGCCGCTGGTTCCGGACGACCCGGCGGACGCCTACTCCGACCTCGGCACGGACGCACCCGGCCCTCGCGACTCCGGGCCTCGCGACTCCGAGCGCCGCGACTCCGGGCCTCGCGACTCCGAGCGCCGCGACTCCGGCCCCGGGAACTCGGGAACCGACGGCCGTGACCAGCGGGGACCGCATGTATGAGGGTGTCGTCCAGGACCTGATCGACGAGCTCGGGCGGCTGCCCGGCGTCGGGCCGAAGAGCGCCCAGCGGATCGCCTTCCACCTGCTCGCCGCCGACCCGGAGGACGTCAGCCGGCTGGCGGAGGTGCTGACGGTCGTCAAGTCCAAGGTCCGGTTCTGTTCGGTCTGCTTCAACGTCGCCGAGGAGCCGACCTGCCGGATCTGCCGGGACCCCCGCCGGGACCCCGCGGTGCTCTGCGTCGTGGAGGAACCGAAGGACATCGTCGCGGTCGAGCGGACCCGGGAGTACCGCGGTCGCTACCACGTGCTGGGTGGGGCGATCAATCCGATCGAGGGTGTCGGTCCGGATGACCTGAAGATCCGCGAGCTGCTGGCCCGGCTCGCCGACGGCGCGGTCGGCGAGATCATCCTGGCGACCGACCCGAACCTGGAGGGCGAGGCGACCGCTACTTACCTGGCCCGGGTCCTGGGCCCGCTCGGCCTACGGGTCTCCCGGCTGGCCAGCGGCCTGCCGGTCGGCGGTGACCTGGAGTACGCGGACGAGGTCACGCTCGGTCGGGCCTTCTCCGGCCGCCGCACCCTGGCCAGCTGACCGGACGGCTCCCGGCGCTGCGGAATGGCAGCGTGTGGACCGGACGTTCCCCCGGACGGAAGGCCGGCCCCGGCACGGGCGTCGGCAACCGACGGGAAGGACTGACCGACGATGCCCACGCGCACCGCACGTACCGCCTGGACCGGCACGCTGGAGAAGGGCTCCGGCCAGGTCGAAATGACCAGTTCCGGCGTGGGCACCTACACCGTGTCGTTCCCGAAGCGTGCCGCCGAGTCCGCGGGCGGGGCCACCAGCCCGGAGGAACTCATCGCCGCGGCGCACTCCGCCTGCTACGCGATGCAGCTGTCCGCGGTGATCGCGCAGGCCGGCGGCACTCCGCAGAGCCTGGACGTGTCCGCCAACGTGTCCCTCGGGCCGGACCCGGCCGGCGGGTTCCGGCTCACCGGCATCGCGCTGACGGTCCGTGGCGAGGTCGACGGCCTGGACGCGCCCGGGTTCGCGAAGGCCGCGCAGGAGGCCAAGGTCAGCTGTCCGGTCAGCAAGGCGCTCACCGGCGTCGACATCACGCTCGACGCCTCGCTCGAGGCCTGAGGCCCGCCGATAGTCTTCGGGGCGGTCCGGGTTCATCACCGGTCCGCCCCGGAAGTATCGGCGGCCCCACGGGGCACGCACCCGCCGGGCCCGTGCGACGAGACGGAAGGCGCAGCACCGCATGGCACTCGTCGTCCAGAAGTACGGGGGGTCCTCGGTCGCCGACGCTGCCGCCATCAAGCGGGTGGCCCACCGGATCGTCGCCGCGCGCAAGGACGGCGCCGACGTGGTGGTGGCCGTCTCGGCGATGGGTGACACGACCGACAACCTGCTGGAGCTGGCCAACCAGGTGACCCCGCTTCCCGGCGGCCGCGAGTTGGACATGCTGCTCACCTCCGGTGAGCGGATCTCGATGGCGCTGTTGGCGATGGCGGTCACCGACCTCGGCTTCGAGGCGCGCTCGTTCACCGGTAGCCAGGCCGGGGTGATCACCGACTCCGCCCACGGCCGGGCGCACATCATCGACGTCACACCGGGCCGGATCCGCGCGGCGCTCGACGAGGGCGCCGTCGTGATCGTCGCCGGGTTCCAGGGCGTCAGCCGGGACACCAAGGACATCACCACCCTCGGTCGTGGCGGGTCGGACACCACGGCCGTGGCGCTCGCTGCGGCACTGGACGCCGACGTCTGCGAGATCTACACCGACGTCGACGGGGTGTTCACCGCAGATCCCCGGATCGTCGGCAACGCGCGCCGGTTGGCGACCATCTCCTACGAGGAGATGCTGGAGATGGCCGCGTGCGGAACCAAGGTCCTGCACCTGCGCAGCGTCGAGTACGCCCGCCGCTACGCGATCCCGATCCACGTCCGGTCCTCGTTCAGCGACCGGCCGGGGACGATCGTGAGCAGTGCACCGACCCGGCCGGCACAGAAGCCCGATCCGGCGGCAGACCCGACACGGGCGCCGGGCACCGAGGAGCTCGAGACAGGGAAGGCGGTCACCGTGGAGGAACCGATCATCGCGGGGGTCTCGCACGACCGCGGCGAGGCGAAGATCACCCTGGTGGGTGTGCCGGACGTCGTGGGCCGGGCCGCGGAAGTGTTCTCCGCGGTCGCCGCGGCGCAGATCAACATCGACATGATCGTGCAGAACGCGCCCGTCGGGGCGTCCCGGCTGGCCGACATCTCCTTCACGCTGCCCACCGCGGACGTCGCCGCCGCGGTGCAGGCGCTGGACCGAGTGAGCGATGCTCTCGGGTACGGCTCGCTGGTCGTCGACGACCAGATCGGCAAGGTGTCGCTGATCGGTGCCGGGATGCGGAGCTCGCCCGGGGTGTCCGCGACCTTCTTCACCGCACTGGCCGGTGCCGGGATCAACATCGGGATGATCTCGACCTCGGAGATCCGGATCTCCGTCGTCGTCGCGGGGTCCGACGTCGATGCAGCGGTGACCGCCCTGCACACCGCGTTCGGGCTCGACGCGGCCGCGCCAGAAGCCGTCGTGTACGCGGGGACCGGGCGATGAGTGGCCGTAGCGGGCTGAGTGGCGCCGACGGGCTGACCGTCGGTGTCGTCGGCGCGACGGGGCAGGTGGGTGCGGTGATGCGGCGATTGCTGGACGAGCGCGACTTCCCCGTGGCCGGTATCCGCTACTTCGCCTCGCCGCGATCGGCCGGGACGACGTTGCTGTGGCGGGGAACCGACGTCGTCGTGGAGGACACGGCGAGCGCAGACCCGGCCGGAATCGACATCGCGGTCTTCTCCGCCGGCGCCGCGACGTCGCGGGAGCAGGCACCGCGGTTCGCCGCCGCCGGGGCCGTGGTGATCGATAACTCCTCGGCCTGGCGACGGGACCCGGCGATCCCGCTGGTGGTCAGCGAGGTCAACCCCGGTGACGTCGAGCTCGCCCTCGCGGCTGGCGGCCCGAGCATCATCGCCAACCCCAACTGCACGACGATGGCCGCGATGCCGGTGCTCGCCCCGCTGCACGCGGAAGCGGTGCTCACCCGGATCGTGGCGAGCACCTACCAGGCGGTCTCCGGCAGCGGCGTGGCCGGTGTCGCCGAGCTCGCCGGCCAGGCGCGCGCGATCGCCGCGTCCGCGCGGTTCACCGACCTGGTCACCGACGGCGCGGCGGTCCGCGGCCCGGCACCGCAGCAGTACGTCGAGCCGATCGCGTTCAACGTCGTCCCCCTCGCCGGCTCGATCGTCGACGACGGCTCGGCCGAGACCGACGAGGAGCAGAAGCTGCGCAACGAGAGCCGGAAGATTCTGCACATCCCGCAGCTGCGGGTGTCCGGCACGTGCGTGCGGGTGCCGGTGTTCACCGGCCACTCGCTGTCGCTGAACCTCGAGTTCGCCCGGCCGCTGTCGCCGGCCCGTGCCACCGAGCTGCTCAGCCACGCACCCGGCGTCCGCTTGGCCGACGTGCCGACACCGCTGGCCGCGGCCGGCGCCGACCCCAGTTTCGTCGGGCGCATCCGCACCGACCCCGGCGTCGACGGTGGGCGGGGGCTGGTGCTGTTCGTGAGCAACGACAACCTGCGCAAGGGTGCGGCGCTGAACACGATTCAGATCGCCGAGCTCGTCGCCGCACGGCTGCGCGCACCCGCGACGGCAGGGGCCGGTGCCGGCGCGCGGGTCTGAGCCGGCGCGCGGCTCGCTGGGGCGCGGGCCCGGTACGCCGGACCGTGCACGCGGGTCCGGCACGCCGGACCGTGTCCTGATGATCAGCCTGCACACCTCGCCGGTCGACCAGCCCGGCAGCGGTGACGCGGGGGGGATGAACACCTACGTCCTGCAGTCGGCGCGGGCGCTCGCGCGGGCCGGCGTCGAGGTCGAGCTGGCCACCGGAACGGCCGGCCCGGCGTCGGTCACCGTTCTCGGCCCGGGAATCCGGCTGCATGCCCTGCCGGTGGCCGGCGGTGACGGCATCGCTGCCCGGATCGAGGCCGCGCGCAGGTTCGGCAACGCCGTGGCCGAACGGGTCCCGCGGTGTCAGATCGTCCACGGCCACTACTGGCTGTCCGGGATCGCGGCCGAACAGGTCGCCGGCGCCTGCGCCGCCACGCTGGTCCAGTCCTCACACACCCTCGCCGCCGTCAAGGCCCAGGCGTTGGGCGATCCGGGTGCCGAGCCGCCTGAGCGGCTGCGGGCCGAGGAGCATCTGGCCCGGACCGCGGACCGGCTGGTGGCGAACACCGCGCTGGAGGCCGAGCAACTGATCCTGCTCTGCGGGGCCGATCCCGCCCGGGTGTCGATCGTGGAGCCCGGCGTCGACCTGGACGTGTTCGGTCCGGCTGCGCCGGACGGGGACGTGTTCGGTCCGGCTGCGCCGGACGGGGACGTGTTCGGTCCGGCTGCGCCGGACGGCCGGACCGCGACGGACGGCCGGACCGCGACGCGCGACGAGCTCGGGATCGAACCCGACGACCCGGTGGTGGCCTACGTCGGGCGACTACAGCCGCTCAAGGGCCCCGACGTCGTGCTCCGCGCCGCCGGTCCGCTGCTGTCGAGGCTGGTCGCCGCCGGCCGGCCGCCCCGGTTGACGGTCCTGGTGTGTGGGGCGCCGGCCGGGCAGGCGACCGGGGAGCTGGACCGGTTGGGCTCACTCGCTGCGGCTGCCCCGCCGGGGGTCACGGTCCGCTTCGTCCCGCCCCGACCGGCCGAGCGGCTCGCCGCGGTCTACCGCGCGGCCGACGTGGTGGCGGTGCCCAGCCGCAGCGAGTCGTTCGGCCTGGTGGCGCTGGAAGCGCAGGCCTGCGGCGTGCCGGTGGTGGCGGCCGCGGTCGGCGGGCTCTCGCGGGCCGTCGTGCCGGGCGCCGGAACCCTGGTGGCCGGGCACGACCCCGGGGACTGGGCGGCTGCCCTCGCGCGGATCCTCACCGACTCGGCCGCGGCCTCGGCGGCCGTGGCCGCCGGGCTGGCGCACGCGGCCGGCTTCTCCTGGGACCGGACGGCGCGCGGGCTGCTGGACGCGTACCGGGCGGCCGCGGACCCGTCGTACCGGGCACCGGTCGGGCGGACCGCCTGAGGGGTGGAACCTCCCGGGCAGCGCGTCAGGTGTCGGGCAGGGCGTCCAGCACAGCGCGTGAGGCGGACATGCCCAGGCGCGTGGCGCCGGCGTCCAGCATCGACACGGCTGCCGCGGCATCGCGGATCCCGCCGCTGGCCTTGATGCCGAGCCGGCCGCCCACGGTCGCGGCCATCACCTCCACGGCGTGCCGGGTCGCGCCGCCGCCGGTGCCGAACCCGGTGCTGGTCTTGACGAACGCTGCGCCCGCGCGCTCCGCGGCCAGGCAGCCGGCGGCCAGTTCCTCGTCAGTGAGCAGTGCACTCTCCAGGATCACCTTAAGCGCGGCCGGTCCGCACGCCCGCCGGACCGCCGCCAGCTGATCCTCCACCTGCTGCCACAGGCCCGCCCGGACGAGTCCGAGGTCGACCACGACGTCCACCTCGTCGGCGCCGGCCGCGACAGCGCCGGCCGCCTCGGCGGCCTTGACAGCGGTCGTCGACGCACCGCTGGGGAACCCGCAGACGGTCGCCACCACCAGCGGCGCGGCGTCGGTCCGTGGCGATCCCGGCAGCCGTGCCGGTGCGGGCAGCCGTGGCGATCCGGGCAGCCGCAGGGGCAGCCGCGCGGGCGACACGCACACGGCCAGCACGCCCAGCTCGGTCGCCTCGTCGACCAGCCGCGCCACGTCGGTGTCGGTCGCCTCCGGCTTGAGCAGCGTGTGGTCGATGGTCGCCGCCACTGCGGACCGGGTCCAGCGGGTGCTCACGACGCCTGCCCGACCGACGCCTGCCCGACCGACGCCTGGTCCCCGACCGGCTCGCCGGCCAGGGCGCGCCGGGCGAAGTCCAGCTCGGCGCGGGCCTGCCGGACCTGCTCGGCCACCACCAGCGAGCCGTGCCCGGCGTCGAACCGGTACACCTCGTGCGGGATGCCACGGTCCGCCAGCGCCGCCAGGTAGGTGTCGATCTGCCGGATCGGGCAGCGCGGGTCGTTCTCCCCGGCCAGCACGAGCACCGGGGCGCGGACCGCGTCTACGTAGGTCAGCGGCGAGGACACCCGGTAGGCGTCCGGCTTCTCCGCCGGCGTTCCGCCGAACAGCGAGCGATCGAACGCCTTGAGCGGCTCCATCTCGTCTTCGTAGGCCGCGACGTAGTCGGCGACCGGGACCGCCGCCAGGCCGACGGCCCAACTGTCCGGCTGGGTGCCGACGCCGAGCAGCGTCAAATATCCGCCCCACGAGCCACCGGCGAGCACGCACCGGTCCGGGTCCGCGACGCCGTCGGCCACCAGCTTGTCGCGCACCGCCAGCACGTCCGCCAACTCGGTGAACCCGACCTTGGCCTCCAGCGCGTCCCGCCAGGCGGCGCCGTACCCGGTGGACCCGCGGTAGTTGACGCGGACCGTGGCGTACCCGGCGTCCACCCACGCGGCGGTGGCCGGTGCGAACGCGTCGCTCTCGTGCCAGGTCGGGCCGCCGTGCACCTCGACGTAGAGCGGCCACCCTCCCGGCGGCCGCTGTGGTGCCGGGCCGCCGATCGCGTCGGACGGGACCTGCAGCAGGGCGTGCACCCGGCCGCCCGGACCGTCCGCCCACACGTCGGTGGCCGGCACCGACTCCGGCGGCCGGTGCCCCGGCGGGCGGAGCACCACCCCGGCGACCCCGGCCTGGACCGCGTCCACCAGCCCACCCGGGGTTCCGGTGGCCCCCGAGGTCGGCAGCGCCCGGACGACGCGACCCTCCGCCGAGCTGGACCAGCCGAACCACACCTCGCCGTCGGGGCGGACGGTGATCCCGGAGACGGTGCCGCGCGGCGTCGGCAGGGCGACCAGCTCCCCGCCGACCAGGTCGTAGCGGAACAGCGTGCTGCGGGCCTCGTGGTCGTGGCGCAGCACCAGCCCGCGCGCGTCGGGCAGCCACCCACCGGACACCTCACCGGGCAGTCCGGGGTCGATCTCGGTCTGTTCCCCGGTCGCCAGGTCCCAGATCAGCAGGGCCGGCCGGCCGCCGCGTTCGTGGGTGACCAGCAGCCGGCGGTCGCCGTCGACGGGGGCGAACTCCACGGCGCTGGTGCTCCGGCCGGGGCCGTCCCACAGCTCGCCGACCACGCCGGGCGCCCCGCCGGCCGGGACGGCACGCAGGTCCAGCACCCGGACGGCCGGGTGGCGGGCGTCCCCATGTTCGGAATGGTCGACGGCCAGCAGGGTCCCGTCGCGGGACAGCGCGCCGATGCTCGCCGACTGCTCGTGCTCGTAGACCAGGACCGGCACGACGCCGGGGACGGTCGTCGGCTCGACGTCCGGGCGGCCGGTGACCGGGTCCGCGCCCGGGGCCGTCGTCGGGTCCGCGTCCGGCGTCGTCCAGTGGATGCGGGTGCCGTAGGCGTCGTCGGCCGACCCGACGACGACCTCCCCGGCCGGGCCGAACGCCAAGCCGACGGAGTACGCGGCGGGCAGGAAGGGCAGTGCGGCGGTGTCCGGGCCGCCGGCGAACGGCTGCCGCTGCCAGGTCCCGTACTCGTCGCCGTCGGTGTCGGCGAACCACCAGACCGCCGACCCGTCGCGGGGCAAGGCGGCCTCGACCGTTCCGTTGGGCCGGTCGGTCACCTGGCGATGCGCGGGCGCCGACGGGTCGGCGCCGTCGTCGAGCGAGCGGTCCCAGGCGTAGACCTCGTAGGTGCCGGTGGCGTTGGACAGGTAGAGGCACCGGTCCGGCGCGTCCTCGGCGAAGTCGGGCACCGAGACCCGGGCGGCCGTGAACCGGTGGACCCACGCCGGGTCGGCGTTCAGCCCGGCCGCTTCGGCTGGGGCGGCGGTGGGCAGGTCGGGTGCGGCCGCGGCTCGGGTGTCGGGCAGGTCGGATGCGGGTCGGGCGACGTCGTCGGACACCCGGGGATGGTCGCACGCCGGCCGCACCCAGCGACGGGGACGGCCGCCTCGGGGCGGCGAACAGCAGGGCCCGCCGACGGGTGGCCGGCGGGCCCTGCTGTTCGTGGTGGTCGGGGTGACAGGATTTGAACCTGCGGCCTCTTCGTCCCGAACGAAGCGCGCTACCAAGCTGCGCCACACCCCGAGGACACCCGGAACCCTACCGGATGCCCGGGGGGCCCTGACCGGCCGCACGGACGGGCGGCCTTGGCCGGGCGCACTGGTCGGCGGCCCTGGCCGGGCGCGAGCGATTGGCTCAGGCCGACAGCTCACGGCTGTCGATCTCGCGCCGGCCCTCCTGGCCCCACAGCGTGTGGAACGTACCGGGCCGGTCGACGCGGGCGTAGGTGTGGGCGCCGAAGAAGTCGCGCAGCCCCTGGATCAGCGCCGCCGATCCCCGCTCGCGCCGCAACCCGTCGTAGTAGGCGAGCGCGGAGGCGAAGCCGGGGGTCGGGACGCCGGTGACAGCCGCGGCGGCGACGACCCGGCGCCAGGCGTCCTGGGCATTGCCGACGACCTCGGCGAAGTAGTCGTCCAGCAGTAGCGACGGGAGACCCTCGCTGCCCCCGGCGGAGTCGTAGGCGTCCTTGATCCGGTTCAGGAACCGCGCCCGGATGATGCAGCCGCCGCGCCAGATCGTGGCCATCGAGCCGAGGTCGACATTCCAGCCGTGCTCGACCGACGCGGCGCCGAGCTCGGCGAACCCCTGGGCGTAGGCGACGACCTTCGAGGCGTAGAGCGCCTGCCGGACGTCGTCGACGAAGGTCTCCCTAACCGGCCCGGACAGCTGCCCCGACGGCCCGGCCAGCTTCGCGCTGGCCGTCCGCCGCAGCTCACCCTCACTGGACACCACCCGGGCGAACACGGCCTCGGCGATGCCGGTCACCGGGACACCGAGGTCGAGTGCCGCCTGGACGGTCCACCGCCCGGTGCCCTTCTGTTCGGCCTCGTCGACCACGATGTCGATGAACGGTCGACCCGTCGCCGCGTCGACATGGTCCAGCACGGTGGCGGTGGTCTCGATCAGGAACGACTCGAGGTCGCCCTCGTTCCACTGCCGGAAGATCTCGGCGATCTGGGCCGGCGACTGACCGAGCCCGGACCGCAGCAGCTCGTACGACTCGGCGATCAGCTGCATGTCGGCGTACTCGATGCCGTTGTGCACCATCTTCACGAAGTGCCCGGCACCGCCCGGTCCCACGTGCGTCGTGCACGGGGTGCCGTCGACCTCCGCGGCGATCGCCTCCAGCTTGGGCCGCAGCACGTCCCAGGCGTGGTCGCTACCGCCGGGCATGATGCTCGGCCCGTTCAGCGCGCCCTCCTCACCGCCGGACACACCCATTCCCACGAAGTGGATGCCCCGGTCGGCCAGGTGCCGCTCACGCCGCTCGGTGTCGGTGAACAACGCATTGCCGCCGTCGACCAGGACGTCCCCCTCGTCGAGCAGCGGACTGAGCGTGTCGATCACCGCATCGGTGCCGGCACCGGCCTTGACCATCGACACGATGACCCGCGGCCGCGCCAGGCTGGCGACGAAGTCCTCCGGGGAGTGGCTGGGCACGAAGGCGCCCTCGTGTCCGTGGTGCTCGATCAGGTCGTCGGTCTTGGCATCGGTGCGGTTGTGGACCGCTGTCCGGAAGCCGTGGTGGGCCAGGTTCCGCGCGAGGTTCGCACCCATCACTGCCAGACCGGTGACCCCGATCTCGGCCTTCGGGTTGTCGTCGTCCGCCATGTCCGCGTCGCCTCCGCATGTCTCACGTCCGTCCGGGCGTCGCGCCCGTCCCGACCCGTCCAGCGCGGTCGGGTCCCCGGATTGTTCCGTGGCCGGGATCCGTGGCCGGGATCCGTGGCCGGGATTCGGGGTGCGGGGTGCGGGTGCCGGGGGTGCGGGGTCAGGCTGCGGTCAGGGTGAGCAGCGTCGCCTCCGGCAGGCAGCCCAGGCGGACGGGCACCCACGGGGACGTCCCCAGCCCGGCCGACACGTGCAACCAGCCCGGACCAGCGGCGGAAACAGCCGAGTGCGGGTCCGCCGGGGGCCACCGCGACAGTCCGGACGCCTGGGCCGGCGGGAGGTCGCAGTTGCTGATGATCGCGCCGTGGCCGGGTAGCCGCAGCTGCCCGCCGTGGGTGTGGCCGGCCAGGACCAGCGGCCAGCCGGCACCGGTGAACGCGTCCAGGACCCGCCGGTAGGGGGCGTGGGTGACGGCGATGGCCGGCATGCCCGACGGTGCGGGCCCGACGGTGGTCAGGTCGTCGCGGTCGATGTGCGCGTCGCCGGTGCCGCTGACCGCCACCTGCACCTGGGCCGCCGGACCGAGGTCGCGCCCCCGGGCGGTCAACGTCCCGGCGGCGTTGTCCAGGTCCAGCCATCCCGCCGCGGTGAACCGGTGCCGCACCTCCCCGACCGGCAGGTCGACCTCCTGGTGCCGGACCCGGCGCATCGAGGCCGGCAGCAGGTAGGCGAAGGGGTTGCCCGGCGTCGGGGCGCTGAAGTCGTTGGACCCGAAGACGAAGCACCCTGGCCGGTCGAGCAGTGGGCCGAGGGTGTCCATCAGGGCCGGGACCGCGTCGGCGGCGGCGATGTTGTCCCCGGTGTTCACGACCAGATGGGGGTCGAGGCGGTCCAGCGCCCGGACGAAGTCGCGCTTGCGCCGCTGCCGCGGCAGTAGGTGCAGGTCGGACAGGTGCAGGACCCGCAGGTCCGGGGTCCCGGGCGGCAGCACCGGGACCGTGGCCCGGCGGAGCCGGAACCTCCGCAGCTCGACGCCGGCACCCCACGCGAAGGTCGCCGCCCCGGCTGCCCCGAGCCCGGCTGCCCCGAGCCCGGCGGCGACGCCCGCGGCGCGGGCCGCCCCGGGCCCGGCGGCGCGGGCCGCCCCGGGCCGCGGGCCGCCCCGCGCGCTCAGGGAAATCCGGGCAGCGTGGGCTGGGGCGGTGTCGGCGTCGTCCCCCCGCCGCCACCGCCGCCGCTATTGCCGCCGGATGTGCCGCCAGAACCACCGGACTCGTAGACGATGACCGTCGAGCCCGGCGTCGCGGGGTCTCCCCCCGCCGGGTAGGTGCGGATGACCTGGCCGGCCGGGGCGCCGCCGTCCGGATAGCGCTGGCGGCCGGGCAGAACCGTGTAGCCCTG
>JAABUZ0100004699.1_pt1 | contig 18619 bp, 13 predicted proteins | sample 5562091 | NCBI WGS metagenome assembly JAABUZ01 (sample SAMN12813069, study PRJNA571459) | rock metagenome | isolation source: Antarctica rocks | place: Antarctica: Victoria Land, Linnaeus Terrace sud | collected 2015-12-21 | reverse complement strand
TTGTGGTGCATTTGATCGCTGGGCTCCTTGCCTACAGCCATCAGGGCAAAAAACCGGGTCTGCATCTCGATGAACGCGCTCTTCTGGCTGCTTGATCGACTTCCCTTAAACAGAACTCACGTTAGATTACCCCGATGCACCTCCACACCGGCCTGTGCCAGTCGCGTGATGTCTTCACCAGATTGAGCGAGGATGCGCACGGGTTCACCACGCTCCACCAGTAAATCCACCAGGTGACCACCGACGAATCCGCCTGCCCCTGTTACGAGTACTGTCATAGTTACCTCCGTATGCTATGTCAACTCGGTTTACAGTTGAGCTAATTGAAGATAGTCATAATTTGCGTCTCTATTCCTTTGCGACCACACCAATTTTCTCTACCGCTTTTTCCTCAACCCTTGTTCTGCTTAGGCCAGCGTTTAGTGGCTGGCTAATGTTGTGTACAGGCAGATTTTTACCAAAGCGAGTACGTAGAACATAGGTAAAGGCCTCAAGCACGATTTGACGTGACATTTTAGATTTACCGAGACGCCGATCCAAGAAGATGATCGGCGTTTCAACAATCTTGAAGCCTTGCTGCATAACTCGATAGGCCAATTCTATCTGGAAAGCATATCCTTGAGATTGGATCGTGTCCAGATCAATACTTGCTAATACCTGTGAGTGGTAACAACGAAATCCTGACGTACAATCGTGTATTTGGATACCGAGCATAAAGCGAGCAAACAGGTTTCCACTACTACTGATGAGGCGGCGTATAAGTGACCAGTCGGGAGTATTCCCACCAGGGATGTAGCGCGAACCAATTACCATATCTGCATGTTCAAAAGCTTTGAGGAAAGCGGGAAGATAACAAGGATCATGCGAGAAATCACTATCCATCTCAAAGACTGCATCATAGTCGTGTGCAATAGCGTACTTAAAGCCAGCGATATAGGCGGTGCCAAGACCGAGTTTACCTGCACGGTGTAACACGTTCACATGTGGATTTTCGTTATGTATTTTGACAGCAAGCTCTCCTGTGCCATCTGGTGAATTGTCATCAATAACCAGCACATCAGTATCAGGAATATACGAGAATATTTCCTGTAAGAGTGGAGGCAGATTCTCTCGTTCATTATATGTTGGAATAATAATTAACGTTTTCATATTACTCTGTTTCACATCCTTGCCTCTGTTTACGTTTATTCCGCCATTGTAGAGACTTTCTTCCCTGCATCTTTCAAGCCGAACTTTTTGATCGTGTTGCGTAACCAACTCACAGTTGGCCCTTTATCGATTTTTCTACTGGTTTCGATCAGGAAAGAGGCTGTTTCGGGACGAGGAGCCAATTGGTTTGCCTCACGTATTGCCGCCAGCTCCTCATAATGCTGGAAAGCCCAGTACAGATTGACGCGACATCCCTTGCAATTTTTGACGTCGTCTTCATTCAACATTCCACATTGTGGACACTCTGTCATAATCGTTACCTTTCTATGCTATTCAGATTGTAGTTAGATCAAGCCTTGATGTATAGCTTCTGCAACCGCTTGTGCCCGGTCAGCGACCTGCAACTTACGATAAATTTCCTGCATCTTACGTTTGATCTGGATCTCGCTCCAGAACAAGCGTATGCCAATTTCTTTATTCGTATATCCCTGCGATGCAAGCTGCATTATCTCGATGTCCCTTGCGCTGATTCCCAATCGGAGGCGGTTCTGCTCTTCAGTCAAGCGATGAAACTCGTTGACCACCTGAGTAATAGCGTGGGACTCACCGAGAACGCACTCACCACGTTTCACAGCACGTAGGGAACTGAGCAGTTCATCGATGGACAACGTTTTTTGCAGGTAGCCATGTACGCCGATGCGCAGAGCATCGAAAAGAAGTTGTTCGTCATTGGAAGCGGCAAATACCACGATCCGTGCATTGGGGCAAACTTGCAGCAAGTGCTTTGCTGCATTGAGTCCATTAGATGTTCCCAGGAAGATATTGAGTAAGATAATATCAGGCTGTAACTCGTTGGCAAGTGATACTGCTACTTGCTCATGTTCGGTCTCTGCTACAACCTGGAAATCAGCTTGCTCATTGAGCCTTCCACATAGACCTTGGCGTAAAATCACGTGATCATCGACTATAAGTATGCGGATTTGAGCAGTTGCAGGCTTTAATAGTTGTATTTGCATTGCCTCACTTACTAGTTCAGGTATTATTGTACGCTCCAATTATTTCACCTTGCCTTTCGATGATTGAGGACGCGATAATGTGATTTGACATTTGTAAAGCAACATAATTGTGTTCCTATTAGGTTCATCTTTGCTCCTCTAGCACCTTTTGCTTCTCGATCTGCAGCAGTACATTTTTACCCTCCTTCTGTAGTTGGATGGCATTGGAGAATGTTAACCCGAGCGAACTAAGACAGGCCATGCCTGATATAGACATGAGCAGCGCGGTCCAGGGATGGGCAAAAACGATCATGGCGAGGACTTTGTCCGGTGGAATATGAAGGAGCCCTGTAAAGACAAGCAGACCTACAGCCTCGTTACTGCCGACCTGTCCAGGTGGATTGGGTAAGATGTAGAACATATTGAAGACAGTATACCCGAAGAGAATCGTCCCATAGGAGATGGGATAGCCAATCGTCCAGAAAGCGAGCATGGCATAGAGGCTATCTAAGCTCACAGCCACACATGTGAGTAAGAAAGCAAACAGAAAAGTTCTGGGGCGACTTGCAGCCAGAAGGAGCGCATCAACAAAGCCGATGGCAAAGCCTTCGGCCTTCCCACCAAGGGACCTAGGGAGCATACCCATTATTTTATGAAGCAGATGAATAGCACTACTGCGTTTCCAAGCGGCCAGGGCGATAAAGAAGACAATGCCGATCAGCAATGCACTCACCGTTCCCAGCACTAACCACAACTTGATATCCATGCGTACGTCAAGAAATGGCACAATTGCTATGATAAAGAGTGCAGGCAGTAAGTCTAACGACTTGTCCATGGCGACGGTAGGTAGTGATCGGCTGATGGGAATGCCTACATTGCGTTTGAGCATCAAACTTTTAGCAACTTCACCGCCTTGCACGGGTAACAGGAAGTTGATAAACACACCGATCAGGAAGAGCCGAATAGCTTTGAACGTGCTGACTTGACCAATGGAGTTCAAGAAGAGTTTCCAACGCATACCACGAACACAATAAGCGAGAAGGAAAGCCAGTCCTGAAAGGAGTGCAAGCAAAATTCCCCGAGGGGTTGTCAGATGCTGTTGAAGCACCGTAAACGCGGCCGGAATATTTACAAAACGCGAGACGAGAAACAATAGGCCGATGCCAATAAGCAGACCAACCATCACTTTTACCACAGGTGTGATAAGAAAGCCTTTCCATGTCGGTTGCTGTTTCTCCCGGGGTAGCGAGGTCATCGCAGGAATATCTGGTGTTTCCAATAGTCTTGAGCTAGCCATAGTCCTTATTGGAGGAGTAGGCTGCATGGCAGTATGACCTGTCGAAACAACTTCGACATCCTCGTTCTCCGCTGAAGAAGATTCCAGATCGCGCATTGCAACGAACTGAATCCTCCTTGGAGGACAATGAAGACGTTGTAAAATTTTTTTATCCTGGTGCATGCAACCCCCAATATGAAATATTTCTGTTTTGTTCTTTTATGAGTTCTGCCCCCCTGTAAGGGGGCATATTGATTGAAGTACTCTCATGAAGCAATTCTACAATTTTTAATGGAAAGTTTTGTTAGTTTTTGCATGCAAGAATCCATCCTGTGCGAGCCATTCCCCTATTTCTTTTTCCCCAAGATTGGGATCATATGGATCTGGGAACTTTAGCCACTCTGTTAGCATCACACCTAATGAACCGAGTACAATGATGGCAACACTAATATGGAGCATGGGGTTGGTGATATGCCCAAACATCATTCCGATTACCCATGCAGTACCTATCAAGCTTACAATCAGGATATGTGGAACGAGTAGAATGGAACGCTTCGATGCAGTTTTCGCTTTGCGAGTTATGGTATATGGTCCTTGATATTGCTTGAGCACGTCGTAAAGAGCTAACAGGAAAATCGGCCACTTAGCTAAGGCCAACACCTGCGATCTCCAATGCAAGCCCATCTCTCTTCGTGGGTCAAGAAAGAATCGCTGTCGATAGAGTTCGCACAATTGAAGGATAACAAATAGAATGGCAAGCCTCGGCACTGTCAAGAGCGAGAACACGGTCGGCGTAATTCCAGTGCAAAGCATGAAGGCGAGAAGTGCTACCTGCAGACCAACGCCAATGCTCTGTAGATAGTACAGACCATGCACAAAGTTCGCCACGCGGTCCAACAATGGGAGTTGACGCGCCACTTTGGGGTAAATCCAAAACTTGATATCCAAGACCGAACGTGCCCAACGCCTCTGCTGGATCAGGAATCCGCTCCAGTCGACAGGTGTCAAACCCTTGGCAAGAATCTTCGGAAGATAGACTCCTTTCCACCCATGAATGCGGTAGTTGACGGTGATCAGGAGATCATCGGCAGCATGGGGAGCGAATCCACCGACCTGCTTGAGTGCAGTCACACGATGAGTGTTGTGGCAGCCCGTAACTATTGGATAGCCCAAAGCGTAGTTAGTCATCTGGATCGTGGAGTAGTAAGCATAGGTTTCTTCTGCCGCTCCACGAGCGATAAAACTTGCCTTTTGATTGTAGTAGACCTGCGCGGCCTGCACATACCCAATACTAGGATCGTCGAAGTAGCCCAGGACATTCACCAGAAAATCTGGGTTCGGTACATGATCAGGGTCAAAGGCTGTGATGATCTCGTAGCGGTCGAAGCCAATCTCGTAGAACCACGCGTTGTAGTTCCCGTACTTCGAGCGGCTCTCAAATGTGCCACTTACTGTATGATACTGTGGAAGATGCTTGCGACTGAAGTGATGAGCTCCAAGTCGGAGACACAAGGCCTTGACCTGATCATCATCACCTTCGTCCAGAACCCATGTCTCATGGGGATAGTCCATAGCTACCAATGCTTTGACTGTCTCCTCCAGCATCTCGATGGACTCGGCACCTGGAACAAAGGTGGTAGCGACACCCACCTTCCAACTAGGTCTGGGCAACATAGCACGAGGGCGACTCATAAGTGGAAGGCAAAACCAGCGCATTTGATAGAGAAACAGGTAGAGAAGAAACCCTACTGTCATAATCGTAAACGGAATCGGGTAATACACCCAATCGCTACGAGAAAACCAATAGACGAGAAAATAAGCTAGAGCAACCAACATCGAAATAGTAAGCACAACGAAGATGAGGTAATCCCACCATTTAAATACTCGTTCCGATATTATTGATATCTGTCTCTGTATCAAAGTTGTTGCCATTGCATTCTCCTGTTATCGGATACCGTTGTAACTATGGGAGTTTCCCAACCGTATCAAGTTCATCCACAAAGTTGATGCTCAGTGAGCAAGTAGGATGGTATAGGTCGTGTTGGTAGTGGAGAGAGCCCATTTCGTTGAAATAGGCTGCGTCCATCCGGTTGCTGAACTACGAGTGTAAACTGTGATAGAAATTTTCGGCTTTTCAAATTGATGTGACTTACTATGAGATCACTTTGTAACCCTGGAGGCACGATGATCCAGTCCACCACGGATGCGGGATTCTTTAGGGCCTTCTGCCATTGCTCACCGGAGCCTTCATAGATGGCATCTTTCAGAGGCATACCTATGTCTGCTTCGTTAATAGGGAAGGCGTTGACATCCTCTAAAATCTTTTGTCCAGAAGTATAATGTTGTGCAAGATAAATAGTGATCTGCTCCGTCGGTTCACAGGAGGCACCATACAAGCCATCTTGTAGCGAGATAATTCCTGTATGAGCGGTCAATAACGTTTGCATGCCGATAACTAGTACAAGGATAAGTTGACTTACTACGGTCCAAAATCGTGCCCGTCTCGTATTAGACCAATGCATTGCTAATATCGAAAGGAAAAGCGCAGCGGGCGCAACGGTCTGTACTCCAAAGCGGACATTCCAGAAGTAGTGTGGTGTATTGGCCGGACCAAGCCCTGGCAAATAGATCGTATCTTGTCCAGTGTAGAATATAAGGATGTAAAAGGCGAAAGGTGTGAGAAATGCTAGTGCTCCAAACAGGTTTGGGGTGCGCCGAAGTCGAAAGACAAACACGACGACGCCAATGCACCCCAGAACAAATAGAATTGGTCCAATAGTAAGAATGGAGGTCAGCATGTAGGAAAGAATAGACTGCCATAGGTTATGATACGTATAAAACGCTGCATTTGCAACGGATGAAAACAGATAGTCATGGAAGTAGAATGGATCACCAAAAATGACGGCGCACCACAGGAACCACAATGCTATTCCAAGACTGCCTAGTGTACCGAAAATAAGCAGGTTGCCCTCGATCTGTACCCAACGCTGACGCTTGATCCATCCGACTATCACAATTAAGACAAGCAACGTAAGGAACAAGCCCCAGCCATCATAACGCGATAGAGTTACCAGAAAGCTACTGGCGGCCATTCCAACCAGGTGCTTCGGTTGATTGTCTTGTGTCCATGCCAGGAAATAGTAACAGGTCATCACCGTCGTAGCGACGCACACGATTTCAGAAAGTGGTGTGGCCTGTAAATAGAGAATATTGAGGTTCAGGATGAAAAGCAGCGTGCCCACGAAGCTAGCACGGCTATTGTGCGTCAAACGACGTGCGGCAAGAAACAGGTAGACAACCGCGACGAGATAACTTAACATTCCTGCAAAACTGCCGGCCAAACCTGTACGCCAGAGGTAGTAATTCCAAATGAAGGGCAACATCAGCAGATGTGGAAAAGGAAGCCAAACACCGCCAAGTTGAGCAAGCCCTGGAACGGTATTATCCACGATTCTACGTGCAATTCTCAAGTGCGACATGGAATCACCATAGAGCAATATCTCATGATGTTGGAAGAAATACCAACAGGAAGTGATGCTAGCGATGCATGCAATAACAAATGTGGCTATCAACCAGGAATCTTTAGGCCAATACCGCCGTATCTGGTGCTTCAGTTGACTCAAGGATGGACGCTTCACAACCGAAAGGTCAGGAGATGGTGTGCTGGGTAATGAGTCAAATATTCTTACCGCTGGTGTGCTGGGTAACGAGTCAAATATTCTTACCGCTGGTGTGTTATTCAGAGTGTCAACGCTGCTCTCGTATGTAACTTTGGGTCTATCTGCGCTCAGGGAGTCAGCAACAAAGGCTTTATTATGCGAGGATGAAAGGGATGCAGGGCGTAGCGGAATCAACTTCTGAGTCTCATCAAGTGGAGTTGATACGGTACTTGAGGATGATGCAGCTACAGATGCTGTAGGCAGTACCGAGTTACGTTGCCCTGATGCGATACCCAAAAATGAAGGCGATGTAGAGAGGTGCAGACCATGCTGGGTCTTCTCCCAATAGTGCGGCTTGAAGACGAGTTGGAACAGTGCTATAAATGCTGCCATACTTATCATCAGCCAGTAGAAAGGAACGGACAGCGCCCATTTGATGAGTCCATACTGACCACGCTTCAAACAGCCAATAAGGTGACTATAGGCATAGAAGAAGTTGCCGAAGATGAAACAGAGCGTACCCATGTAGAGCACGGGTGCTGGAAACAATGTGTGATACAGGGCAACTGGATGGAATATAATATAGATCGCCAGCAACAACCACATCAAGGGATTTATGAGAAGTACTATGGTCTTGCCACCTACCACCAGTTGCAACGAGAGAAACTCGCGCAGACGTCCTGAGGACAGATAGCGCAAGGGATGACGCATATGCACCAGATACGTCTGCATGTAGCCCTTGATCCACCGTGACCGCTGCCGCAGCCAGTTCTTCACGCGAGAGTTCGCCTCCTCGTATGTCGTCGAATCTAGTATTGCTGTTCGCAAATGGAAGTGAGCCATACGCAGCCCTAAATCGCAGTCTTCAGTGACGTTGAAGGCGTCCCACGCCCCTAATTCACGCAGTGTGCTTGTACGAAAATGATTGGAGGTGCCTCCAAGTGGTATTGGTAAGTGTGCGTCTTGCATTCCTGGCAGAGTCATGTCAAACCACAACGAATATTCCACAGTAAACCAGCGTGTGAGCAGGTTCTGATTTGGATTGTAGTAGTTGAGTTTTGCTTGCACACACGCGAGATCGGCATCATGGCTGGCAAAGGTGAGCACAGCTTTTTTGAGTTGCAGTGGATCGGGAATATCCTCAGCATCATAAATGACCACGTAATCGCCTATAGCTTGCAATAATCCGAAATTACATGCGCGTGGCTTCGTCCGAGGTTGTCCATCAGGCACCGTGATAATGCAAAAATGTGGAGGTAGATACATCGCTCGGATAGCGTCACGTGTTGCAGAGTCATCCTCCTCAGTGAGCAAAAGAATTTGTAATTTGTCTATGGGATAGTCCAGCCGATTCATTGCCTGAACAAATTGAGTGAGCACTTCGGTTTCTCGGTAGAGCGGGCAGAGGATGGTATAGCACGGCCAATCAACATCAGCAAGGGCATGCACAATTGCATCGTCAATCTGCTCTTCTGGAGACTGATTCAGTGTTCGTGTAGATAGCCAAAAGTTCGCAAGGAGAATCGCTAGATACAGTACAATGATGATAGCAATAGTTGCTGTAAGCATATTCACGCCGAAGCCCAACAGCCCTAGCAGCCATACAATTCCAAATATGCTCAACGTGCGAACTTGCCCGCGTGTCACTGTTTGTCGTGCAGAGAGGTCGTCTCGAAAAGGGGCAAAGAGACGAACTTCCTGACCATCAATCTTAAAGGCTCTCAAGGAGTCCTCGGTATAGCTATCGATTTCCTCTCGGGAGCTTCCACTGTTGTCGCGCGCGGTATTTGCCGTCAACAATGCAGCGTAGTGCATAACATTAACTTGTTGAGTGGTAGTGGGAGCAATGGCAGGTGTGTTTGGGATAGCTTCATATTGTGCATACTGCCTGTACCGCGCCTTCATCTTTTCAGTGTATTGCGTACCAGCGATCCGCTGGGTAACAGAGGTATCGACGACAGGTGTCCTTGGGACAGCATTGCGCTGTAAGAGGTGTTTATATCGCATGTTCTTCCTTAAAAATTTCTATTTAGACGGTGTGAGACATCCTTGCAACAAAGCGCATAAATTGCATAGTGTACTCGTGTAGTCAAGCCTGTTTACGTCTATCTTTGGACACAAACTTAGGTTTGTATATATTGGATCAGTTAGTATAATCTTCATCGAACGCTATTAAGAAGCTACCTTGCGATTTCCGCACTGTTGCGGAAGGCGAACCGACATGGTATAAATGGCATACTACACCATGAGCTTTCGCTACATTTAGCTACAGAAGAGTACCATTTAGGTTTACTATCAAGTGTGTCAAACCTTGACAATTATTTTCTCTGTTCCCCGCAGCGATCATTTCTCACTTATAGCGCAGAAATTAATGAAAGCGTTATGGTGTGTGTACCAAAGACGCAGAAAATTGCGGGAACGGAACTGCCGCCTTCCATCTTCAGCCTGTTGCCATTGTGAAGTGGTTCTCAAAGGGCAAAAACGGCGATTTCCAAGAGCGAGCGTATCGAGGAAGTTATCGTTGTTGCTAGTGGTTGCACAGACAACACGGTGTCCGTTGTCAAGCAAATTGCGCTTGGAGAACCTCGAGTGCATTTGTGTATTCAGGAGAAGCGTGAAGGTAAGGCCTCTGCGATCAACCTGTTTCTCAAACAGGCGAATAGTCCAGTCGTTGTATTGATTGGAGCTGATATAATTCCCGAAACCTCTGCTTTAGAATATTTGTGTGCACCTTTCAAAGATCCAAGAATTGGCATGGTTGGAGGCCGTCCTATCCCTGTAAATGATCGCTCCACGTTTATGGGACATGCAGTCCATTTGCTCTGGCGTTTACATGATTGTCTGTCTCGTGTACAGCCAAAACTTGGTGAGGTTATTGCCTTTCGCAATGTCATTTCAGGCATACCGATCAGTAGTGCTGTTGATGAAATTTCTATTCAAGCACTTATATCCCAACTTGGTTATCAATTGCTCTATGAGCCTGATTGTGTTGTTTATAACAAAGGACCTCTGAACGTCCACGATTTCCTCAAGCAGCGCCGTCGTATCTACTCGGGACACTTGAAAGTGCGCGAACAGCAGAACTATGAAGCCTCAACAATGAAGGTAGGTTCCATTGTTAGCCAGCTTTTCGCCTGTCACGACTTTGCAATGAGCACGCCCAAACAAATTCTATGGACCTGCGGTACAGTAACTCTCGAGGCCTACGCACGTCTGCAAGGCCACTATGACCACTGGTGCAAGCGTGAACACCATATCTGGCAAATGGTGGACTCGACCAAAGATTTGGAGGCAGGCATGCGTAAATTGCGACGCATTTGTAATGCGCAGAGTGTGCTTGTCTTTCGCCTCATCCTTGAAGGTGCCGAAGGCCATGATGTCCACCGTGAACGTGAAGACCGTCAGGTGACTGAGGCCGAACGTAAGCTCTTACCTTTCTTGCGTACCAAACTGCGCAAAGAAGACAAACTTGTCATCAATGGGCCTGGAATTATGACCGCCGTCATTCGCGCTGAGCAACATGGAGCAGAACTCGTGGCGAAGCGTATTCAGCAAGCTGTGCAAGCGACACCTGTACGTATTGGGCTGCGAGGGCGGGAGGTCAAAGTTGCTGTGGCCTATAGTTCACTTACCTTTACCTCAAAGGTAAAGAATCAGGGTATAACAGTCAACAGCCCTTTGGTAAACGAGGCTATGATTGCAGCACTAGTGACTGATAATGAGGGGAATTTATAGTAAGCGAACGAGGAAATACGTATGACAACATTAGTAACAGGAGCTACAGGCTTCTTAGGCTCTGCCCTGGTGACAGAACTGGTTAAACGCGAGCAGTCGGTACGTATTCTTGCACGCGACGAGGAAAAAGCACGCGCACAGTTTGGGAATGCCGTAACCCTCATTCCAGGAGATATTACCGACGTAGCACAGGTACAACAGGCTGTTGATGGAGTAAGTAGCATTTACCATCTTGTAGGCCGACTCTATCATCCCAGTACGCATGCAGAACTTTACTATCGGACACATGTAGAGGGTACGCGCATCCTGCTCAATGCTTGTAAGGGGCAGAGCCAGCTACAGCGCATCGTCCATTGCAGTACTACTGGCGTGTATGGTGTGACTGGCAAGGTACCTGCCGCCGAGAATGCGCCGTTTGCGCCGACCAATCCGTACGAAGCCAGCAAGCTTGAAGCAGAGCTACTTGCTCTTCAAGCTTGGCAGGAACAAGGTTTGCCAGTGACTGTTGTCCGACCTGGACTTGTGTATGGTCCTGGTGATCTGCACTTACTAGGCTTCTTTGCATCAATTCAAAAAGGGCTATTTCGCGTCATCGCTGGTGGCGAGGCACTTCTGCATCCAGTCTACATTGACGATATGACGGCTGCATTTCTGCTCTGCGCTGAGCAACCAGAGGCCGCTGGGCGTAGCTACAATATTGCAGGTAGTCAGATCGTTACCATCCGTGAGCTTGCCACAGCCATAGCGCACTCCTTGGACAAGGAATTATCTAGAGGCAGTATTCCACTGTGGCTTGCCAATCTGGCCTCTGATATCTTTGCTGTGACGCCTGGGTTGAAAGGCGAGAAGGCTCCACTTACGCGCAGCCGTGTCAAGTTCCTTACAAATAGTAGAGTTTATGATATTAGTCGGGCGGAAACTGAATTGGGCTACACACCTCAGGTAGAGTTGGAGGAAGGTATGAAGCGAACTGCCAAATGGTATTATAAGCATCACTACTTGGATGATTGAGACATGAACCCTAACTTCAGCACAAGCTCTTACAACACAGAAATCAAGTATAGAAAGATACGAAGGTACACTCTAGTGATACTTCGGTATCTCCTCTGCTTCTCTACATCGTTATATACTACAAATGTGTAATATTTTATATTCTCAACATAAAGTAGAGTTTGTTTTATTACTAGTTGAGAAGATGGCTACTGCTTTTAAGTGTAGTGCTCTTAAATTCAATGAGAGGATCATAATTTCTCGGGGAGCAACCGCCTTAGGAGTTCTGCTGTTGTGTCTGGCTGAAACCAGTAGCGAACAGATTTGACTCCTAGAACCAAAGAATTATGACCATGCCTCATCAATTCAATATACATACGTGCTTATGTACCTACCATTTGATCCACTAGAAGGGGAACAGAGATGCTGGAAGTCTTACCGAAAATTGCGAAAATGCAGGCGTCCTATGTGCTAGGCAAGCCACTTGCCAATCCGATGAATTTAACAATCAGTGTGAGCTATCGTTGTAACTCGCGCTGTAAAACCTGTAATGTGTGGCAGCGTCCAAATGATGATTTTACGCTTGAGGAATATGACAAGACCTTCGAATCTATCGGCAGAGATGCTTTCTGGTTTACTTTCAGTGGAGGTGAGCCGACACTACGTAAAGACCTGCCAGAGATGGTAGAAGCGGCTTATCGCCATTGTCGCCCTGGAATCATCAATATACCTACCAACGGCATTCAGGATAAGATCATTCCAGGACGCATCGAGCGCGTGTTACAGGCGGCACCAACCTCCGACGTGATTGTGAACTTATCGCTTGACGGAGTGGGCGAGAAGCATGACATTGTGCGTGGTGTCAAGGGCAACTTTGAACGTGCCATGCGCACCTATGCTGGCCTGAAGCAACTCAAGGGACGCTACAAAAACTTCACACTGGGCGTCCATACCGTCATCTCAAACCTGAATATTGACGAATTTGAAAACATCCATACATTTGTATATAACGAGCTTAAGCCTGACTCTTTTATCAGCGAGATTGCTGAGGAGCGCGTCGAGCTTGATACCGTTGGGATGGGCATTACTCCTCCTATTCACAAATACAAGCCTGTCATAGACCAATTGCAAGAGGAGAATCGGCAGGCGCAGTTCAAGGGTGTCTCTCGCATCACGCAGTCGTTCCGCGACCGTTACTACGATATTGTGAAACGCACGCTTGTAGAGAAGCGGCAGATCATTCCCTGTCTTGCAGGTGTGGCATCGGCCCAGATCGCGCCTAATGGCGACGTGTGGACTTGCTGCATCCGTGCGGAGTCGATGGGCAACCTGCGTGATCACAACTACGACTTCCATGCGACTTGGAGCACGCCCAAGGCCGACGAACTGCGCCGGAGCATCAAAGCTGGTGAATGCTATTGTCCGCTGGCTAACGCCTCGTATACGAATATGCTCTGTCACACACCTACGTTGAGCAGCGTTGGTCTCGAAGTGGGTAGGAAAACAGCCGCTGAGATGTTCATAGGCGACAGGGGAAGATCGGCCAAACTACGTAATTTGCCTGTCATTAATGCGGCTAATGAAGCGCTCATAGTCAATAGCAATGGTCATAGCTAAAAGACTGATGGAGTAGAGGCATTAGCATCACTTTTTTGCCGACTGCACTGGCCGAAAGCATCATGGCACTCGAGTGGCCGTCTACAACTTCATTACGATTCCTACTTACAGGAGCGAACATGCTGCACCGCTATCCCTCTCCGATTTTGCCCTTTACATTGATAAACAACTATGTACCAACAGAGGCAACATTTGAAGCAGCACTTCCCTCCAACAATCGAGACAAATCTGCACGATTACGTAACTTACCTATAGTTAATACTACTGGTGAGGTATGCATGGTTAATGGTAATGGTTTCAGCCATAAAACTAATGTTGAGGTAAAGACAGAGATTTGACTAGAAAAGATGCAGGAGTCTAATGAGATATACCCCAGAACCATCAAGCGATAGCACATCTGGTTGCCTATACAAATTAGCAGAAACACTTAAAAAAGAAGGTGCGAGAAACCAGGCAATAGCCGCGGCAGATCCTCTACAGTCCGATGAAGGTATCCAGAGACTTCCAGCACTCAATGAACAGCGAGATACGGAAGGGATAAAAGAGGCGTTAGAGCAAATCCTAGCTACTGCACAATGTCTGCCTGAATTTAATTTTATTCATTGTAGCGCCGCGATAAGAGATATAAGCATGTTCGGGGGTTCACTGGTACGTTTTGGCATAGAACCCATGGATTGTGTTTCTGGCTTTAGCGAGGTACTTCTGCACCTTTCCGCTAAGGTAGATGCACACATTCCTCGGGACTCATTTATCGATTATTCTTCCAGAAACCCTGCTGATAGAAGAGAAAGGAGATTCACATCGCTCCCTCAGGAAGGAATATTCATAGATAGTTTACGTCAAGGTATGGCAAGCCTTGACCTTTGTCTAAAGGATATGATGAACGCATATACATATCCTCTTTCTCATCAGGAATGTGCGGCATATTACCGTTCAGCAGCAGACAATTTTCAAACGATGACTGATTCAATAGTACGGGTAAAAAGGACTATCCCTCCCGAGGTATTCACTCATCATATACGACCTTTTTTTGAACCATTTCGTGTGGGTGATACAGCGTTTAGTGCCCCTAGCGGTGCGGAGATGCCTATTTTAAATATTGATCAGATGATCTGGGGAGCAGATTGTGAAGAAGATCTCTATTCAACCTATTTCCAGGCAAATATCATCCGCCTTCCAGCAATTTATCAGGAAATTAGCCTGACATTGACAGGACAAAAATCATTGGTTAGTATTTTAAAGAATCGTCTCACATATGGTCCTCCTTTCAGCGCTAAAGAACGAGTGTCTATACAAGAAATTCACCATCTCTTAACCAAAATGTATTCTTTCCGTATGGCGCATTATAAAGTGGCAGAAGAAAACGTGATACTGCGACAGCAAGAAACTGCTGGAATCAAGGAAGTGAAGGGAAGCAGCGGCTTCGGCATCGTTGAAACGAAATATGTGCTAGATCAAACTATAAAAAGCCGCCAAATAACTGCTGAGGCCCTTTCTTTGCTGAAGGAAGATAGCAGTGTCAGATAATATATATTATTTTGTCATAACGGAGAAAGAAGAATATCGTGTAGATGGATCAATAGTGATAGAAATGGAGCAATAATAATTGACAATATGTAACAATAATCAACAGAATTATCCCCAGAATCTCTGTATTGCGCAATTGGTAGCACGGCAGGCGGCTGCCACGCCTGATAGAGTGGCACTCGTTATGGGTGATCAGTCACTTACTTATAAAGAACTCAACGAACGAGCCAATCAACTTGCCCATTACCTACAAGCACAAGGTATAAGACCCAATGTGTTTGTAGGTATCTGCATTGAACGTTCCCTGGATATGGTTGTGGGTCTACTTGGCATTCTCAAGGCTGGCGGAGCATATGTGCCACTGGATCCCTCACATCCAATGGAGCGGCTTCACTTCATGTTGCATGATGCTCAGGCACCTCTGCTCGTGACAAAGCAGCATATAGCAGAGCACTTCTCTCATCAGAGAATCGTTTGTCTGGATGGTGATGCTGAAATCTTGGCGGAAATGATGGCAGATAATCCTCTTTCTGAAGTCATCGCCGATGATATCGCGTATGTCATTTACAAATCAGGCATCGTAGCCTGCTCAATCTTGTGTTCTGGCATCAGCAAACCTTCGAGGTTACAGCCACCGACCGAGCGACGCAATTTGCCAGTCCCGCTTTTGATGTCACGGTCGAGGAGCTTTGGCCTCATCTCACGAGTGGAGCATGCGTCTACCTTTTTGATGAGGAAACTCGTTTTGATCCCCTCGCAACGCGTACATGGCTGCTGAACTGTGGCATTACCATTACCATTCTACCAACGCTGTTGGTTGAAAACCTTATAGCTCTGGAGTGGCCGGCAACAACTGCGTTACGTGTGATGCTCACAGGAGGCGATACCCTTTATCACTACCCACCTTCCACGCTGCCCTTTGCAGTCATTAATAATTATGGCCCAACTGAGACTACAGTTGTAGCTTCATCTGGACGTATATTTCCAGACGAACATGCTACGACACCACCATCTATTGGACGTCCTATTGCTAATACTCAAATATACATTTTGGATGAGCACCTGCAGCATGTTCCCACTGGTAGGCCAGGTGAACTCTATATTGGAGGCGCGGGGCTTGGCAAGGGGTATGTCAATCGCCCCGAACTCACTGCCGAGCACTTCATTCCGCACCCCTTTTGTGATGAACCTGAGGCATATCTGTACAAGACAGGCGATTTTGCACGTTACCTGCCTGATGGACAAATTGCGTTTATGGGTCGAAGCGATGACCAGGTCAAAATTCGGGGTTATCGTATTGAACTTGATGAGATCGTGGCTGTGCTCAATGAACATCCAGCGATCCAGACCAGCCTTGTTGTGGTCCGCGAATATCCTTTCACAGACAAAAATTTGGTAGCTTATATCGTATTGAAACCAGGAGAGCAAGTCACCGTCAGTGCCTTACGAGATACGCTAATGACCTATCTACCGGACTACATGATTCCTGCAACCTTCGTCCAATTGGAAGCATTTCCTCTCACATCGAATGGCAAAGTGGACCGTTCTGCCCTCCCTGCACCAAATGCTTCAAATACGATACGGGATGCGGTGATAGTTGTTCCTCACACACCTCTCGAAGCACAATTAACTGAGATTATGTCTACATACTTGTGTAAAGAGCAGGTAGGGATAGATGACGACTTTTTCCTCCTTGGTGGAAACTCATTGCTGGCGACACAGATCATCGTACACATAGCTGAGATTTTTGGAATCGAACTTTCTATACGGAGGCTATTCGAGGCTTCTACCGTGCGGCAATTAGCTGCTGAAATCGAACAGCACATTCTGGCCGAACTGGAGACTATGAGCGATAAAGAGGTTCAGGAATTACTTCAATAAGTTAAGATTACAGAACATATTATACTGGGTGATCACTGAATACGTTCACGAAATACATGGAAGTGATGGAATGCAAAGTACAACAAAACTGCCCGAGGTTAACCTTGCTTTACTCAAAAAATACTCACAAAAGAGAAATGAGCTTCGCTTCATCCCTAAACGTGCCCCGGGAAGTCCGGCTCCTCTATCTTTTGGGCAGCAACGAGTGTGGCTCCTGACTCAACTGGCGCCAGACAGTCCTTTTTATAATGAATGTGCGACCCTGCACTTGCCTGGTCCGCTCGATGTAGCTGCTTTTGAAAAGAGCTTTAATGAGATCATTAGGAGGCACGAAGCCTGGCGCACCAGCTTTCCTATCGTCGATGATCAACCAATTCAAATGATTCATCCTGCCTCGACGTTTGCACTGTCAGTGGTGGACCTGCGAGACCTCCCTGGGATTGAGCGAGAGGCTCAAGCTTTGCATATTGCGGCGGCGGAGGCTCAGCTCCCCTTCGATCTTGCGCACGGTCCACTGTTACGTGCCACATTGATACATTTGGGCGATCAGGAGCACAGGTTGTTCTTGACGTTGCATCACATCATCTTCGATGGAGTTTCCCTCTGTCAAGTATTTCTTCCAGAACTGAGGTCCCTCTATGAGTCCTTCTCGACGGGTCAACCAACCCTCCTGCCAGATGTGCCGATTCAGTACGCTGACTTTGCCATTTGGCAACGCGAGCAGGTCCAAGGGAGTGCTTTTGCTGCCCATCTCGCCTATTGGCGGAATCAACTGGCAGGTGCCTCTGCTACGCTGAATTTGCCCACTGATCGACCTCGTCCCTTGCTCCCAACCTATCGCGGTGCAATGCAGACCTTTGCATTGCCTAAACACCTGTCTGAAGCCCTCAAAACTCTCAGTCAGCAGGAGAGGGTGACCTTGTTCATGCTTCTGGTTGCTGCTTTCCAGACCTTACTCTACCGCTACAATGGACAGGATGATATTGTATTAGGTACGACCATTTCGGACCGCAATCGCCCAGAACTCCAGGGGGTAATGGGCTTTTTCCTCAACACGCTGCTGCTGCGTACTAACCTATCTGGTACCCCCACCTTTCGTGAACTACTGGGGCGAGTACGAGAAGTGACCCTCGAAGCCTACGCTCATCAAATTGTTCCTTTTGAATACGTAGTTAAGGATTTGCAACCAGAACGGAATGTAGGCCAGACTCCGCTCTTCCAGGTGATGATGACCCTTGAACCCCCAGGATCAACGCTCCCATGCGGGTGGACACTCACACAAATGGAGGTTAAGACTGATACATCCAAGTTTGATCTCTACCTTGAACTCGATGATCGGCCAGAAGGCATCATTGGCCGCTTCGAGTACAGCACTGACCTGTTCGAGGCCACAACGATTGAACGCATGGTAGGACACTGGCAGACGCTGCTTGAGGGTATTGTCACCAATCCCGCACAACGCATTACAGAGTTGCCTATCTTAACAGGAGTGGAGCGCCGCTTAGTGGTCGAGGAATGGAACCAGACCTCTGTTGACTATCCACTTGAGCAATGCCTTCACACTCTTATTGAAACCCAGGTCGAACAGTCCCCCGACGCAATCGCCGTGGTATTCGAGCAGGAGCAACTGACCTATCGCGAACTGAATATGCGTGCCAACCAGCTTGCCCATCATCTACAGACGTTTGGAGTCGGTCCCGACGTCCTCGTTGGCGTGTGCATGGAGCGTTCCCTCGATCTTGTGGTCGCGCTGCTGGGTATCTTAAAAGCTGGGGGAGCATATGTGCCTC
>JAABUZ0100004697.1_pt1 | contig 18624 bp, 13 predicted proteins | sample 5562091 | NCBI WGS metagenome assembly JAABUZ01 (sample SAMN12813069, study PRJNA571459) | rock metagenome | isolation source: Antarctica rocks | place: Antarctica: Victoria Land, Linnaeus Terrace sud | collected 2015-12-21 | reverse complement strand
GAGAGATGACGCTGGTCCTGGAGGTATCCGGGTAACCATGCCGTGTAGAGCCAGACGGTGTAATTGATGCCACCGAACCCAAGCATCATGCCCCAGACGGTGCGCTGCCGCACCAGCGCCTTCCAGGCGGCTTCTACGGCGGTGGTTGACGTCGGCGCCAGCTCGCGGAAAGAGGTGTCGCGGCGCGCGCGATGGAAGGCGATCCATGCAACGGCGACCAGAAGACCGGATGCACCCAGCCCAATGAACATGGCGCGCCAGCCCATGCGCAGCATGATCCAGGTAAGCGCCGGGGGGGCGACGGCAAGGCCAACGGTCTGCGACGAGCTCATGATGGCGGTGGCTCGGGCGCGCGTGGCGGAGGTGAACCATTCGCGCGTGCTCCGAATGCCGGACGGGTAGAATGGGGCCTCACCCGCGCCCAGGAGGACACGTAGCAGAAGAAACGTTGGCAGCCCACGCACGAAGCCGGTCAGCATCTGGGCAGTGGACCAGAGCACGAGACCGGCTCCGAGGACGGAGCGGGTGCCGGCGCGATCCAGTAAACCGATCAGTGGAAGCTGGGCGAATCCATAAGCCAGAGAGAAGGCCGAGAGCAGCCAGCCAATTTGCGTGGCGTTGAGGTGCATCTCAGCGCGAACCGTGGTGTTCGCGATTGAGAGCGAAGAACGATCGAGAAAGTTGACCATGCCAGCTAGGAAGAGCAGCGACAGCGTGATTGTCTGGTGACGGCGCAGACTGCGGCGTTCTGGGATGTCGGTCATGTCTCCGCTTTCTGAGATCGCTGCACACATCGAGGCTGGATGCGGTGGTGTTCGGAGTCGGTTTACTGATCGGAATTCTAGCCGAGAGCCTGACGCAGGTGGTCGGGTTGGTCGCTTCCCTGGTCCAGGTCTCTCTACCCGAGCTCATCTGACGGTCCTCTATCCGCTTCTCTGCTGCGGGCTTTCAGACGGCGGGTGGCAGAGTCGTCCGTGGGCAAGTTGGACATCCTCCGAACCATGAGCTTCCGATCGCTCGGAGGGATGCCACCCTATAGAGTTCCTGGCCCACCTACGTTGAAGAGAGTCCCGCGTCCCAGCAGCCACTGCGGGTCGAAGCGCCGCTTCACCTGCCGCATGTCCTCAATTTGCGTTGCGGTAAATTGCAATGGCAGAAGCGAGGCTTTGCGCTTTCCTAGTCCATGCTCCGCAGATACTGTTCCGCCCAGCTCTACCGCACGTGCCGCGAACTCCTTCAGCAACCTCGCCGCAATGGTCGCTTCGGCCTCGGTTGCAGGAAGTATATTGACATGCAGGTGGGCGTCGCCCAGATGACCGAAGATCACGTAGCGGTCCGGCAGCTCTGCCTCAAGTCGTTGTCTGTAGTAACTCAACATCTCGCGATCGCGACTTAGGGGCACGGCATAGTCCGTCCCCATATTCAAGAAGCCGCGACGGCGCATCGTCTCCACCACAAGCTCCGGCAGTGCATGCCGAAATGCCCGAAATCGCTCGCGGTCTCTGCTCTCGACAGCGAACCATGATGCGGCTATCAGCGCATGGCACTCCTGCAAGCGCATCTCCCACGCATCCACATCCACACCGTCTGCCTCAATCAGCAAAGCGGCCTCTGCCTGGCTTGGAATCTCCGGATATCTTCCTCGCAGCATATGGAGCGACCTTCGGTCGGCATACTCCAGCATGCGCAGCTCGCCTATGCTGCGCCACCGCCGTACAGCGTTGAGCGCCTCCTCATCGTTGCTGAAAAAGATGACACCGGCAAACAGCTCGGCGGGAATTGGCAGCAGCGCGACCTCCGCTTCGAGAGTTACGCCCAGCTTTCCTTCAGAACCGCAGAACAGATCTATCCAATCCATTCCCGGGTTTAGGCAATATCCGGCCGTGTTCTTCGTGGTCCCGGGTGCCGGAACTCCCGCGACGTCGAAGTCGATCTGCTCACCCCGCCGATACCACCGAACGCTTCCGTCCAAAAGTGCCACGCGGAGCGCCCGCAGATGTCCGCGCGTGCTTCCGAATCGGAAGCTGCGCGAACCGCTCGCATTGGTCGCAATTGTCCCCCCGATCGACGCTGCGGTCTCCGTCGGATCGGGCGCATAGAATTGCCCTGTCCGGGCCGCCTGGTCACGCAGCTCGAGCAGAGTAACCGCCGGCCCGACCCGCGCAAAGCCGCTCTCTATTTCCAGTCGCCGAAAACGCGCCAGCGACATCACCCACCCTCCCTGGGGGACGCGTGATCCAGTCAGTCCCGAACCCGCCCCGGCAATCGTGATCGGCGTTCTTGTCCGGACGGCCTCACCTAATACCTCCACCACCTGTGCCTCCGTTTCCGGGACAAACAGCTGCTCTGCCCAGCCGGTGAACCCAGAGGCATCCGTCAAATATGAGGCACCCACCATACGGTGATCCTATCGCAGGTTCCACGCCAGCTCCTGGGTGTGTCGCGGCCCAGCTCAGTTCACCCAAATTGCCTCTGTTGGTGCACTCAGGAGAGGGCCAGGAATGCTTCTGGCCCTGCGTTTTAGTCACGGGACGTTGTTACGCTTTGAGCTTCCGGCGAAGAGCACCTGCGGCGCCAAGGAGACCGGTCGCCATCATGGGGTGAGGGTTCCTGGCTCTGGAAACGGGCTTGTGGAAGGCAGGGACGTGACGGGGTGGTAAAAGTGAAGGTCGCGGTATCGACACCGACGTGAGCATTCTTGCCGAGAACTACGTTGGCGGTGTTCCCGGAGACGCTAAGTGTCTCGTTCGCGCCCAAGGCCAGGGCTGCACCGATCTGAACCGCGCCGAAGTTCGCATCCGTCAATGAGAATGCCAGTCCGGGGCAAGGTCTGCCGCCGGCATTGCCTTGGTTGAGGCTGATTTCCTCTGTTGTGCAAGTGTCGGTCACGTTGAGAAGGCCGGTTTCCGGGACGAGTCCAACGGTCGGGGTGGTGACGTAGGTGACAACGAGAGGGGAACCCTGGTTCAGGGTGCTGAACGTCGTGGACCACGTTAACATTGGCTGTGTCGATCACACTTCCATTCAGACTTGCAGTGACGCTAGAACCGAGATGTTGAAAGGAGCGGGTTGGCAGCGAGAGTGGAGGCAGAGAGGACGGCCGCAGAGCAAAGTAGAGCAAAGCTTTTTGTGGTTGAATCTCCTTATGGGAAAGCGGGTGCGAAACCCTGCAAGCGGTCAGGATTTATGGCTGGGGGCTATCGTGCACAGGAGCACGGGTTCTGAACGGGTCTACAGGATTTGGTAACTTTCGCTGCTTCAAAGCTTTTGCCTCTTTACTCGGAAGAGACCTAGAGCAAAGCCGTTCCTATTGCCGAAAAGATGCAGTCAAGTCCTGGAGACCTTCCCGAATCGGGTCATTGGTGGAGGTAGCACTATTTCATCATTTTCGGTACCGGATGTGCTGCCGACCGACGAGGGCTCTATCCGGGTCAGGTAGCGCAAGTAGGCAGCTTTTCGAAACAGCTGCAGCGGCCTGCCTAAAGCTTCAACCAGTGAGGAAATGAAGTAAGGCGACGGGAGGCTCTGTCTTCTCGCTCCATCCTTGAAAATCTCCCGGTCCGGCGAGTGCCGCCTGACAGAGTGCTCTATGGACGTGGAGGCTCTAGTCGCTGTCGGAGCTTGGGAATCGGTTCATCGTATAAAGCCGGCAAAGTCGAGCATCTCTGATGGCGTCTAAATTGCACTACACCCATACGAAGCGCCTTCAACACTCGCGTTGCCCCGTGGCCAACCACACTGATGGTGCTCAGTGTTGCCACCGAAAGACAAACCATTGAGACGCATCATTCAATCCCGAACTTTGCTCTTCGTCCTCATTGCCGTCTTGATGTTCTCAGGAATTGGCCTTTCTTGCCGCCTCGCTCCGCAGCTAGTCGCGCGCTAGAGCACCAGCGCCCGGCAGTCGTGGATCTCACGTGTCAAGAGATCTGGATAGGTTTGTGTGCTCCGAGTTGTGCGGTGCTGCCGATTAAGAACAGGTATTCGCGATGATACGAAGCGTGCCTCGGAGATACCTCACGGACTTCAAGATTGCGGCTCAGCCCGTCTCATGAGACCTATACTCGAACCAGTCGGTGGTCTGGTCGATATTGCTGAACTGGCTCGGGATTACCCTCTTGCAAGCCAGCCGACCCGAACTTTTGTGGTAGCGACGGACCTGCTTGGCAAGGGTAGTTTGGAAGCTGGCGCCTCGTTCGCGTATCTCGTTCGCGGGTTAGGGCGGAGCTTATCCGTGGCATTCCCATTTTGATCAGAGGGTACAAGTTTCATGGAGTCGAGTGCCGGAGCCGGCGAGATCGCGGTCGAGGGTGCCGTTGTTGTAGCCGCGGACAGCATCCCCCGCAATGTCGCAAAAGACGTTCTGAGCGGGACTTCAACGCTTGGAGCCTCTGTCTTTGTTGAACGTGGCGCGACGTTTCTGGCGAACATTCTCGCGGCACGATTAGCGGGGGCTCCAGTTTTCGGCGCGTATTCTCTGGGGATAACGACAGCAAATAACATCTCCACCTACGCGGCCGGTGGCATAGGGGCGACGGCGACACGCTTTTCAGGCAAATATCCTTATGAGAGTGGGAGCTACAGAACTCTTGCCGCCGCCCTGGGTTTGGTCTCGCTGGTGTCCGCCGTTGTGGCTGCAGCCGCGCTCTCCTTTTGCGCTGGGCCTATCGCGCGTCTGCTCCACAAACCCGACCTCACAGGATTGCTGCAGTGGGCCGCTATCTCCGCCGCAGGTATGATCCTGCTTGAGTGCGCCCGGGGGTTTTTTGTCGGGCAGCGGCGGCTTATGGCGCTCGCGCTGCTGTCGCTTGTGGTCGGAGGCAGCATGCTCTTGCTGCTGCCAGCGATGGCGGCAACCAAGCATGCGGTTTGGATGGTCGTGAGCCATGGCAGCGTCACGTTCTTAGCCGTGCTCGCCTGCTTGTTCCTCTCGCGGCCTCTCGGTTTGCTTGGTCCGAGCAGAGCGTCAGCCGTTCCGTTCGGCCAGATTCTGCGCGAAGTCTGGGGTTACGGACTGATTCAGCTCTCCGGGCTCCTAAGCGCCAATCTGGCAGGTTGGTGGATTACCGCGCTGGTGGTTCGGGGAGATCCAACCCTGGTGCAGATGGGTTTCTTCGCTGTTGCGAGTCAACTTCGAAATCTCACGGGGATCATCCCGGGACTCCTTACGGAAGGGAGTTTTGCCGTGATGGCCACGCAGGATGCCGGGAGCTCCCGGATGCCTCACCGGGTCATGGCGATTTGTACGTTCGCCTCTACCGGGGCAGCCCTCCTCTTCGCATCGCTGGCGATCATCATCGCACCTTGGGCGCTCAGACTGCTTTATGGCGTCTCGTATGGTGCGGCGGCCGTGGCTGCGGCAGTAGGGATGTCCGTTGCTGTGCTGCAAATGGGAAACGCGCCTTCTTCCGCCAGGCTCAGTATCGTCTCCATTCGCTCTACTGCCGTAATCAACACAACCTGGGCCGCCTTCACGGCTCTAAGCGGAACATTGTTAATGCTTCGCGGCGGAAGCGCTGCCGAGGCGATGGCCGTCTTTTTTGCGGCGCATGTGGTGATGGCCGTGCTGGTGCTGGTTGTGCTTCATCGCAAGGACAATCTGCCAAAAGGTATGATTCCGCTTTTCCTTCTGAGCACATGTACTGTCCTCGCTCTGGCGCTGTTGGCCGTACTCAGGGACAAGCACTTCGGCCAGGCTGCTTCCTGGTCTGCGCTCATGGTTCTTGTTGCCGCATTGGGGACCGTAAGTTTCTACCGGCTCGGGAAGAAGCATCATTGGTTGCCCGCGAGAACCGTGGTTCGCGCCCTTCTGCAGAAGGCATCAATACTCACTCGGCGGGTTATGAGACGTAGTTCGGGGGCGGATCCTCATGTAACTTGACTGCAAGTGTTTACCTGATTGCCCTAGTCGAAGGAATTCGCAAGAGTTGCTCAGCGAGGAAAGCGCATCTGTACCCGACGACACGAGAACAGAACATCGCCAAAAGCGGGCACCTGGAACTCTCCCTTTGCGTTGGAGTTTGAAGAATGGAGGTTTTGTTATGTTACTGCACAAAATGCTGCATCACGAACTGATGGGTGACGCAATTCGTGAGAGTGGGTCGCCTGGCATCAGTATTTTCAGGAGAGCGCTTTTTCGCGTCAGACGGCATTACGTCATACTCTTCTTGAGCGCTGTCCGTGTCTTCTACTGGCGGCTGCTCGGTATGAAGGTCGGTGCCGGCGCAAAGCTTTCTACCCTGAGAGTGAGTTGGCCACACAAGATCGTTTTAGGCAATCGATGTAGTTTGGAGCACTCTATCTACCTGAATGTTGTAGGTGGGTATTCCGACGGAATCGCAATCGACATTGGGGATGGTACGTTTATCGGCAGTGGCTGCGAGTTCAACATTCTGTCCCGGATCACGATAGGGTCGTCTTGTCTGATTGCAAGCGGATCCCGCTTTATTGACCACAACCACGGAATGGATCTTGGCTCGCCAATGAAGGAACAATCGGAGATTCACAGCGACATCAGGATCGGCGCGGACGTGTGGATTGGTGCTAATTGTATTGTGCTGAAAGGTGTCACGATTGGGGACGGCGCGATCATTGCCGCCGGATCGGTCCTCACTACATCCGTGGCTCCTAACTCTATCTACGGAGGAGTTCCGGCTCGCCTGATTCGCTGTCGCTCTTAGGCATGACCGACCACACGACCTCACCGGCGTGCTGTGCCTCGTGTTCTGTACAGCGAAGCTGAAGTGCTGCGATGGTATGGTTGTGGGCGGCAAATCGACCCCGCCGTAGGTGGACTTGTTCTTATCTAGAATCGAAGCAAAAAGAGACTGGAACCAGATGTTGACATCTGTGACCGTCTCATAGATAAGTTATTTTCGAAGGGATGGCACGCCACCGTTGATCAAAGGCGCGCGCCACGGGTAACTGACAGAAGCCGAATTACTTGTCTGTCTGCGGAGCCCTAGAAAGGCGGGTTCGATCACTCACAAGCGAACAGATCTTCCGAAGGAACCGATGTGCGGAATTGATGCAGGCGGGTGCTAATTGAGCCCTCTAACCCATATGTTTCGAAAGCTGATCGGTTCACTATGGTCGCCGTGCGCCTGTAGTTTTATCGGCGCCCGGTCGTACTGCTTATAGAATGGCACGCCGACATACAGGGTTTCACCCTTCAACTCGAAGTGATTCTGCACCAGCACGCCGTTGAATAAGACAGTGACATAGGCCGGAGTCTTTAGTGAGCTGTCAGTGTTGAACGTTGGCGCGGTCCACACCACGTCGTAACTCTGCCACTCTCCGGGCTTGCGGTTTGGGTTCGCCAGCGGAATGCCCTGCTTATAAATGCTGCCGGCTTGGCCGTTGACGTAGGTTTTGTTGTTGTAGGAATCGAGAATCTGCAGCTCATATCCGGCGTCGCCAAGACCGGTGGAAGCTAGAAAGACGCCGCTGTTGCCGCGCGCCTGATCGGTGCCGCTGATGTTCTCGGGAATTCGCCATTCGATATGGAGTTGGTAGTTTTTAAAAGTCCTCAGGGTTTCAATGTTGCCGACACCCTGCGCCTTGCTCACGGTCAGTATGTTGTCGGCGACGGTCCATTTGGCCGGCGACTTATCCTTTGTCGAGACCCACTCATTGAGGTTTGCCCCGTTGAACAGGACGGTCGCGTCGGAAGGGGGTGCCGTGTTGCTGGTGCCTGGGGTCACTATGGGGGGCACTGGTTCCCAAACTTCCGTGTCTTGATGTTTGAGCACGGCAGGTGCTCCGGTTCCATGTTGTTCGGGGCTCTGAGACCCCGCCGCCTGCCGTGCGGATAGGGGCGCGGCCATTGTGATCAGGGTTGTGAACGCGAGGATCCGTAAATTGTCGATGCGCATCATTTCCGGTGAGCATATACCATTGCCCTCGGACCCGGGCTGAACGCGTCGCACAGCTCGGTTAGGAGGTCTGGTTATTGGAGCTGGTGATGGAGATGACGAGGCGAGAGTTAGTACCGACGTACGTGGCCAGGAGGGAGTGAATCTTCGTCTCGAGAGCCCGGATTTGCATCATCTCCTGAGATTTCTGCTCCTGAATGACGTTGGGCTTCCAACGAAATGCAAAGAAGGGACGATCATGATCTCTCCAAGTTCGTTTATGGGCGGGTACTCTTGCGTTTTAGGTTACATGCGAACATGCCAATGACGAACAGGTGTGCGTCCGTATTGCGATCTGCCAGGACGAGGGCTATGGGCGTCGGTGGCTGGTTGTCTTCGCTAAGCTGGAGCAAGCCACTCTAGACGTTCGTTCTATGGGTGGTTCTGCTCTACTGATGACATCAGCGGGGCAAAGTAGCAACGAGAGATCAGAGGCCGAACGCCGAAAGGGCAAATGGAACAATGAATATGCAGATGAAAGCGCGACTGGGTCTTATGATGTTCTTCGAATACTTCATATGGGGCGGCTGGTATGTCACCCTGGGCACCTGGCTCGCGCAGTCTCTACACTTCACCGGCCAACAGGTCGGTCTAGGAGCCGGAGCCACCGCCATCGGGGCGATCATATCGCCGTTCTTCGTTGGACTCATAGCTGACCGTCTTTTCGCGACGCAGCGGGTGCTGGCCGCTCTGCACGCGGCTGGCGCGATAGTGCTGTATCTCGCCTCACGACAACTCGCCTTTGTGCCGTTCTACTCGCTGGTGCTGCTCTACTGTTTATGCTTCATGCCAACGCTCGCGCTGACGAACTCGCTTGCCTTCCGGCAAATGCGCGATCCTCAGACTGAGTTCGGTCCCATTCGCGTTCTGGGTACGATCGGCTGGATCGCGGCTGGGTTGCTGATCGGGACCTTACGGATAGAAGCGACGGCTTTACCGATGCAACTGGCCGCGACGTGTTCGGTCTTGATGGCGCTGTACTGCCTGACGCTCCCGCATACGCCGCCGCTGACGCAAGTTGCTGAGCTTAGCGTCTCTTCCATCTTGCCCAAAGAGGCATTCAAGCTCCTCGGTGATCGCTCGATGGCGGTCTTCGCGCTTGCCTCTTTTCTCATCTGCATCCCGCTCCAGTTCTACTACGCGTTTACAAATCTCTTCCTCAACCAACAGGGCGTCGTGAACGCTGCGGGCAAGATGACCGGCGGCCAAATGTCGGAGCTCTTCTGCATGCTGCTCATTCCCTGGTTCTTTCGTCGCCTAGGCGTTAAGTACATGTTGGTTGTGGGAATGCTGGCCTGGACGCTTCGTTATGTCCTGTTCGCTTACGGCAATGCGGGACCAAGGATGTGGATGTTCTGGGCAGGGATCTTGCTGCATGGGATCTGCTATGACTTCTTTTTTGTCACAGGACAGATCTACATTGATCGGAAAGCGTCCGTCGCTCTGCGCGCTGCCGCGCAGGGTCTCATCACCTTTCTCACGTACGGTGCGGGCATGTTTGTTGGGTCGTGGCTCTCAGGTGCGGTGGTGGAGCACTATTCAAAGACCCTGCACGGCAACACTGTCTATGCGTGGCGATCTATCTGGTTGTTTCCAGCAGTTGCCTCCGCGATGGTCCTAGTTGTCTTTCTCCTGACCTTCTCTGACACCACAAAGGGGAGCAACCAGACCGAGGAGGTCAACCCGGACGGACTTACCCCGTCAACAGTCGTCTAACGAGCATTCTGCAGGGTGCTTTGCCGATCGCCAGCATCCGGTCGCCAATCTAAGGCAGAACCTCATAGGTGACGTATGCGAAGCGCGCCGAGTCCGGAGCCCAGGAGTTAACGTTCATGGTTCCTTGACCTCCAGTGATTTCTACAAGGGTCTTCTGAGAAGACACAACCTTGTCGTGGTTGATCGTGGCGAGCTTGAGTTGGACGCGGACGGTGCGCGGGTTGTGGGTGGGTGTGCCGGAGGGATACCCGATATACATCATCTTCTTGCCATCGGGTGAGATGTGCGGGAACCAGTCTTCCAGACCGTCGTTGATGACCATCTCAGCCTTTTCATCCCTGAGGCCCGCTCCGTACGCGGGGAAGCGCCAGATGGCTTGTTTGCCAGAGCGATCGGAATTGATGTAGATCCATTTGCCATCTGGCGAGTAGTCAGGCCCATCGTCCTGGTGAACGTTGGAGGTCAACTGCTGCTCCGCCCCGCCAGCCACGGGCAGGCGGTAAATGTCATATTGTCCACTGCCGTTCCGCTGGGCGACGAACGCAAGCATCTTGTTATCCGGTGACCAGCCGTGAAAGTAGCTGGGCGAATCGTGGACCATCAGCTTCACGTTGTTGCCATCGGAGTCGGACAGAAAGATCTGCGATCCCTTGCTGGCGTTGGTGGAGGCGGAGAAGGCGAGTTTCTTACCGTCGGGGGAGAGAGCCTTGTCGTTGTTACAGCGGTAATCTCCGGGGATGTCCAATTTTTGCGGCTGACTTGTGCCGTCCTGCTTGAGAACGAGCTTGTAGATACCTCCGCTGGAGTTCAAGACGAGATAGTTCCCGTCGGGCGACCAGTTGGGCGCCTCCCAGATTGAGTCCGCTGTATAAACGAGGCGCGAGGAGCCGTCGTGCAGGTCGTAGATGAAGACACGGCTGCGCAGATGCTCTGGCGTATGCTGGGCTGCTGCTACTCCTGTCTGGATCTCGGAGGTATTAGCGTGGAGAGTGGGCACTAGCAAGTACACAGCGGTTAGGGTGAGCTTGCGGCAGAGTTCGAGTCGGATCGAGAGAACCGCCATCTTGTGGAACTCCTGTTCAAGTTAGAGATCGCAAGACCCGAATGTCACTAGTGGCAACTAGTCATGATAATTCGGGAGCTATGTAAGACCGGTAAGCGCTGGTGCTGCGAAAGTTTCGCGTGTGCTGACCGACAGCAGACTTCTGAAGGTGCTGGCGAGATGCAGAGCGCTACGCGCTCTCTCTTTCAGGATTCCATGTGACGTAGAACGATCAGGGTAGCTTCGTTCCGCCGCTAATGGACCTCTGCCGCCGAGTTCTCGAGAACCACACTAGAGAGCACAACAGTATCGGACTTATCGGGCAGATGCGAGCAGAAGCCTACGCCTACATAGAAGGGCCCGTCGAAGTGCAGGTTGATTGGCGGGCCAAACTGGTGCATCGGTTCTCCTTCCAGGCTGATGAAGAGCGCGATGGCATCGCCACGCTTCTCGATTCCGATGCGTCTGGCTTTGACTCCGGCGAGGGTGCCCCCGAAGCGAAACTGCATATCTTTCATCGAAGCACCTTTCTCCGAACGCTGCGCAAGGTGAATCATGCCCGCTCCGTGCTCACCGACCATGGCTTCCTTGGAATCGTCGTCGAGATTCTGGCGAATCACAAGAACCGCCTTGCGGTCGCCATAGCCCTTGGGGTCTGGGAAGGTGACATCGGCGGCGAGTGAAACATCTCCGGACGTCTTCTTCCAGACATAACGGAACTCGTCGCGCGAGTACCAGATATTGTAACCAGCGGAGTTGATGGTGTACTGCTTCGTGCTGGCGTCATAACTCGCGCTTCCCGGCACCACAGGAGCGCCAATATCAGATTGACCCTGGAACAGGCCCAGTGGCGTGTCGGAGTTCCTGCTCGGCCTGTGAAAGTCTGCCGGTGGTGGTACCTGTACGTGCGTCGGGGAGCCCGGCTGTGCCCATTCTGGCACGGCGGGGGGCGTTGCGGTTGCAGGTGCGCCGGGTACTTGCGCGTGCAACAGATCCGGTGCGGTACACAGCGCCAAGATGAACAACGAGCCTAGGCACAAGCGTTTCACCGCGAGGCGAAAAATGTACATTTCCATAGCAAAGAACGTTAGCAGACGGCCCGTAGCTCGAGCACCGATAATCGACGGTCTTGATTTCGCTTCGGATGGTCCGCAGAATACTCAATAGGGCTGCTCGTGGTGGGCAGCTATCGAGCGTCAGGCACGTGAATCATAGCAGAATGGTCCCTCGTAAGAGCGTGTCGGGTGTGGGGGGCGTGAACCGAGCGAACGTGGCGAATCAAGCACAACACACCACTCACGAGGGTGGCCCGAAGAGGTGTAGCCTGTTCTCGTGAAGAAAGAAGAAGCCAGCGAGCTGCTCTTGATCGGGGTGCGTGAGATCCGTGTAACCCATCCCGATAAGCTTTATTTCGCGAAACAGACGAAGCTGTCGAAGCTCGATCTTGTACGCTATTACCTGTCCGTTGCGCCTGGCGCTCTGGCGGGGATTGAAGATCGCCCGATCGTTTTAAAACGTTTCGTTAATGGAGCTGACGCCGAGGCGTTTTATCAGAAGCGCGCTCCTGTCGAGCGCCCCTCCTGGCTACGCACAGTAACGTTGTCATTTCCGTCCGGCCGCACAGCGGAGGAACTGGTCGTTGACGATGCGGCCGGACTGGCCTGGATCGTCAATCTTGGCTGCATCGAGTTACACCCCCATCCCGTGCGGTCCGGGGATCTCGATCATCCAAACGAGCTTCGGGTGGACCTGGATCCTGGCCCCGGCGTCGGTTGGAGAGATGTACGCGACGTTGCCCTTGAGGTTCATTCGCTGCTTCAAGAGGTCGGGCTCCGTGGTTGGCCGAAGACGAGCGGTTCACGAGGCATGCACGTCAACGTGCGCATTCAACCTCGCTGGACCTTTGGTGAGGTGCGGCGAGCGGCGCTTGCACTCTCGCGTGCTGTGGAGCGGCGCATCCCCGCCCTGGCCAGTTCGAAGTGGTGGAAGGAAGAGCGACACGGTGTCTTCCTGGACTACAACCAGAACGCGAAGGACCGAACGACGTGCTCCGCGTACTCCGTGCGTCCGCTTCCCGACGCTCGGGTGTCCACACCGCTGCACTGGCATGAGGTCGCCGACTGCGAACCAGCCGACTTCACGGTGCTTACCGTCCCGGGGCGCTTTGCTGAGATCGTGGACCCGTTCGCCGAGATGGAGGCGACGCCAGGTTCGCTCGAAGGTCTACTGGAGCTCGCGGCGAGCGATGAGGCATCGGGATTGGCGGATGCACCATGGCCTCCTCATTTCCGCAAGACGGACGGCGAGATGCCCAGAGTGGCACCTTCGCGAGCCAAGTCTGCCTCTGCGAAATCCGCGGCGAAGAAGTCCGGCGAAAAGAAACCTCGCAGTAGAATGCCGTTGTTGGTGATTGCAAACTCTCCCAACGAGGAGGCGGCCCTTGCAGGGCTGGAGAGATGGAGGAGCAAGCATCCGGAGCTCATCGAACTTCTGGCGATTGAAGATGTCCTCGTGGATCGCATGAGAGGGAGGTCATCTACCTGGACGCGCATCCGTGTGAACCTGCGCCATGTTCCTGAAGAGCTCCGGCCACCGCAGGAGACCCCCGATCCTGATGACGATCCAACCCGGGCATGGCGCCTTTCGCGCGACCTTAAGAATGCCGCGAATGGCGAGAGGTAAGCGTCAGCGCTCCTTGGGGAAGATCTCCATCAGCTCCTGCGGTCGAACTACCTCGAGTTGCGCATACGTGCATTCGCTCGGTCTCTTATCAAAGCGCCACCTTCTAAACTGGGCCATGTGGCGAAAGCGACTGCCCTGCATATGCTCGTAGGCAACTTCGACGACGAGTTCGGGCCGCAGCGGCTCCCAGGAGAGATCCTTCCCCTGACTCCAACGGCTCTGGCCACCGGGCATGCGGTGCTCGCCTTCTTCCGTCCCGACCTGTCCCCATGGATGGTTGGCCAGCGCATCGACGCGGTAAGGTGCAAGGTAGTGGACAAGCTCACGACGCTTCTCTTGTTTGAAGCTTGCGCACACGCCGACGTGCTGCAGTGCACCAGACACATCGAAGAGACCGAGCAAAAGTGAGCCAATGGCCGTACCCTCGCCGTCTTTGTGCCAGCGGAACCCAGCAACCACGCAGTCACAGTCGCGCTCGTGCTTCACCTTCAGCATGACACGCTTGTCAGGCTCATACGGTCCCATGATCGGCTTGGCTATCACTCCGTCGAGACCCGCGCCCTCGAAGCGACGGAACCAGTCCGAGGCGACGCTGTGTTCGTGGGTGGCCGGGGTGAGGTGAATCGGGGGGGCTGCCGTTGAGAGCAGTGATTCCAATTTCTTCCGTCGGTGCTGGAACGGTTCCCAGAGCAGATCGCGTTCTCCATCGCAGAGCAGATCGAAGAAGACGATGGAGGCTGGCGTCTGCTGCGATAGGAGCTTGACCCGGGATGCGGCTGGATGGATCCGAAGCTGGAGTGCCTCGAAATCAAGACCGTCGCGGCTCGCGATGACAATCTCGCCATCAAGCACGTAGCGCGCGGGCAAGCCCGATCTCAGCACCTCGATCAGCTCGGGAAAGTAGCGGTTCAGGGACTTCTGGTCGCGGCTCTGAATCAGAATCTCGTCCCCATCTCGAAAGATCAACGCTCGGAACCCATCCCATTTCGGCTCGAAGATCCATGAGTCTCCCGCAGGCAGTTCCGCGATGCGCTTGGCGAGCATAGGAAGGATCGGCGGGTTGACAGGTAGGTGCACGCTCTCTTTATACAACCGGCCAAGGTCGGGAGACCGTTTCGTGACGGCTCAGCAAACTTGGGGAGGCCAGTATCGTCCAGTTCGGTACCGAGAACACCATGTGCTCGACTGCAAGATCCCGGAGGTGTATCAAGGAGGGATTTGGACGACGTCGAAATCGATGGCTAACTGCGATGAAGCGTTTCTCCTGAGGCAAAACAAAAGGGCGAAGCGTGCGTCTCATCTCCATCGGCATCGTGTTTTGAGCCAGCCGTGGAGCAGAGAATGATTCAGCAGGGCATGAACGCTTATCCCACCGTCATTGACATTCCTCGTGAACAAACAGCATCTCTTCTCGCCAAGGTGCTTGCCATCACGTCCTTCGGTTTCCTTATTACGGCTGCTGGAGTGGCGACCGCGCCTGCCTGGAGCATGCTCCCGGGCCTCATCGCCGTGTTCGCACTGCTGTTTGCCATCACCTTCGCTCGCCGGTCCAATCCTACGCTCGCGCTTGGTCTCTTTCTCGCTCTAACCTATTTCATGGGGTGGGAGATCGCGCCCATCATCCATCGGTATATCCAGAGCGCTGGATCCGCGGTCGTCTTCCAGGCGGCCGTCACTACGGGGCTTGGCATGGCTGCCATGGGCTGCGTCGCCTACCTATTCCAAATCAACTACCGGCAGATAGCAGGTATCGGCTTCGCGGCCTTATTGCTCCTTATTCTTCTTGGTATTGCCAGCATGTTCCTCCATTTCCTGACGCCGAACACGTATTCCTGGTTGACTCTTGGGATTTTCACCCTGCTCACAGTGGGTGACTTTGCGCGGATTCGGGCCGGAGGTGATGGGCAATCTGCCGTTTCACTCTCGCTCTCCATCTATCTCGATGCAATCAACATCTTTCTTGCCGTCCTGCAACTTTTAGGTGGACGTCGCCGAGACTAAGGCTTTGAGTCGGGCATGTTCTGGTTCGGGAGTAGGATTGTGCCCATGCAAGATCGACAGGCTGTACCCCGTCCACAAAACCTATCACTCTGGACGTCCTTCCTGCTGGCCATTGTGTTTCAAGCCATGCCGGCACAGGCGCAGGCCAGCCTTGAAGCGACAGCCCCTTTACGGGTCGCTGTCGTTGGATTGACACACGGGCATGTTGCAGGTTTTCTTCCGCAGTTGAAGCAGCACCCGGAGATTGAGTTGGTTGGCATCGAAGAACCCGACCAGGAGCTCGCTAGCAAATATCAGAGGCGATTTCAGCTCAGCCCGGGGATGTTTTACACGCAGATCGCCACGATGCTTGAGCGCACGCATCCGCAAGCAGTACTGGTTTATACGGCTGTCGGTGACCACCGCCACGTCATTGAAGTCGCAGCCGATCACGGGGTGAGCGTCATGGTGGAGAAGCCCCTGACCATCTCTCTGCCGGACGCATTAGCTATACGCGATACGGCGCACCAGCACCACATCCAGGTCCTCGTGAACTATGAGACAACCTGGTATGCGAGCAACACCGCGGTCTATAACGAGCTACAGGCCGGCAAGCTTGGGGAAGTAAGGAAGGTTATCGTTCGCGATGGGCATGAGGGTCCGAAAGAGATCGGAGTCGGACCCGAGTTTTTGAGCTGGCTCAGCGACCCTGCGAAGAACGGTGCAGGGGCAATGTACGATTTTGGCTGCTATGGAGCTGATCTGGTGACGTGGTTGATGCACGGCGAGGCTCCGCTGAGTGTGACCGCAGTCGCCCAGACGGATAAACCCGGTATTTATCCACGTGTTGATGATGATTCGACCGTGGTTCTTCGATATCCAAAGGCGCAGGCGATTCTTTTGGGTTCCTGGAATTGGCCGTTCGCGGTAAAAAATATGGAGGTATATGGGACTGGGGGATATTCGATGACCGAAGAGATGAGCCAGGTCCATCTTCGGTACACGGGGCAGAAGCAGGCAGCGTTGGTGACGGTGCCGCCTCTGAGTTCCCCGAACAACGGGTCCATCTCCTACCTTGTCGCTGTGATGAATGGTCAACTTGTCTCAAACGGAGATCTCTCCGCTCTTGATACCAACGTTGTCGTCATGCAGATTCTCGATGCTGCAAGAACATCGGCTCGGACGGGGAAGACGGTCAGCTTAGAACCGCTACCTCGATAACGCCAGATCCTCGCTCTGCCGCAGTTAAATCACAGGCTCCCAGGTGAGGGCGATCTCCCTTGGCTTGCGCATCATTGAAGGGAAAGGATTCCATGTTGGTAGCGTTTAGCCTTTGCTTAGAAGGCGTTCGTTGAACCTGCGAGAGAACGCTAGAGACATCCTTCGTCGCACTCTCAAAGGGCTTGAACCGAGCGAAGCCGTGAGGAAGCAGGTTCGGTGTCACGGAGAAAGCCTTGAGATCGGGAGCGTAACGTACCCGCTGCAGGAGTTCCGGTCTATGGTGGTCATCGCCATCGGCAAAGCCGGCACGGCGATGTTTGAACCACTTCGAGAGACGATGATTCCCGGGCTGGTTCGGGGGCAGATGCTTCGCGCGGTAGTCGTGGCCCCAAATCCGCCCGTTTGGCGAGACGCGCGGGTCCGATACTTTCCTGCACGGCATCCTTTACCCGGTCCAGAATCGCTTGCTGCCGCACAGGCCATTCTGGACCTGCTGCAAGAGTGCGAACGAGACTGCCTCATCCTGTTTCTGATCAGCGGCGGCGCGTCGGCGATGATCGAGAAGCCGATGCAAGACACGATTGGTCTCGACGATACGATACGGTTCTACGAGGGGCTGATTCACTCTGGTCTCTCCATTGAGAAGATGAACGTCCTGCGCAAACATTTTTCTCAGGTGAAGGGAGGTCGGCTCGCTGTGGCCGCGCAGGGAAGCCGTCAGTGCACTCTGCTGATCTCTGATGTGCCGGGGAGTGCACTTGACGTGATCGGGTCTGGCCCTACACTTCCTGATCCTTCCACCGTTGAGGAGTGCCGTTCCCTTGTGGAAGAAAATTTCGAGGACCTCCGGATGCCGGAGTCGGTTCTCTCATTCTTTCGGGGACCTCAGCTGGACGAGACTCCAAAGGAGAGTCACGCTGCATTCCTCCGAGCGGGGTGGATCTCACTTCTTTCAAGCGATGATCTGTATCGCGAAGCGGCCGGCCTGGCCACCGCTGCGGGCTTTCATGTAGTCGTTGACAACACCTGTGATGACTGGGATTACCGCGATGCAGCTGCGTACCTGATCGAGCGCCTCACGGAGTTGCGTCGGTCCCACGGTCGGGTGTGTCTCATCTCCGTCGGCGAGCTTTCGGTACGGTTGAACGATGCACCCGGTATGGGCGGCAGGAACCAGCAGTTTGTGCTGGAATGCGCCCTGCGGCTGGCCGGCGGAGCTCCTGCTACTGTCCTCAGCGGGGGGTCGGACGGGGTGGATGGGAACAGTCCGGCGGCAGGGGCGGTGTGCGACGAGAAGACTGTGGATCGAGCCAACCTTCTTGGATGGGATGTTCAGGCGGCGCTACGCGGCTTCGATAGCTTTCCCCTGTTCGAAGCACTCGGCGATCACATCATGACCGGGCCAACAGGAAACAACCTTCGGGATCTACGTCTTTTACTGACCGACGACTCCGAAGATCTGACGGGGTGAATACACTTCAAGTGTCGAGGCCTGCGTCTTGGTAGACCATCAGGGCTTGCTTTCGAAGGCTTCAGGGCTGCTCTGAAAGACGAGGAGATTGCCGTCAGGGTCGGTGACCGATACGGCGTGGGATGCCGTGATTACAGGCAGGCCGAGTCGTTTCAGTTCCTGTTTTGTGTGCTCAACATCCGAGACGTGGAAGAACGCAGTGGCGTGGGGACGAGATTCAACAGTCTCAAGAAGAATCTGCTGATGGCTTTTCCCCGGGATTTCAAGCAACCAGGGGTGGCTGGAAACTCTGATGAAGGCTAAACGGTCGACGTAGTAGGTACGTGCGGCTTCACGGTCTCTCATCGCGAGCGCGACGGCGAACATGCCTGGCGATACCCGGTGATCACCCAGGTGCCTGCCATGGTCGTCGAAGTGAAGCGAACCTGGAAGGTATTGGGTGTACTCGATGTTCTGCCCCTCGGGGCCTTCCATGGTGAAAAGCAGGTTGCCTGCGCGGGCCTTGCCTACGGGTATGGGTGAGAGACCGCGGGCGATGTAGGAGGCATGGAGAGCGTTGAGGTCGTCGCCTTCGAAGCAGAGGTGGACGAAGCCCGCAG
>JAABUZ0100004695.1_pt1 | contig 18628 bp, 17 predicted proteins | sample 5562091 | NCBI WGS metagenome assembly JAABUZ01 (sample SAMN12813069, study PRJNA571459) | rock metagenome | isolation source: Antarctica rocks | place: Antarctica: Victoria Land, Linnaeus Terrace sud | collected 2015-12-21 | reverse complement strand
CGTCGATGATCGCGTGGGATCCGCATTCGGCCAACCCCAGGACCCGGATCTGCGGGAACGCGCCGCCGCGGCCGTCACCCCTGGAGGACGGTGGACGCCCGAACCGTTCCACGTTCTCGTCTGTGTCCGGCAGGTCCAGGCACAGTCCATCGATGCTCAACAGGTGCCACGACCGGTAGAAGTCGCCCGGAGATCCTGACACCGCCAACGGCTTCGCGATCCGGGAGTACAACTGCTGCAACGGTTTGGGGCCCAGACGTTTCCGAGCTTGGAACAACGCGGCCTTCGACGGCACGGTCCACTCCTGGGCCCAGCCCTGCGCCCAGGAATGACCGGACACCAGCATCCGCATCACGTCCTCATAGGAGGACGAGGAGAACAACGCCAGACCCAGCACGTAGTAGACAACGACCCGCGCCGGCAACAGTCGGTGACGCCGCTCCAACCGGTCACATTCGGCGAGGACCTCATCCACCACTTCGGGCGGAAAAACCCTGGTCAGGACACCCAAGAAGATGTGATCAGAGAGCCTCTGATCACTCTGCGGCTTGACCCATCCTGCTCGCGGCATAGGTGGAGAATAACACCCATGTAGTCTTAAGTAAACGGTATTGGGCTTAGCCGGTGGGAACTTGAAGGGAGGTTCTTGGGTCTGATGGCTTACCCGGATCCGAAAGATCCACCGGGGACAAGAGCATGCCAGGAAACCAACGGTCGGGTCCAGGTGTCAGGGACGACGCGTTGGGAGGACCCGCACGACATGGCGAAAGCTGGATTGCTTGAATCCCAATCTCCAGAAGATGCAAGTTCACATCCACCGGAAAGACACCCGAAACCGGTGCCGGTCCTGCCAAGGCGACGAAAAACACCGAGGCAACCTTCAGGGCCAGGAGCGATGTCCAGTGAGGACATTCAAGGAGATGAGTGGGGCGCCTAAATCGTGCTGCACCATGCGATGACGACGAACGTGGGATCGCCTACGGGATGCGAATCCTAGGGCGACGGAGTTCGCGCCGGCGACCGGTGTGAGACGGTCCACGGCCCTTCCACTCGTAGAAACCGGACTTCGAAACTTTCGCCCAACGGACCATCAAGTGCATCGGATAATTGCCTTCTTCGCTTGCAATGAATGCATATTTCCTGCTCACTGCGATTTCTTTGCAAAGAAGGCCGTTGCTTTTCCCAGAAATTCGTTCTCCATCCGGAGCTCGCGAACTTCCTTCTCCAGCGCCTTGAGCTTAGCCCGCTCCGAGATCGTCAGTTCCTGTGGCTCGGCGCCGTGCCGCTCTCGGTGCGCCGCGACCCAGTTCCGCAGAGTCTGCTCCACCAATCCAAGTTCACGCGCAACGTCAGCGATCGGCCGGGATTTGTCCGCCACCTCCCGCACCGCCGTATCCCGAAACTCCGGGGTATACTTGCCTCGAAACTTGCTCACCATTTCTCCGATCTTCTCCCGTAATTCTACTTGGGGTCCAAGTCCGGGAAGTACCGGGCTGCTGATACATCACCGCCTACCCCGACGGCGCCACCCGACCCACCGCATCCAACCTCAACTTCAACCCCGCCCAAACAGTGCCAAACCTCGTCGTCGTCCCCGTCGGCGCCGACGGCAAAATCACCCTGTACAACGGCTCCGCCGGCACAGTCCAACTCATCGGCGACATCGCCGGCTACTACCTCGGCGCGCCGCCGCCCTGAGCCTGACCCCTACATCGGATCGATGTAGCCGGCACGAACGGCGGGTCGCAATCCCCGGTGACTCATGTCGAGATGCCCGCGTAGCGGTAGTCGTTGACTCATCAGCCGATGCCCGCTTGGGATCGGGCCTGCGCCCCGCGGCGCCTTGCTGGTGGCCAGCACCAAGAGCTGCGCGGTGAGGCCCTGAATTCTGCCGCTGGATCGCCGCCGGGTTCCGGTCGGCGTACGGCTCGGCGAGGCGGACCCTGTCCGCTGCAGCGACGGCCTGGTGGGCGTCGGCGCGGAACATCGGCGTCCGCGGCCGGTCGTAGGTCTTGGTGATCTTCGCGCCGTTGCGAACCTTGGACAAAAGTTTCTGCTGCGGGTGGAAGAAGTTCGTCATCAACGACTGCAACTTCCAGATCTTGTTCGACGGCAACAACTCTGGCGTCGTGTCATACCGCAGATACCCGACGATGGTGCGGACCACCGCCCAGTCTTCTGCTCCACATGCGCACCGTCGTTGCAGTTCCCGGCCGGGACCGGGTGAACGTCAACTTCTCCTTCTCACACCATCGCAACAGGTGCCAGTTGATGAACTCGCTACCGTTGTCCGAATCAACCGCCAACGAGGCACCTTCCGATCGACGAGCAAGTCTGCAACGGCCTGCCCGACTGTCGTCTTGCCCGCACCGACCGTGCCAGTAATCAACAGCGCCGACGCTAACTCGGCTGGGTTCGTTGTCACAGCTTCACTCGCCCTTCAGAGGGTGGGCCGGTACGTCGAATCGCCGGGAATGGATATTGGTGTAACAGCGGCGTTTGCGGCGAAGGTCCACGGTGTAGCCGTTCGACGTTGTGGACTGTCCCCGTTGGGCCAACGGCATCCGGGCGACCAACACGCCCGGGCCGTGCTCCTGCCGGCCCACGAGATCCTGTTCCCCAGCCTCGACCGATCCTGAAAACGCGCATCGTCGTCTGAAGCTTGGTCGTCTACAGTGCTGTGACGCCGGTGTCTCAGGGGTTGTTCGCCTGCCTGATGGTCCGCGGTGGCGGCCCGCATCGCCGACGATGACCCGTCCCGCGGTCCTTGGCGACGCGACGCTCGACCCCCAGGGCCGGGCGTCCCGCTGATCCGTACTCCGCGGATGTTGCCGGCGACGAACAGACGGCGGTCACCAAGCCAGATGTCGACAAACGTCAGGGCCAGCAACTCGCCTGGTCCAAGTCGGCCGTCCCGGTCATCTCCGCCAAATCCGACACGCACAGCCATCCGATGGGATGGCTCCGGTCGCCCTATTGTTCAACCATGCGATCTGATTTGAGTAGCAGTAAGCGATGAGCGCGACAGAACTGGGAGCGGGGCTGGCCTTACTCTTGATTGCAATTGCTGCTGTCGCGCGGATCGCTGGATCAGCAGAGTCGATCGTGCTGGCTGCGCACAACCTGCCCTGGGCGGTGGCGCTCCTCGTCTGGTCCAGCGGGCTGATCCGCTACGACGCTGTGCCAGCCTCGTCCATGTTGGTGCTGGCTTGTGGGATCGTGTCCTTCAACGTGGGAGCCTTCGCCAGTCACGTGAACCCAGCTCGAGCGGCAGCAGTACAAAATGTCAAGTTCCAACAGATACTCCTGCCGCGACGTACGTACGTAGGGCTTTGGTTCGGGTATGCGACAGGGTTTGTTTGGTTGTTGCTGACCATCAAGCACTACTTCGGTCTGAGCGCGTTATTGACTAATCCGAGGATTATTCGCACATACTCCAGCATCGACTATTTGCAGAAGTTTCCATTGCCGGGAAAACTCTTGTTTTACCTAGCGCCGCTGTTGATGGCACTGACAGCAAATCCAGCGCTCGTAGTCGGATTAGCGGACAGGCCCCGTTTGGCCCGGTATACGCTCTATGGCCTGCTGATTGTCACCCAGTTCGCCTCCCTCCAGCGAACAAATATCTTCGTCGGTATTGTTTGGAGTGTAGCAGTGGCCCTGATGGGCGCCCGAACGAACCATTCCGTGCATCACTCATCGGCTAAGCTGAGTGGCTCACCGGGGACAAGAAAACGTCGACGTAGATGGCACGTAGCTGTCGCCGGGGTGGTAGGTGCGGTTATCTGCTTCCAGCTTCTCGGATCCGTATTAGGTAAAACTACATCGACGGATGTGAGATATACCCCTTATTTGGCGTCAAGTGTAAATAAAGAGCCTCTCGCGAGCGCGCTTCTCTATGGATCGAGCGGCATAGAGGGGTTCCTCGCTCTCACTCAGTCGACTAATCATGCGTGGCCACCATCTGTGCAACCACCTATCTACGGGAACTACAATCCGATGACCTACGGAGCTGCAACGTTTTCCATCATTCCCAAGTTCATTCCTCTCTTCATGCCATGGCCCGAGGTCGGCCCCTTCATCAATGTTCCGTTTCCGACGAACGTATATACCTGGCTGGATCCATGGTACCGCGATTTTCGGGCTCCGGGAGTTGCGCTCCTTGCTTTCGCAATTGGGTTCGCGGCGACTTCTTTCGTTCGCCGTCGGCGATGCTCAGTCCGTGGGTTACTTTTGGCGGGACTAATTGTCACATCAATCGTGTGGGCGCCATTCACTAATCGAATCTTGTCCACCATGACCCTGGAGCTCGGGATTGTCGTCTATATGCTCTGTCGGCCCAGGGCCGGTGATGTATGGCCCGTATCCAAGACCCAGATAGACGCTGATCATGGCGCAAAGGCTCTGTCACGCAACGGGACTGGGATGATGCGCATTGATCAACGCGGCTATGGACGTCCATGATCCCAATCCCCCTTTCGGGTACCGGCTGATCCGCCGATGAACTGCATGAGCAGGGACACTCGGCCAGTGAGAACCGGGCCGGGCGGCTGTGCAGTCAGCAGCGGATCTTCTCCGCATTCGCGAAGAAGAAGGGCCTGGGGGAAGGCCCTTGCCCGGCGGTCCACGACGATTTTCGCTTGCCAGCGTGATGGGACCTGCCAGGGTCATGGAGCTGCTGTTCTGCCAGTTGTGGGACCAACCGGCTGACTTCGTCGTTGCGCAGGTCCCAGCCGCGCCAACACCAGCAAGAGGGCGTAGTCCCGGCGGGGCCCATCGCGCAGTTGCGGTCGCACCCGGTCAGCATCGCGGGCACCAGCTCGGTGCCGATTCCAACGTGGCAGCGACGTCAAACCCCAACCGGCCACCGACGGCACCGCCGCGCCCAATCCGCCGGCACATGCCCGGCGACATGCGAAACGTCCAGCAGGGACCGCAGTGCGGTGACCAACGACTTGGCCGCCCAGGTCCGCCGCCGGCGGACCTCCACCAGCAGAAACCCGGTCACGTCCGCCTGCCGAAAGCTCCCGCAAACCGGTCGGCAACGGGTTTGCCAGCGTTGACCTCGGCCCGGCGGACCCAGCTTTGTACTGTTTGTGCTGTTCCGATGCCCAGCTTCTCAGCCACCGATTCGATCGCCGCCCAGTTCGACCCATGCTCGGATCGGGATCTCCGCCACCATTTGCACCGCCCGATTCCTCAGCTCGGCCGGGTCACGGCTTTGAAGTGCTTGCCATGACAACAGGAGTGTCCGGACATACCGGTGCGGTTCAGCGGCCGATGACGCGGGCGTGGCGGGCGACTTCGTGACCAGCCTCGGGTTGGATGTCTCGTTCGAGGTCACTTTTGTCGGCGAGTTGGGCTTTGAGTGCGGGGGTGATTGCGGTGCTGGTGACATAGTTCTGGCACTGTTCGCAGATGTTCGCGTAGGGGCGGGCCCTTGGCGGCGATCAGCGCCGTGTTCAGTTGCAGTGGTTGTCGTTGATCGTGATGGAGAGAGGACGTATCAGCGGTTGCCGCAGGACGATGGGTGGACCTGCAGCGGGGGGCTCGACGAGGTGCAGCACGAGCGTGCGTGTTGTTGCGCGGGGGAGTTCGAGATCGATGGTGTAGACGGGGTGGCCCCGTTCCGCTCCGATGGCGGCGGTGCCTGGTCTGTTGTCGATTGTTATGGATGTCAGCAGCGCACCGGCTGTGGCTAGGTAGCCGACTTCGAGGCGGTTGTCGCCACGGTGCACGGGGTAGGAGCGCTGATCGGTGCGGTAGGTGACGTAGTCGGACAGGCCGGTCGGTGGTGCATTGTTGGTGAGCGTGATCGTTGCGGTGACCTGCCGGGAGGCACCGCATCCTGTCCGCTTCCAGCTGAGTGTCCGTCCGAGGTAGTAGTCGAGTTTGTTGCCGCCGTCGTTGACGATGGACAGTCCGACGTAGGGCGCCGGGGTGTTGGGAATTTCGCCGGCGAGGGCGGTTTGCGTTAGGTCGGTTTGGATCGTGGGATGGTCGCTCCAGATGAGGAGGCGGCGTTCGTCGGCGGCGCGCCCAGCGGCGGCGATGAGGGCGACCGTGCTTCCGGGTTTCGCGACCAGTCGGGTACTGACCGCCCGGGCGATGTCGAGTAGGTAACTATGTCGGACGTTGGTGTCCTTCGTCGCCGGGAATTTGGCGTAGACGGTGCTTTGCGTCAGCGCGACGACGTTCGCCGCGGTCACCTTTGTTTTGTCGGCGAGTTCGGCGGGCCCGGTGACGGTGAGCAGGTAGCTCAGGGCAGTTGGGTCGACTGCGATCACGCCGTCCACTTGCTGTCCGCTGTGCATTTTCCACATCGACGCCCAAATCTGCGCGGCGTAAGGGAAGTTTGGGCTGAGGTTTCCGTTGCCGTACAGCGTTGTTGTGCCTGCGCCGCGGTAGAGGTGATCGTAGTCAGGGCCAAAGTTCACGTCAGCGTGCGATCCGGCCAACGCTCCGACGCTGTGGAAGCTGTCGAATTTGAGCTTGCCGTGGTCGGCTGCGACGATGGCGAACGCTCCGGGCAGGCCTCCGGTTCCGCGTGACTCGGCGTCATTTTGGAAGGCCACAAAATAGGTTTGCGGGACGTCCAGGCCAAGCATTGTCGGTACGATCCGAGCTGTCAGATTTGCTGCGCGGAGGGTCTGCTGCAGTGAGTTCAACTGTGACAACAAATCAGTGCGGGCACCGTCGACCGCGGCCAACCATGTGTGCGCTGGTAGCTGTTGCACTCGGTCGGCCGCACCGCTCAGGGCTGCTGTTGCCGACCTTAGGGTGGGCGCGAGGCCCGCGACCTGGGCGAGATCCAGACTCCCGTCGGGCAGGCGCAGCTGCATCGGATTCAGTTGGGCAGCGGCGTAGACGAGTTGGGGTAGGACTCCGTTGCCCAGGACGTCGGCGCTGCCGGTGATTCCTCGCATGATCTGCAATGGATCGCCGACGCTGGGCATTGCCGCTGCGACAGTCCAGGCGGGTCCAGTGGTGAGCTGGTGGGCGCGTCGCGTGCGCGCACCGATGTCGATGGCCACCTTGCGGGCGTTGCCTAGCTGACCGGTGACCATATCGGTCCGCAGTTGGTGGATCTCGCTGCGAACAGTATCAAGCTCGCCGCGCGCCATCTGCCCGGTGACGATGATCCAACCAACCGCCGAGGTGGCACATCCACCCAGGATCATCAATGTGATCACGATCCGCCGGCGGCGACGACGCTGCTGAAAAGATGATCGAGGGCGCTTTCCGCCGACGGTAGGTGCGACACCGACGTGGTTTCGGGCCCCACTCGGGGTGACGCTGCCCACTGGGGCCCGTTCCGGGCGGTCAGCGTCACTCCGGGGTCCTGTCAAGTGCTTTCACGCCCCGGGTCTGGTAGTCGGGTCAGCCGGGCTCAGGCGATCGGCTTCTGAAGACTGGTTTTGCGGCGCCGACTGGTCAGCAGTGTGACGAATCCCGCCAGCAGGAGCAGGAGCCCCACTACAACTATTCCGGTGACCGGCACCCCGGTATATGCCAGCCCTCCGTTGCCGCCGCCTGCAGCAAGTGCACCGTTGCCGGCGCCTGAGCCGTTGCCGTTGCCGTTGCTTGAGCCATTGCCGGCGCTTCCCGCGCCGTTTGAACCCCCGCCGGAGTTGTCGGCCCCGATAACGATTGTCAGGGAGGCGTTGAGGACGGTGTTGCCGGCTGGGTCGGTTGCGGTGAGGGTGTGCGTGCCGCTCACTCCTGCGGGCAGTGTCACGGTGGTAGTGAAGCTGCCGCCGGCGTCGACGGTTGCCGTACCGAGATCATAAGTCTGTGTATGTAAGGTCAGGTCGACCGTCGTACCGGCCACGAAGTCTGCGCCTGCCACCGTGAAGGTGGCTCCTACTGCCGGGTTGGATGTACTGACCGACAGCGTGGGCGCGTTGGTGTATGGGGCGGCGTTTGCGGTGCTGGCGAACAGAATCGTAGCGACGAGCATTGTCGTCACCGCAACGGTCGAGTAAATCATCCGTTTGATTGCGTGCATGCTTTCCTCCGGGCGATTGCACTGCCAGGTGCGGGCTATTGCACTGCCAGCTGCCGCAGACAAGAAAAGTCGCCCGGTTCGCTGGTTCGCATCGTGGTCGGCCGAATCGTATCGGATGAACGGTCGTCCGCATAGCTGCATGCGCCTTAGGATCGTCCGACACGTCATTGATGCGGTTACCGCCCCAAAGGTCACTACCCCAAAACGGTGAACATTGAGCTATTTGAGCCGCCGCCTCCTGGATTTTCATTACGCAGAGTGACAGCACAGCTTTACGTTTTCGATTGCGCATTCTCGGAGAGACTGACGATCCTCTAGGTTCGAGGTGGGCCTCGGACCTTTCGCGGTGCGGCTCGGCCGATCCATCTTGTGCGTTGAACCTCTGCAGGAGCGACTATGAAACTGTCCTGGCAACGTCAGTGACCGCATTCCACTTGTTCCCCAGCCGCGCGGCGCTTCCGTGGGTCAGACCACGCGCCGCGAACATCTCGGCGGTCATGACCGACGCGGCTGCTTGGTTGATAGCTGTTGCTACGGCGTACATCGGGCGGTTCGACTTCCAATTTACCGTCATCCGCTGGGACGTCGTGTGGGTGCTGGCCATGTTCATGGCCGCCGCGCAACTGGGCGTGGCCTCGGGCCTTTTTCTCTACCGTGGCCGCTATCAAGTCGGGAGTTTCGGCGAGCTCCGCGCGCTGGTGGTTTCGGTGACCTCTTCCTCGGTGGCGGCCGAGTCGATATTGTTGCTGCTACGGCCAGCGGGAGTGCCGCGCAGTCTGCCGCTGCTGGCCTGGGCGCTGGCGGTCACCGCGATGATGGGTATCCGCTACCTCAAACGGGTGATTATCGAGCGGCATTGCCTGCCCCGCCCCGATGCGGAACGGGTAGTCATTCTTGGGGCCGGTTCAGTCGGTTCTGCCCTTGCGCTGCGGATGCTCCGCGACTCGTCCTCGCCGTTTCTACCCGTCGCGTTTCTCGACGATGATGCGGCCAAACGGAACCTGCACCTGCACGGCATTCCAGTCCGCGGTCACTTCGGGGACATGTCCCAGGTACTGCAGCGACTGGGGGTAGCGCGAGTTGTGGTGGCAATCAACCAGGCAGACGCATGTCTGGTCCGGCGTATATCAGACGTGGCCAGCGCATTGGGGGTTGTGTGCATGGTGCTCCCCACCCTGTCGGACACGCTGCGGCTTTCTCAGGTTCAGCTTTCTACACTGCGCAACGTCAACGTGGAGGACGTGATCGGCCGGCGGCCCGTGGACACCGATCTGCGATCCATTTCCCAGTACATCACCGGTCGTCGCGTGTTGGTGACCGGCGCGGGTGGTTCCATCGGTTCTGAGCTGTGTCGTCAGCTCCACAAGTTCGGACCATCGAAGTTGGTGATGCTCGACCACGACGAGTCGGGTTTGCACGCCACTGAACTGTCCATCTACGGCCATGCTCTGCTGGAGTCGGCGGAGATCGTTTTGGTGGACATTCGGGATGCTCAGGAGCTCGGTCGGGTCTTCCGCGAGCACCGACCGCAGGTGGTGTTCCACGCTGCGGCCCTCAAGCACCTGACCCTGTTGGAGCGATACCCGTACGAGGCATTGAAGAGCAATGTCTATGGCACCCTCAACGTGCTCGATGCAGCGGCAGCCAACGGTGTGGAACATTTCGTCAACATCTCCACCGACAAGGCGGCGAACCCGGTCAGCGCGCTTGGTCATTCGAAGCGGCTCGCGGAACGCCTCACCGCCTGGTATGCCCTTCGCGGTACGGGTAAATACCTGTCGGTACGCTTCGGCAATGTTTTGGGCAGCCGCGGTTCGGTCCTGCACGCGTTCGCTGCCCAGATCGAGAATGGCGGCCCGGTCACGGTGACGCATCCCGAGGTGACCCGGTTTTTTATGACCATTCCGCAGGCATGTCAGCTGGTCATACAGGCCGGTGCGATCGGCCGTGCTGGGGAGGCGTTGGTGCTCGACATGGGCGAGCCCGTCAAAATTGTGGACGTGGCCGCTCGGATGATCGCGATGTCCGGTAAAGAGGTCGACATGGTCTTCACCGGGTTGCGGGAGGGCGAGAAGCTCCATGAGGAGTTGTTGGGTGTCGGAGAGACCGATGATCGACCGCTGCATCCGATGGTGTCGCATGTGACTGTGCCGCCGATGCGTCCTGAGCTTATCCAAGCCCAGGATTGGACCCGGGCCGTGATGGCTCGGCACTCCTGCGATTCGGCGATCCCGCTCAGGGCGTTGGCTTAGGGCATGGGTAGGATTTTCCTTTCTGCTCCGGACGTCGGTGAACTCGAGGGCAAATACGTTCAGGAGGCACTCTCCTCAGGCTGGGTCGCTCCGGCGGGGCCGGATCTCGACGCTTTCGAATCTGAAATGGCCCAGCGTGTAGGTGTCGGGTATGCGGTTGGGTTGAGTTCTGCGACGGCGGGTCTGCATTTGGGTTTACTGGCCCTGGGAGTGCGTCCCGGCGACGTTGTCCTGACCTCGACGATGACGTTCGCTGCAACCGCAAACGCGATCACCTACACCGGGGCGATACCATTTTTCATCGACTGCGACCGCGAGACCGGCAATGTGGATGTGGAGCTGCTGCGCCAGGCGGCGGTCTCACTACGCGTAGCAGGACGCCGCGTCGGGGCGATCGTGCCGGTGGATCTGCTGGGCAAGTGCGCAGATATGAATGCACTGCAACAGCTGGCCGCGGAGCTGGCCGTACCGTTGCTCGTGGACGCGGCGGAATCGATGGGCGCCACCTATGACGGGCAGCAAGCCGGTTCGTTCGGCGATGCCTCGGTGATCTCTTTCAACGGCAACAAGATCATGACGACCTCCGGCGGCGGGATGCTACTGAGCAATGATGAACAGATAGTTCAACGAGTGAGGTACCTGGCGACACAGGCCCGGCAACCCGTCACGCATTATGAGCACACCGAGATCGGCTACAATTATCGGCTCAGCAATGTCCTTGCCGCTCTCGGGCGGGCGCAACTGAGCAGACTCGACTTCATGATCGAGCGCCGGCGACAATTCCGGGAGGCCTACCGCCAGCTGTTCGCACGGGTGCCGGGTGTGACGCTCTTCGGCGGAGAAGACTCGGCCGACAATTGTTGGCTGACATCGATCCTGGTTCAGGCGACGGCTGGGTGGACAGCGGCGCAATTGTCACAATATTTGCTGACCCGCGAGATCGAGAGCCGCCCGCTGTGGAAACCTATGCACCTACAACCAGTATTCGCTGACGCCGACCGCCTGGTCAACGGGAATGCGCAGTGGCTGTTTGACCACGGGCTCACTCTACCGAGTGGTTCGGGAATGAGCGATGCCGACTTCAGCACGGTTTGCGAAGCGATTCAAATGTTCTTGCGGCACGAATGAGATCAGCGGTCCCGGCCGCGGGGCGGCGGTACGAGCGGATGAAGCGGTGGACCGACGTCGCGATCAGCGTGAGCGTATTGATCGTGACCGCTCCCCTGCAGGTGGCTGTCGCTGTCCTTGTGCGCTGCAGTCTGGGCCGGCCGGTCCTTTTTTCTCAGCCGCGACCCGGACTTCACGGCGCTGCCTTCACGCTGATCAAATTCCGGACGATGCGGCACCTAGATCCACAAAGGGGTTGGGTGTGTGAGGCCGACCGGATAACCCCGGTCGGCGCGCGGCTACGTCGATTGAGCCTCGACGAGCTCCCCACGCTGTGGAACGTGCTGCGCGGCGATATGAGTCTGGTCGGGCCGCGGCCGTTGCTGATGCAGTATCTGCCGCTGTACACCCCGACGCAGGCGCACCGACACGACGTACGTCCCGGGATCACCGGATTGGCGCAGGTCTCCGGCCGCAACGCACTCACCTGGGAGCAGAAGTTCGCCGCCGATCTTCAGTACGTCCAGAACCGCAGTATGGGTCTCGACTTCGCCATCTTGCTTCGCACCATCTGGTCAGTGTTGGCCCGCAATGGGATATCTGCCAGCGGCCATACCACCATGCCGGAATTTCACGGATCATCCGGCTCCGGGCAGCAGGACCAGTGAGCCACCCCGTCGTGGTCGTGGGGGCCGGCGGGTTCGGCCGGGAAACGCTCGATGTTCTGGACGCTGTCAACGCCGTGCATACCGGCTCGCTGGAGGTGCTGGGCGTACTGGACGACGCCCCGGACCCGGCGAACCTGCGTCGACTTGCCGCCCGAGGAACCGCCCACCTGGGCCCAGTCGACGCCTGGTTGGAACAGGGCGATCAAGAAGCCCAGTACGTGATCGCCGTCGGTGCTCCCGCCGCCCGGCGGGCCCTGGCGAAACGATTCGCCGCGGCCGGGCGGGTCGCCGCGACGGTCGTGCATCCCTCTGCGGTCATCGGTTCCCTGTGCCAAATCGGGCCGGGGACAATCATCTGCTCAGGTGTCCAGGTGTCGACCAACGTCACACTCGGTGCGCACGTCCACCTCAACCCCAGCGCGACCATCGGGCACGACACCGTCCTGGGTCAGTTCGTCTCCGTCAATCCTTCGGCCACGGTGTCAGGAGAATGTGTAGTCGGAGAAGGCGCGCTGATCGGCGCTGCGTCTGTGGTGCTGCAACGCATCACCCTGGGTGCCGGCGCGGTGGTGGGCGCAGCTGCCTGCGTCGTCCGCAACGTCGCCGACAACACAGTCGTGCGGGGGGTACCGGCTCACTGAAGCTGCAGGTAGCACCCCAACAGCGTGGGTCGTGAATGAGCCGGCACAAGAATCTACTGGAGGAACGAAGATGCGCGTACTGGTCACCGGCGGAGCCGGGTTCATCGGGACGAACTTAAGTCGCCGGCTCATCGGCGAAGGCCACGACGTAGTGGTACTTGACAACCTCAGTAGCGGTTACCGTTCCAATATAATCGGCCTTCAGCTCGACTTCCGGGAAGCTGACATCCTTGACCGGGATGCGCTCGCGTCGGCGTGCAAAGGTGTCGACACCATCGTTCACTTGGCCGCGCGGGGGTCGGTGCCCAGATCAATTGAGGACCCCGGACTGACGCATGCCGTCAATGTCGACGGCACGATGAACGTGCTGCTCGCCGCGCGTGAGCAGGGGGCGCACCTGATCTACTCATCGTCGTCATCGGTGTACGGGGCGAATCAAGAACTGCCAAAACGAGAAGCTATGCGCACCCGGCCGCAAAGTCCCTATGCCGTCAGCAAGCTGGCCAGCGAGTCGTACGTGCTGGCGTTCCAACACGTCTACGGCATGCCGGCGTTGGCGTTCCGCTTTTTCAACGTCTACGGCCCGCTGCAGTCAGCGGGTCATCCCTACGCAGCGGTCATTCCCGCGTTCGTGGACGCCCTCCTGGCCGGCCGACCCTTGCAAGTTCACGGCGACGGCGAACAGAGCCGCGACTTCACCTCAGTGGACACCGTTGTGGACATCGTCGCGGAAGCGGTGAACCGCCGCATCTGCAGCGACGACGCGGTGAACCTGGCCTTTGGCACCCGGACGTCGTTGCGCGAACTCATCGCGTTGCTCGAGCAGGTGGCGGACCGGAAGGCCGATATCACCCATGTTCCCGGACGGGCAGGGGATGTCCGCGCCTCACAAGCCGACAACGCTCGCCTGCTCGGGCTATTCCCGGCCGCTGTTCCGCAGGATCTTGGGGTCGGTCTCAAAGCGACCGTCGCCTGGTTCCAGGCCGCCGGGCTACACCAGCGGTGACCGCAGCCCGCCCGCGACTACTCGTTGCCACCACCATCCCCGAGACGGCCTGGACGATCATGCGGGGCCAGCTGGCGCACCTGCAGGGCCACGGCTTCGACGTCGTGTTGCTGACCTCACCCGGACCGCTATTGGAACAGATAGGGCGGCGCGAAGGCATCGCCGTCAGCGCCATCCCGATGAGACGGGAACTGTCACCCAAGGCGGACCTGATCGTCCTGTGGCGTTTGTTTCGGCTGCTCCGAGCCGATCCGGTGGACATCAGCTACGTGGGGACACCGAAGGCCGCCCTGCTGGTGGGCCTGGCCACGGCGGCTGTGAACACCCGCACACGCATCTGTCTACTGCGCGGCCTGCGGTTGGAAACCGAACACGGCTGGCGCCGGGCGATCCTGTGGATGTGCGAATGGATCACCCTGCGCACTGCCCATCACGTGATCGTGGTGAGCCCCAGCCTCCGGGACAGGGCGCGACAGTTGCATCTGTTGGGCAAGCGGCAGGGCGTGGTACTGGGTCGCGGCGCGAGCAACGGGATTGACCTCGACGCGCTGGCCCCGACGCGCCCCGCTCGGGCGCGTGGTGCGAACCTGCGCACCGCGTTCAAAATCCCCGAACACGGCTTCGTATTCGGGTTCGTCGGCCGACTGACCGCCGACAAGGGCATCAGCGAACTCGTTGATGCGTTTGCCCTGGTGCAGCACCGGTACCCGGACGTCTGGTTGTTGATCGCTGGTGCCGAGGAGCTTATGGGATTACCGTCGCCCCTGCGAGACAAGCTAAAAACGCTCACCAATGTGCGATTCACCGGGTGGCTGGAAGATGCGGTGCCCGTCTACCACGCTATTGACTGCCTGGTACTCCCAACGTATCGAGAGGGATTCCCCAATGTGCCCTTGGAAGCAGCAGCAGCCGGCCGGCCCGTCATCACCACCTCGGCGACGGGAGCGGTGGATTCGATCATCGCCAATCAGACCGGTCTACTCGTTGAGCCCCGATCGGCTTCCGATCTCGCGGCGGCAATGGCGCACCTCGCCAGCCACCGGGACGAGGCACAAGCGATGGGAGAGGCCGGGCGACGTTTCGTGGCCCAGCATTACACCAACAAAATCATCTGGCGCGCCCTGACCGATTTCCTCGACTCGACTGCAGCACCGGACGCCACCGGCCATCGGCTTCATCGGTAGAGTATGTCCGCAATACCGTGATGCAAGTGTTCTGGCGACGGTGGTGCGAAGTGCTGCACGACCCTGAGTAGAAATGAGCTGGTATGTGCGGACTGTTGGCAAGCCTGGCACCGGGTTGGGACGACCGCACCGATCCGATCGCTGTTGCGCTGCACGAGCGGGGACCCGACGCATTCGGCGTCGCCACCGGCGACGGTGCGACCTTCGTGCATACGCGGTTATCAATCCTGGGTTTAGGCCCAGAAGGGGTACAGCCGGCGAAGTCTAACAATGGACGCCAAATTCTGGTTTTCAATGGTGAAATCTACAACTTTCGTGAGCTTGGCCGCGCGCACGGCATATCCAACGCCGTGTCCGATACCCAAGTGCTGTTGGAGATGCTGACCCGGTTGGACGCCGGCGAAGTGATCGCGCAACTCAGAGGAATGTACGCGTTCGCGTACTGGAACCAGGACACCCGGCAACTGGTCGCGGTGCGTGACCCCATGGGAATAAAACCTCTATATCTGCACTCCGATGATGCTGGGCTTCCCACCCTCGCGAGCTGCTTACCTGCGCTGCTGGTGGCCGGCAATCCTCTCACCATTGATCCGGTCGGTCTCGTTGAGTTCCTGGCCTCCGGGCACACCGGCCCGGTGCGTACCGTTTACCAGCAAGTCAACAAGCTGATGCCGGGCACCCTGTACCACTGGCAGGTGCAGGCGGACGGACAGATTGAGCACGGCAGCCGGCCGGTGCAATTCTTGCCAGCCCCTGGACTACCAGTAAACGAGGCGCTCGCCGACAGCGTCCGCGCTCACCTGATCGCCGATGTGGAAGTCGGTGCCTTCCTCAGCGGCGGCATCGACAGCACGCTGCTATCAGCGGTGGCGACCCGTGAGGTCGGACCCATCAAAACATTCACCGTAAGCTTCCCCGAGTCGCCCTCGCGCGATGAAAGTGCGCTCGCGCAGTGGAACGCGAAGCTGATGAACAGCACGCACCAGACCATCCCGGCGACCGCACAATCCATGACCGACGCTGCTGCGACCTTTATGCGTCAGCACGGCGAACCTTTCGGCGATGCTGCGTGCCTTCCGTTGACGGTGCTCGCGGCGAGCGCCGCGCAGAGCCTGAAAGTGGTGTTGTGCGGCGAGGGTGCCGACGAACTGTTCGGCGGCTATAGCCGCTACCGCGTCTCCGAGCATCTTCGTCGCCGCGAGGCCCCCACTGGCCTGGTCGCCAACTCCTGGGGTCGAAGACGGGGCGGCGCGCCGTGGGCGCGGGCGCTCGAGGCAGCCCTGTGGGGTGGTGGGTTCCGCGCGCATGCTGCCCTGCTGGACTCGGACCTGCCGTTACTGCAACGCATCGCGCCCCAGGCGACTCGGAATTATCTGCAGGCTGCGCAGGCGGACTGGCGATTACTGGCCGGCGACAGCAGCCATCTGGACGCGGCGCGCCGTTACGACCGGGAACGGTGGCTACCGAACGTGTACCTGGAAAAAACGGACCGCTCCACCATGGCCAGCAGCCTGGAAGGCCGACTGCCGTATCTGGACAAGGTGGTGGCCGCCGCCGCGCCGCAACCGCGACCCGACGGCACCCTCAAGCTTCCGCTGCGCAATTTGCTCCACGAAATACTTCCGCAGGTGCGGCTGCCGGACCGGAAGAAAGGTCTCGCTGTTGACATCTGGGCGCTCCGCGCGGCCGGGTTGGACCGGCACTTCCGATTTGCTGTGCACCGCCCGACAGCGGTACTGGTCCGAGCATTCGGCGCCGCCGCCACAAGTGAACTGGCTCGCCGCGCCGAGCGCTCACCGAGCCTGTTCTTTCGCCTAGCCATGCTCGGACTGTGGGAGCAAGAATTTGACATCGAGCGCTTTCCAATTGAGGCGTAACACCCAAGGCCGTTTACAGCAGCTCACACTCGGCCGGTACGACGCAGCGCGTATCCAGGACAGCGGCTGCACCCAGAAGCAGCCCGTAGTCGAACGAATCGTGATCGGTCAAGACGACGACAAGGTCGGCGGCCGCTACTTCTTCCCTGGTCAGCAAAGCGCGTGGGATGTTCGGAGCGGCGGTGTGCAACACGTGCGGGTCAACGGCCCGGACGTCCGCACCCAAGGCCATCAGTGTCTCAGCGATCTTCACCGCCGGGGATTCGCGAGCATCGCTGGTGTTCTTCTTATAGGCCAAACCCAGCAACAAGATCTTGCTGCCATTCACCGCCTTCCGGTCCGAGTTCAGACTCGCGGTGATGCGGCGCACCACGTACATGGGCATGTGGTCATTGACATCGTTGGCGAGTTCGACGAACCGGAACGTGGTACCCAACCTGCGCTTGACATCCCAGGACAAGTACGAAGGGTCGATGGGCAGGCAATGGCCCCCCACCCCGGGCCCGGGGGTGAAGCGCATGAAGCCGAACGGTTTCGTCGAGGAGGCGTTCACCGTTTCCCACACGTCGATACCAAGGTCATGCGCAAACATCGCGAGCTCGTTCACCAAGGCGATGTTGACGTGCCGGAAAGTGTTCTCCAGCAGTTTCGTCAGCTCCGCCACCTTGCACGAGGACACCGGAACCGTCCGGTCGATCAACGTGTCGTAGAAGTCCTGGACCGCCCGGCACGACGCGTCGGTCACACCGGAGACCACCTTGGGTGTGTTCGCGAGACCGAAGGTGGTGTTCCCCGGGTCGATCCGTTCAGGCGAGTACCCGAGGTGGAAGTCGCGGCCCGCCCGGAGTCCCGACGCGGCCTCCAGAATCGGTGCCAGCAACTCCTCGGTCGTCCCCGGATAGGTGGTGGACTCGAGCACCACGGTGCATCCCGCACGAACGTAGGGCCCCAACGCCCGACCGGATTCCTCGATGAAGGCGAGATCCGGGAGGCCCTCCCGCAGCGGCGTAGGCACGGTGATCACCGCAACATCAAAATCAGTGCAGTCCCGGTAGGCGGCGGTCGGCAGGAAACGCCCGGAGGCAAGAAGCGAACAGACCCGCTCCGCCGATACATCTTCGACGTAGGACTTCCCGGCCTTCAATTGCGCGACCCGGTCCTTGTTCACGTCGACACCGATGACGTGGTAGCCCATATCGACGGCCCGCACAGACAATGGCAGCCCCACATAGCCTTGACCGACGACGACAAGTCTGGCAGGCAGCGACATAGGCGGTATTGTGCCACGCGCGTCAACGCGCGGCGTCCGACACGCGAGCAGACGCGTGAACGGGTTCTCCCCTCCCGGCAAAATACGGAACTACTATTCAAACAGTTGGTGCCGCGCACCGCGATAAGCACATGCCCGTGAACGTGGGTGCCGGTCGGCATGGGCCCCAGCAGGCCGCCGTTTCACCCGGCTTTTGTGGTCCATGACCGCCCTGATGGGGGCTCGACAGCAGGAGTTGGTCTGATCGGTGACAAGCCTTCGCCTGAGGGAACGAGCGCGGCACCCCGCGATACGGATCGTCCTACTGACCGGCCTGCTCGCCGGAATTCAGTCGGGCTTCGCCGTGGTTTCGGCGCGGTGGCTCGGGCCATCAGAACGTGGCGTGTTCACCATCGCCTCCGCCATCGCATCCTTCTCGATGCTTGTCGGATCGATGGGGGTCTACACGGGAGGCCGCGTCCTACTGTCCACGCCCACTTCGAGGTTCATGTTCAGTCACTACCGGCGCGTCATCGCAGTGCTCACCGCCGCGCAAGTGTCGATCATCGTCATCGTTTGGATGCCGGTATGGCATTTACTGACGGGAGTCAACAGCCGTGCGGCATTTGCGATGTT
>JAABUZ0100004694.1_pt1 | contig 18629 bp, 14 predicted proteins | sample 5562091 | NCBI WGS metagenome assembly JAABUZ01 (sample SAMN12813069, study PRJNA571459) | rock metagenome | isolation source: Antarctica rocks | place: Antarctica: Victoria Land, Linnaeus Terrace sud | collected 2015-12-21 | reverse complement strand
TAACCCGACCCACTGCCTGGCCGTGGGAGGCGGCGCCATCCTGACCGCCGTCATCGGCGACTGAACTGGACTTCCAGTATCATTGGGGTAAATAAAGCTGTGCCCGTGCGACCCTATCATCGCATCGTCAGTAGCACATGCGGGGCTTGACTCACAGGCGCCGTCCTTGTTACAGTGCCGCTAGGAGTGTCGCGTCATGGTCATCCCGTGGACTTTGTTTATCAATTGAGCAAGCCGGACGCTGACGACAACCTATCGCGACGACCATAGTGCGTGAGGGAGGAGCAGTCCATGAGCGGCTATCATCCGCATGAGCGGCAAGAGCACGAGCGTACCACCGTCCTGCCGCACCGCAACCAACCAGAGCGTGCTATCGAAACCGGCGCCCACACGCCCACGGCCAACGACCACAAGACTAATCAGGCAGGGGGTCGGTCGATGGTGGCGCTCCAACAGGAGTATGCTGCCCATCGCGCCGCCCAGCGGGCCGTGGAGGATGGGCCGCGCTCTGCCGTGAGCGCGCCGTCCCCCTATGCGCGGCAGGTTGCACAGGACCTCGCGCGGCCGACGCCCGATTACGTCGGCGCCATCCAGGCCATGGACAAGGACCCCGATGCCCACGAGAGGCAACGGATGGCCGCGACGATCACGAGCCAGCTCGACGTCCGGCTCGGTCGCCTGAGCATGTACGACATGCTCCAAACGCTGCAACCACTGAAAACCCATGGGTATCTTGAGCGGTTCGAGGCTGCCCTGGAGCAGGGCGCCTCCGGTGTCGCCAAGGACCGCCTTACCTTTGCCCTGGCGGTGATCGACACGGGCGCCGGCGCGCTGGACGACACCGAGTCGCACCACTACCTCGCCGACCGCAAGCCCGACCGCTACAACGACAAGGCGGGCTATTACGACGACTACGAGGGCGCGGTGACGTACCTCAAGGACATGAAGAGCGCGGATATGAACGGGTACGACCTGTTATCCGTCCCGACCGACCCAGCCTATTCTAGCGATACTCACATCGGCATACGAAACGTTTCTCCAGCAGACGAATGACGAGTTCTCGTCGACCGCGCACGGAGCCGTGAGGGACGCCATCGCATCTATCGGGGACGCGCCGGTCGACTATACCGCGTGCTGGGCCGCATCGCCCATGACCGCGTGACCAGCTTCCCTGCTCCTCCCGCGTCCATCTAGTGACGCTCCGACCGCTGTATCATGAAGCCCCTCAGCCCGCGGCGTGGCCTGTCGGGGGTACGGCCCTCTTTCTCTTCGCCGGAGAGCCCGGCGCTGGCAAAGGCCGGGTGACCCTGACATCGCGTCAACGACCGCGGACAGGGCTTGACGGGCATGCCCGGCGTTGCTACGCTACCACCAGTGCCTGACCCTGGCGACAGTGGCGCGCCGTGGCTGCCGAGCGCCTTTGAGCCTATAGTGCGGCGAGTGGCCGATGATGGAGGTGGGTCTATGAGCGGCTATCATCCACGAACGCGTCAGGCGGGCGAGTGCGCCGTCCCTCCACGGCGCCGCAACCATGCGCTGCGCATCGCTGCTTCCGAGACCTGCAAGCCCGCGGCCGGCCCGCGAGGGGAGGCCTGAGTGGGACGCCGGAAGGACCCCGTCGGTCCCGTTCCCGGGCCGGACGATCTGATCATCGAAGGCGAGCACACCCCGACGCGGCGCGCGACGACGCCCCAGACCCAGGCGCTCACAAAGCCTATCCAGAAGGGACTGACGAGCGCGAAGAAGGCGGCTCACGACCTGGATCTCACGGGCACGGCTGCCACCGCGATAGCCGCCGCCGCCCAAGGCCATGTCACGGAGGATCGGACGCCCCTGCGCCAGGCGCCCGCCGCCGGCCAGGACATCCTCGCGCGTCTGTACAATGGGACCAACCTGGAGATCCTGGAGCGCGTTCCCGCTACAAACACAAACAAGAATAAACGCGCCGAGGACCCGACGGAGTGGGTCCACGTCCGGGTGGCGCTGCCCGGCCAATCCGACGGCACGAACGGCTGGGTGGCCGGCGGCTGCATTGCGCCGGGGTATCGGTCGGTGGCCGTCGACGACGGCGCGACGCGCCACGTGGCCGTCTCCCCGGGGATCGCTCTGCGCCGCGAGGCGGGCGAGGGTCAGGCGCTCGTCCAGCCGACCCCGCTGCCCAAAGGGCTCAACCTGGAGACCCTGGGTCAGACCGCCGTGACAACCGGGTATGACCTCTCGCGGCAATCGAAGATATGGTTCCATGTGCGGGTCAGGTCCACCAACGTTGAGGGCTGGGTCCCGAAGGAGCAGACCGCTCCGGGGTCGTCGTTCCTCCCGACCGCTATCGCCAGGCTGATGCCCCTGATCGATCAAGCCTCGATCACAGCGGGCTTGTCTCCCGCCCTCATCGCGGCCGTGGTGTGGCAGGAATCGATGGGCGATCCCAACGCGCGCTCCGGGACGCATGCCTGGGGGCTGATGCTCCTTCGGCCTGACACGGCGCGCGAGCACGGTGGGGCCGCCTATGGGATGACCTTCGAGGGCGGGTTCCACCCCGACAACCCGGTCCATCGCCAGGCCATCCTGAACCCGCGCCACAACCTGATGGCCGGGGCGGCCTATTTGGTCCACCTCCTGGACCAGTATCGAGCCGCGGACTGGGGCTGTACGCCCGAGCAGCTGGCGGTGGCGGCGTACCGCGCCGGACCGGCGGCCGTCGATAACGCGCGGGGCATCCCGCGCGACGATGGGACGCCCGCGTACGTTGCGACCGTGCAGGGCCTGCACCAGCGATTCAGCGACGCGCTGCGCATCCCGGGGCCGTGGCAGATAAGCACTGGCATGGCCCATGCACAGCACCATCCCCAGATGCCTCAATGACAAGGGCGTACCAAGCGCGCGCATGGATAGCGGCGTGCCTGGCCGGGTAGGTAGAAGGAATAGAGCGAAGAGATGGCACAGCGAGGCCGGCGCGGCGCCAGGGATGGCGCGTCCGACGTGGGGCAGGTGATCGACGAGGGGAAAGAGAAGGGCTACGTCTACCGCGATGACCTCGACGCGGTGGCGGAGCATGCCGGCCTCAGGGGGTCCGAACTGGAGGCGCTGGAAGGGACGCTGCGGGCGTCCAACGTCGAGACCGTCGACAGCCTGGAGGAGGCGCGGCAGCACGAACAGGACGACGCGCTCGAGGAGGAACTGGACAGCTTGGGCATGGTCGATCTGACGCAGTCGTACCTGCGCGAGATCGGCAACGCGCGCCTGCTGACGGCGGAGCAGGAGTTGGCCCTGGCCAAACGCGTAGAGGAGGGCGACGAGGAGGCCGTGCGCGATTTCGTGCTGGCCAACCTGCGCCTGGTGGTCAGCGTGGCCAAGAAATACCGCGGCCATGGCCTGGGCTTCCTCGACCTGATCCAGGAGGGTAACCTCGGGCTGATGCACGCGGTGCATAAATACGACTGGCGGCGCGGCTTCCGCTTCTCCACCTACGCCGTGTGGTGGATTCGCCAGGCCATCACCCGCGCCCTGGCCAACAAGAGCAGGACGATCCGCCTGCCCGTGCATATGGGCGAGGCCCTCGGCCGCATGTCGGACGTCACCAGCCGCCTGCGGGGCGAGTTAGGCCGGGACCCCACGGACGAGGAGATCGCCGGCGCGCTGGGCATGCGGCCACGCGATGTGCAGCAAGCGATGCTGGCCGCGCGCGGGCCGCTGTCTCTGGAGACGCCCGTCGGCGAGGAGGAGGAGGGCGAATTGGGAAACTTCATCGTCGACGAGGAGGCCAAGGGTCCCGACGAGAAGGCCTACGAGCACCTGCTCAAGGACGAGACGCGACGCCTGCTGGAGGATGTCCTGACGTCGCGTGAGCGGCTGATCCTGCAACTGCGTTTCGGCCTGGGCGACGGCCACGTCTACCCCATGGACAGGATCGCGACGGACATGGGTATCAGCAAGGAGCGCGTGCGCCAACTGGAGGCACAGGCCTTGAAGAAGCTGCGCCAGTCCCCCGGCAGCCGCGTGCTGGACCCCACCCGCACGTGAGGGCTAGAACCAGCCGCGGCGCTTGAACCAGGTGAGCAGCAGGCCGAGGGCCACGACCTCGGCGCCGATGCCGAGCGCCCAGAAGGAGATCGGCCCGGTGATGTGGCCGACGAGGACCCCGAAGTTCTGGCCGAAGAAGCCGGTGATAAAGGTCAGCGGCAGGAAGATGGTGGCGATGATGGCGAGTTGCTTGGAGACCTCGTTCTGGCGGTTTGCCGTCACCGACAGGTGGACGTCCAGGGCGCTATTGACGAGGTCGCGCGTCGCATCGACCTGATCGATAACCCGGATGGCGTGGTCGTAGACATCGCGGAAATAAGCCTTCTGTCCCTCCGAGAACAGCGGCAAGTCCCCCCGCAGGATGGGGGTGAGGATGTCGCGCATTGGCAGGGCGGCGCGGCGAAACTCCTGGCTATCCTTCTTCATCCTGAAGATGCGCAGCAGCAGATCCTCGGGCAGCGGGCGATCCTCGAAGAGCGTTACTTCGATCTCGTCGACCCGCTCCTCGAACCGCTCGGCCACCGGGAAGTAGCCGTCGACCACCGTGTCCAGGACGGTATAGAGCAGGAAGCCGCTGTCGCAGTGCAGGTCGTCGGGATGGGCCAGCCAGCGCCGCTCGATCTCGTCGATCGGATAGGCCGGGCTGTGCCGCACGGTGACGAGGAACTTCGCGCCCGCGAACAAGGCCACCTCATGCACGATCAACTCGTCCGCCGCCATGGTGGCGGGGTGGATGACGATGAACCAGTAGGCGTCGTTCCCCTCGCCGTACGACTCGATCTTGGGCCGCTGGTGGGCCTGCACGGCATCTTCGATGGCCAGCGGGTGGAGGCCGAACTCCCGCTGGAGCAACGCCAGATCCTCTTGCCTGGGATCGACCACGTCCAGCCAGACGAAGGCGCAGTCCTCCTTGAGCACCTCGCTCAACTCGGACAGGTCGACCGGCGTGTGCGCGCGTCGTCCGTTGCGGAAGACATGGCAGCGCAGAGTCCCGTTGACAGTTGCGGCCTCCATGGCGCCCGCGCGGTACACGAGAGGCGCCCGCGCGGGGGTATCCACCGTATGGCCCGTGCCCGTGCCCATGTCCGTTGCCATTCTCTATCGCTATCCCCCTACCAAGACATGCGCCTTCTCCGACGTGTCCCACTATCCTATCAGAATCTGTGCCTTCGCGGACGAGCGCGGGCATGATCCATGAATGCTCGATCTGGGAACACGAGTCCTCGCTTTGCTGCCAAATCGCTCCGCTGGAGGTTGGGGCGTCCACCCGCGGCAACGCGCGCACCAGCACCAGCACCTGGCAGTCCGCGCCCCAGGACCTATCGCCCCTGGACATCCGCGCGCCGACCATGATGGACGGGCCGCGGAGCATAGACATAGCGCGGGCCAGCCTGTCCGGCCAACCCGCGCTATCCTTGCCCCTGCTCCTGAACCTGGCTCAAGCGAACCTGACGGTGCGACGCCTATTGCAGGTTCGCCGCTCCAGACAGGACCGGCCCCACATAAACCATATCCTGCGTCGTGAACCGGCCCGCCGCGTGCTATTCGGTATCGCTCGTCCCGCCGCCGCTCAAGTCGGCGCCCTGGGCCGGGGTGGTACCGGCATGGGTAGCCGACGTGTCACTGCCGGAACCTCCCTGTGCAGCGCCCCCTTCGGGGCGATCATTGACGTTCGGTGTGCCCGCGTCACTCCCGGTGCGACCACTATCGTTTGCCGTCGCGTCTTGTTGACTGTCGCTCATCGTCGCCTTGCCCTCCTTGCTTATAGTGTGCGCCAGGGATACCGCGGTGACCAGGACTGGTGGTCAGCCTTGGCCTCGAGCACTATCCTGTTCCCGCCAGCCACGACTACATCGTCTGCCGCGGTTCCCCCGCGCGCATTGTTTGCCCGGGGGCTGACTGTGAAACCGACGCAAGATGTGTTCCGTCCCCGACGGTCTTGATGACGCGGGCAACGCGTCGTATGGTAGGACCTACGCGCGGTCACCGCTTCGTAGTATTGGTAGACTCATCGCCAGCTTTCCTCGAATTTATTGCTGTCGAGGTAACACTAAGCGGCGACGGGCGGCCCCTTGCTCGTACGAGAGATCATGCGCGTGAGGTCGCTCCCATCCCACAACGTGAGCCCATGCTGGCGCGCAAGCGCACGGGCATCGTCGGTATAGCTCGACGTCGTCACGAAAATGCCCCGCTCGGCTTTGTGGTGGACATGCACCATGCCAATGAAGGTCTGGATGGCGGGCGAGCCGATGCGGTTGCCCACGGCGTACCGCTTGCACTGCACGACTACGCTGCGGCCCTCGGGGTCGCGCGCCGTCACGTCGGCGTTGAAGTCGCCCGACCCACCCACGCGGCGCACACCCTTGTAGCCTTGCGCGCGCAGCAGCCCGGCGACGTATTCCTCGAATTGGTACGGCGTCAGCGCGAGCATCTCCCCTAGGTTCCTCGCGCGCACACGCGACCTGCCGCCTCGCATCACCCGGACGAGGAACGCCAGCGCGATCAACCCGGCCAGATAGGGCAGCAGGTCGACCGCCTCGATCGGGAGCGCCCGCAGGAGCGGCGCCCGCAGGGACGCGGGCAGGGCCATGAGGGCCGCGCGCCCCGGCGCAAGGTAGGGGAGCGGAATCCTGTGCTGCCAGGCCAGCGCCCCGACCACAACCGCCTCCACCACGACAAGGCCTGCTATCGGGCGTCCCCGCCGTCTCCGCTTGCGTCGCCTCGCCATATCTCCCCTGTAACTAATGCATCCCGAAGCTGGAGATGAAGATGGGCACGGTGGGACCCAGGATGATGATGAAGATGGCGGGGAAGATCAGGCCGACCATGGGGAAGAGCATCTTCATAGAAGCCTCATGGGCCTTTCTCTCGGCCCGCTGGCGCCGCTTGGTGCGCAGGTCGTCCGAGAACGCGGTCAGGGCGCGGTTGATGCCCGTGCCCAGCGCCTCGCCCTGGACCACTACCTCGACGAAGCGCACCAGGTCGGGCTCACGCGTGCGGTTGCCCATCAGGTGCATGGCCTCGTCCTGGCGGCGGCCGATTTGTCGCTCCACCAGGTAGCGATTCATCTCGGTGGTCAGCGCGTTTTTCATGTGCGTCACCACGTAGCCCACGGAGCCGTCGAACGACAGGCCGCCGTCCATGCTCACGCGCAACAGGTCGACCACGTCGGGCAGGGCGCGGCTGATGCCGTGGAGGTAGGCGCGACGCTTCTGGCGCACCCAGAGATCGGGCAGGAAGCAGCAGCCCACGGCGACGAGGGCCACGTAGACCAGGGTGTGCGCCGTGTCGTTGGCGCCAAGGAGGAGCGGGATCAGGAAGAAGCCGACCGGGATGCCGACGACCAGACCGACGACCTTGGCCACCAACAATTCGTACGGCCCCATCTTGCCCGGATTACCGGCCCCGTCGAGCTTGCGCTGCAGCGTGACGGTGATGCGCGTGGGGGCGTACTTGGCCAGCAGGGGCGTCACGCCCTGCCATAGCGGTAGCAAGATGCGCTGGTAGAAGTGCCGGGAGGCGATCTGCTGCGCCAGAATCTGCTCGGAATCCAATGGTCTGGCCTTGCCGGGATGATCCTGGGGCGGGTCCACCATCAACGAGCGCATGCGCCCCAGGCGGCGTTGCGTTGTGACGCGCGTGGCCGCCAGGAGAAGCAACCAGACCGCGAGCCCGGCCCCGCCCGCCAGGATAATGCGCGCCATCACCATCGTGCTACCGTTCATCGTGTCACCAGCCCCTGTTCCCGTCTTCTCACGTCACGTATTCCCGTGTCACAGCTCTATCCTGGCGATGCGACGCAGCACCATGTTGCCCACGACGACGCACAGGATCGTCGCCCCACCCATGCCCATGCCCAGGAGGTCGCTCCAGAAGAAGCTGATCCCGGAGGGGTTGATGAAGTAGAGCGCCAGCGCCAGCACCACCGGCAGGCCGGTGATGATATAGCCGCCCATCGCCGTCTGCGCCGTCAGCGTGCGCACCTCGCCGCGGATCTTGACCCGTTCGCGCACCGTAGCTTCGATGGTCTCCATCATGTTGATCAGGTTGCCGCCGGTCTCGCGCTGGATGATAACGGCGTTGACGAGCAGGTGCAGGTCGGGGTTGTCGATGCGCCGGGCCAGCCCGCGCAGCGCCTGTTCCGCCGAGACGCCGAGGCGCGTCTCGCGGATCACGGCCCCGAACTCCAGCGCGGCCGGGGCCCGGATCTGCTTGCTCATGTTGTCGAAGGCCTGCAGGATTGTCAGGCCGGCCCGCAGGTTGATGATCAGCACGGACATCACCTCGGGCAGTTGGTCGCCGAAGACCTTCAGGCGCCGTTTCTGCTTAAAGCGCACGTAGAACACGAGGACGCCGATGGCGATGGCCGCGCCCAGGAGGGATCCGATGCCGACGCCCCACAGGGCCGACCCGACGAAGAAACCGCCGGCCGTGGCGCCCAGCGCGATCAGCACAAACTCGCGCGGGGTCAGGGAGATGTCGGCACGGATCAACTGCCGGGTCAGCCAGGGCTCGAAACGCGCCGCGCGCTGGTTAAGCCGCAGCAGCGTTGTGGCCCGTGCAATCAGCGCCAGGAGGGCCCCGCGAGACCCCTGCGAGATGTCGCGCACGGCGCGGCGCCTCTTCTGGCGCTCGCCCTCGTCCGGGATGGGTGTCCCCCATGTGCCGACGTAGCTGCCCAGTGTCCGGGTCAGCGGATTCTGCACGCGGACCCGCACCAGGCCGGCGGTCAGCAGCAGGACCGCCAGCGCCGCCGCCGGCCCGGCGATGTATGGGATGTACGTCATCGGTTCTCCCCATCAGTGGACAGTGGGCAGTGGGCAGTGGACAGAAGACGCACGTCTTTGTCCGGCGCATGTATCAACGCGCTTTTCACTGCTCACTGCTCACTGCTCGCTGCCTACTAAAAGTTCTGCTGAGTCCAGCGATGGATCGGGCGGTAGGCATCGATGTCGAGCGCCGAGCGCAGCACGAGGTGCATGCTCCAGCCGGCATCCTGGACGTGGGCCAGGCGGATGGCGTCCAGCGGCTTGAGCGCCAGGGTGTAGGTATTGCTCATCGGCTGCGCGGCTACCACGATCGCGTCCTCGATCAGGATGTTGCTGTGGTCCGGCTCGGCGCCGGCGACAACCACGCCCGGCTTCACCGGCACGCTGTAGACCACGTCCACGTGGTCGTTGACTGCGATGGCGCCGTTGGCCGCTTTGGTCGGCACGACCACCAGGGACTCGGCGTCGTCGCCTTTGGGGATGGCAGCCGAGGCGCTGTTGATCGTGGTGGCGGAGCTCAAGCCCTCCAGGTCGAGCGCGGTCAACTGGGCGCCCTTGGCCAGATTGACGGTCATGCGACGCGGTACCACCCTCAAGAGGGCTACGAGTTGGGTCCGGTCCGAGAAAACGGTCGTCAGATTGACGACGGCTTTGGGCTCGTACGCGACCGTGAAGAGGGAAGCCACCTGCGTGTAGGCAACGGTCGTTCCCACCTTGATCGGCTGGGCGGCGATCAAGACCGGCGCAACCTGCGGCAAGACGGCGCTGGCCGCGCCGACGACGGGCGGGGGGGCCGCGGGAACCACGACCGTGGTGGGAGCCGGCTGGCGGGCCAGGATCAAGGAGACAACGGCCGCGACCGCCATCGCCAGCACGCCTCCGCCGAGCATCAGGTATTTGCTGCTATTGTCCATCGCTGTGCGTCCCTCCACGGACCCTTCTCTGCATGTTGCGCGGGTGCGCTATGTCCCTACGCTACGTCTGGATGGGAGCGCACGGCTATAGCAAAAGAGTCCCCCCGGTCATACCCCGTTTGGCGCGCGGGCCGGCCCGAATGGGCCACGACCCTTGGGACCACCCCTCGGCCTGTTATACTTCCTGCTATGTCAATGACACCGAACGACGCACTCATCGCCGCCCTGGACGGCTTGCGCGAGGCCTACCTCGCGCGCCAGCGCGCGGCCAACGGCGCCCTGGCCGCGCTTAAAGGGACCGCGACCGCGCTGACGAAAGTCGCGCGCAGCCTCGCCGAGTTCGAGGCGCAGGGGCAGGCACAAGACCTGACCGGCGGCGTTGACGCCGACCGACTGGCGGCGGCACGGGCCGCCGTCGAGGGAGCGCGCCTGCGCGACGACGCTATCGACCCGCTACTGCCCGATCTCCGCCGCGAGACGAAGCGGCTGGCCGACCTCGACGGCGCGCTGAAGGACGCGCTTGTCGCGCTACGCGCCGAAACGGTCGACGTGGTCCGGCTTGGGCGCGCCGTCGACGTGCTCCAGGCGTCGCAGGCGCGCACGCCGGACGACGCGCTGTCCGAGATCTTGCAGAGCTTGCACGCCCGGCTGGACGCGGCGCAAAAGGCCCTGGGCTCGACGTTCGCCGCCGCGCTGCGCGACGCCTTCGCCACGGACGGCATCGAGATCCGCGGCCAGCCGCCCCGCTTCGAGATGGGCCGCTTCGAGTTGACAGTCGACTTTGCGGGCCGCAACGGCGTCCTGCGCTACGGTAAGGACGTGGTGGCAAGAAAGGTCGCGCTCAGCGTGGAGGCGGTGCGCGCCGCCTATGCCCGCGAAGTCAAGGCGGTGATGGGCCGCAACGAGGACGGAGACCGCTGGATCGGCCACCTCTTCGAGGCCTACCAGACGGTGCGCGCGCGGCGCGGCCAGAATAGCCCCGGCAACGAGCGCGCCAACCTCGTGGAGTGCTACGTCGAAGTGGTCTTCTTGCGCCAGGGCAAGGCCTTCCGTATCGAGCCCCTCAAGAGCGTCTACAAGGACTACACGCGCGCGCAGTTCGCCTATGACGTGTTTGACATGGCCCAGGTGCGGCATCTCGCCCATAAGGGCCAGCACGCCACCGTCCACGTCTCCACCAAGTCGCAGACCGACACCCCCGACCGCAGCGTCTGGATCGTGGAAAGCGACAGCCCCTACCGCGGCCGCTACATCTCCGATATCGAGTTCTCATAGTGAGATGAGCGCCGGGGCCTGCGACTGAAGTCGCATGGCAAACGGACGGCGACTAAAGTCGCTGCGTGGGCGTGTTGTGCGCTGTTCTCGCGGCGGGAGAGGAGACGCTACAGTGTCCGTGGTTTGCCATGCGACTTCAGTCGCAGGCCCTGTCTCACAATTTCGGGGCACACCCCGACGCTAAGACCATCACACATGCCTTTAGTTGACAGTCATGTTATGATTAACTCACTAGTAGTATTTATCGGCATTCATGCGCGGCGACAGTTTGTCTGTCGCCGCGCGCCAGGGACATCGGGGGAGTCGTAGGGTATGTTGCCGGAGCCGCGCCTGGCGCGCCAGATCATCGAGGTGTTGGGGCAGTCGGGGACGCCGCTCTCCAAGGGCGTCAGCTACTACAACGTCGGCAACGAGTCGCTGCTCAACACCATCGACAGCCACTACCTCGGGACGTACCTCGCCGACGGCGGGGCCGTGTTCAAGCTGGTGGTCGGCGACTACGGCAGCGGCAAGTCGCACTTCCTCTATTGCCTGCGCGACCGCGCCTGGGAGCGCAACTTTGCCGTCAGCAAGGTCGACCTCAGCCCCAAGGAGAGCCCCTACGACGACCAGCGGCGCGTCTACGCCGCCGTGGCCTCCTCCATTATCTGGCACGAGCTCGGCAACCTGGGCGAGGATGAGCGCGGCCTGACCCACTTCCTGGAGGGCACGCTGCGCCGCGTGGCCGGCCCGCACGCCGACCTGGAGGACCCCGGCACGGCCGAGCTGCCGGAGGTGCGCGCCCTTTTGCAGACGCTGGAGACCACGCCGGTCGATTCGCTCGGCTTCCACAAGGCGGTGCAGGGCTACTTTGGCGCGCTGCTGCGCGGCCAGGAGTTGCGCCAGGAGGCGCTGGGCCGCTGGCTGCACGGCGAGGAGCCCAGCCCCGAGGACATGCGCGACCTACGCTCCATCGGCGTGACGGAGAAGATCAACAAGAACAACGCCTTCAAGATGCTGCGTTCGCTGTGCCAGGTCGTGCGCGCCCTGGGCTACACCGGGCTGGCCCTGCTCTTCGACGAGGGCGACCGCATGCTCAGCATGGGCGGGCGCTCGGAGAAGGTGGCCACCGACAACCTGCGCGAGGTAATCGACCGCTGCCGCGACGACCTGCCCGGCGCGATGTTCGTCTACGCCGTTCCGCCCGTCTTCATCCAGGACGTGGTGCCCAAGTATCCGGCCCTGCAGCAGCGCGTGCAGACGCCCAACTACTTCTCGCGCTCCAACCCCTTCTCGCCGCAGATCAACCTGGAGCGGCTCGACGTGGCCGACGATGTGCTGCTGGAGCAGGTGGCCTACCGCCTGCTGCCTATCTTCGAGGTGGCCTTCGGGGTCAAGCTCGACGCCGAGACGCAGGCGCGCAACATCGCGGTGCTCTCGCAGGCGGCGCGCGACTCGTACCTGGCCATCAGCCACCGCCGCCTCTTCATCAAGGCGCTGGTCGAGGAGTGGTACCGCCAGAAAGAGGAGGGCGAGCGCGTGGTCTCGCTCGACGCGGCCGCGGCCGCCATCCGCGGCCAGAGCGAGTCGCTGGAGCAGTTGGCCGACGGGATGCAACGGCCGTATTAGTGGGCAGTGGGCAGTGGGCAGTAGGCAGTAGTGATGCAACAGATGACGCCGACAACGGACGTACAGGCCACACCGGCGGAGGGTGACCGCGCGGTGGCGCATCCGCAGTTGGGGGCGGGCCGGCTGCTGCGCACCTATATGGGCGGGTTCGAGTGGGAAGTGCAGTTCGCCAGCGGGCGGCGTTTCCGGTTGCCCGCGCGCGAGTTCGAGGGCTCGTCGACGGCGGCGTGGCAGGGTCACGCGTCGTCGCTCGTCCCGCCCGCCGCTCCGCGCGCGGCCACTCTGGAGCTAGACCAATTCCGCGCCCGTCAAACGCTGGAGGCGCTACGGTTGGGCGTGGTCCCGGTGCGGGACGTGGAAACGCTGACCATCGGCCTGGAGGCCGAGCGCGTCAGCCTGGACCGCGCCCTGGCGCGCAGCCGCGAGCGCGGCGGGGACGTGCAGGCGGTCATCGGCGACTATGGCTTCGGCAAGAGCCACTTCGTGGAGTTGGCGGCGCGGCGCGCCCTGCGCGAGAACTTCATCGTGGCCTCGGCCAGCCTCGACCTCGTCGAGGCGCCGCCCGCCAAGGCGTTCGAGATCTACCGCGCGCTGGTGCGCTCCATCCGCTATCCCGATGGCGAGGGCGACGAACGCGGGCTGCGCCCGCTGGTGCGACGGGCGCTGGAACACCCTGGCGTCGTGGAGGCCTTCGTCGAGCGCTCGCCCGTGCCCCTGTATTGCCCCCTCTCGGCGGCGCTGCGCGCGTTGCGGGACTGCGCCGACCAGGGCGCCTACGATGACATCATGGCCTGGCTGGCCGGCCAGATCAAGCCCACGCCCGAGCTGCGCCGCTGCCTCAAGCGCCCGCCCTCGCTCTACGCGGCCGGCGAGGTGGGCCGCCTGTACTCCTACCTGCTCAGCGGCCTCTCCGTGCTGGCCACGCTGTGCGGCTACAGCGGGCTGGCCGTGCTGATCGACGAGTCGGAGCACTACTCGCTGCTGCGCGCCACGCAGCGCGGGCGCGCCGACGCCTTTTTCAAGTCGATCATCTACGGCGCGCTGGGCGCCAGCAGCAGGGTCGATCCCACCGCCATCCCCGAGCACGCCCGCGTCAGCTACCCGACCACCTTCGCCACCAACCCGCACCTGTTCTTCCTGTTTGCGCTGACCGAGAGCGAGAACAGGATGCCCGTCGACGCCTGGCTGGCCCCGGCGCAGATCGTGCGCCTGGACGACCGCTTTATCGAGCGCGACATCGCCGCGTTCGGCCACACGCTGCTGCAGTACCACGGGCTGGCCTACGGCTACACGCCCGACGTGGAGCTCTTCGGCGCGCTGCTCACCACGGCGCCGGCCGTGCTGTCGGCGCTGCTGGGCCAGCACCGCGTCAACCTGCGCGAGGTCATCCGCCTGTCGGTGACGCTGTACGACCTGCTGTACCTGCACCGCGCGTACACCCCGGCGGCGCTGCTCGACGAGTTGCGCCGGGGGGTCGGGGTCGGCCTGCCGTGACCGCGGCCGCCATCGCCGCGGGCCTGGCGCTCAAGGAGCGCCTGCCGCGCGCCTGGCCGGCTTTCTTCGAGCGCCACGGCGCCTTTACCGCGGCGCAACTGGCCGCGATCCCGTCCCTGCTCGACGGCGTCGACGTCATCCTCTGCGCGGGAACGGCCGGCGGTAAGACCGAGGCGGCGGTGGCGCCGCTGGTCGAGCGGCACTGCCGTCCCAACACGCGCGGCGTGCGTCCGGGCACCAGCGCCGCCGGTCCCGGCGGACCCGCCATCCTCTACGTCGTGCCGACGCGGGCGCTGGTCGGGGACCTCGCGGCGCGGCTGGAACGCCCGCTCGATGTGTTGGGCCTGCGCCTCGCCGTGCGCACGGGAGACGCCAATACGCTGCGCCCCTCCCGTCCGCCCGCCCTGCTGCTGACCACGCCCGAGTCGCTCGACTTCTTGCTGGCCACGCGGCCGGCCCTGTTCGCCTCCTTGCGTGCGGTCGTGCTCGACGAGCTGCACCTGCTCGACGGGACGCCGCGCGGCGACCAGTTGCGCGTGCTGTTGCGCCGCCTGCGCCGCATCCGCGCCTACGCCTATGCCCACGGCGGCGCTCCCGACGCGACGCTGCAGCACGTCGCGCTCTCGGCGACCCTGGCCGATCCGGCCACGACGGCCGCACGCTATTTCCCGGACGACCGCACGCGGGTCGTGCAGGTTCCCGGCGGACGGGCCATGGAGGCCGAGTTGTTTGCGCTGGCGCCGGGGAGCATCGGCGCGTTGATGGCCTACCTCGGCACGTTTCGCCAGCGCGGTTGGCGCAAAGCGCTTGTTTTCTGCGGCACGCGCGCCGAAGTCGAGGCCTACGGCGCGGCGGTGCGTCAGCGTTCGCCGTTCGGGGCCAACGTCTACGTCCACTACTCCAACATCGAGGCGACGCGGCGCCACGAGATCGAGCGATCTTTCGCCGAGATGACGGCGGCCATCCTGTTTGCCACCAGCACGCTGGAGTTGGGCATCGACATCGGCAACGTCGACGTGGTTATCCAGATCGGCCCGCCCGGCCACACCGACTCCTTTGTGCAGCGTATGGGGCGCGGCAACCGCCGGCGCCTCGTCACGCGCGTGGCCTGCTTCTACCGCTCGCCGCTGGAGCGCGTCCTCTTCGCCGCGCTGTGCGCCCACGCCGAGGAGGCACTCACCCCCCAGCCCCCTCTCCCGTGCGCGGGAGAGGGGGGGCAGGACGGGGCTGAACCGGAGCGCAACGGTATCCTCCTCTCCCCTATACCACGAGAACCCCTCCTCGCGGCAGCGGCCAGTGGCAACACCATTCTCCCCTCGCCCGCGCACGGGAGAGGGGTCGGGGGTGAGGGCTTCCGTCCCGCCGTGGCCGTGCAACAAGTCTTCAGCCTGTTGCAGGCCAGTCCGACCGGTGCATTGCGGCTGTCCGAGCTCGCGGCCCTGTTCGACGGATTGCTCAAGCCCCCGGAGATAGAGGACATCCTGGCGCGGTTGCGCGGCCTGGGCTACCTGGCCCAAGGCCGGCCCGGCGAGTGGCGTCCCGGCGACCGGCTCAACCGCCTGCTCGACCAGCAGGGCAGCCCGCGCTGCAGCGTCAGCCTCTACGGCAACATCCAGAACGACGCGGGACGCACCATCGCCATCCGCGACCAGCACAGCGGCCAGACCGTGGCCACGGTCGACGCCTGGTGGCTGGAGCGCGAGGTGCTGACCCTGGAAGGGCGGCCGGTCTCCGTCGAGTGGTACGACGGCGAGGCCATGTGGGTGACGCCCTCGGGCGGGAACGAGCCGGTGCCGCGCCTGAGTTACCGCTCGGAGCGGCGGCTGCTCTCCTTCGAGTTGGCGCGGCTGCTCCCGGCCCGGCTCGGCCTCGCCGCGGGCGCGGCGCCCTTGGTCGAGTTGGCCTGGGACTGGACCTCGGCCGGGGACTGGGAGGAGAATGGCGGCTACCTGCTGTTCCATTGGCTGGGCGACCTGTATGGCCGCGTGCTGCGCGATTTACTGCGCTACACGGTCCCCGCGCGTCAGACGGCGCAGCCCGGTCTGGCCGTGCGCGTGCCCGACAGGGGGGTCGCGATACCCGCGTGGACCGAGGACCGCGTGGAACGCTACCTGCGCGAAAAGTATCGAGAGTTAGAGAGTTCACTCAACCTGGGGCCGTTTCAGCACCTGCTGCCGCCGGAGTTGCGCCGGCGCGCCGTGGTGGAGGCGTTCGACGTGGGGCGCTTCTTGTCGGCGACGGCGGCGTTGCGTCCAGTGTGCGCGCCGGAAGGCCTGGCCGACGATCTCACGGCACTACTGACGGACGGCTCCGGTAACCTGGGGATGGACGATAAAGGAGCGGAGGAGGAGAGCAATGCCTAAGACAAAGCGCCCCGGCAAGAGGGAGTTGGCGCGGCTGGCGGCCCTGCCGCGCCGGTCGGATCTGGTGCTCGACGGCATCCTGGCGCCGGTCGGACTCTACACACGTGAGGGCGCGCGGACGGTCCAGGCGCAAATGGCGCTGTGGCTCGATCCCGCGACCGAGATGATCCGCGGCAGCGCGCCCGCGGGCCCGCGCGAGGACGACGGCGGCATCGCCGAGGCGCTGCAGGCGCTGGTGACGGCCCTGGCCGAACCGGTTGCGCTGCCCCCGCAACTGCTGCAACTGGCCGGCGTCGACATAGAGAAAGGACGCGGCAAAGGCAAGAACGCGGTCGTGAACGCCAGCGGCCCTGCGCTGCCGCGCCTGATTCGGGTCAACGACGAGGCGCTGGCCACGGCGGCACGCACCTTCCTGGCCCCGCTGGACATCCCCGTCGAGACCGTTGCGCTGGAGGAGATGCCGGCCGCGGCCACGGCTTTCCGCGACCTGGCGACCTCGCTGGGCGCCGACCCGGACGCGCCGCCGCCCGAGCCGTTCTCCTGGGATATCGACCCGGCCCTGCTCGCGCCGCTCTTTGCCGCAACCAAGGGCTTTATCCGCCGCGCGCCGTGGACCTATATGTCCGACTATCCCCCTTTGGAGGTCACGCTCGGGGAGCATGGCCCGCGACCGGAGACGCCGACGCTCTATGCCTGCGTGATGGGCGGAGGCGGGATGGTGCAGGGTATCGCCTTCTACGACGACCTCGCCGCGCTCCAGCAGGTCGCCGAGGCCGGCGAAGAACTGATGGGCAACGACGCGGAGATCGACGCGGCCATCGAGGCGATGCGCCAGAGCGGCATGGGATTCGACGGCGTGTCCACGCGCGACCTGCGCGACATGGTGAGGCAGATGATCTCGACGATGGGCCGGGAGCAGGATCAGGGCGGGGACGCGGGAGGCGGAGCGGGACCGGACCTGGGCGAAGCGGTGCAAGATAGCCTGGTGGTGTTCGTGGAAGATGGCCGCGACACCGATCCGACGTACCTGGAGTGGCTGCGCGACCACGGGCAGCCCTACACCGCGCGGCAGAAGGTTCCCGTCTTCCTGAGCGTCAGCAAAGGGGGCGAGAACAGTCCCCCGGATGCGCGCGAGACGGCGGCCCTGACGCTGGCCATCGAGGCCCTGAACGGGTTCTTCACGGTGTATCAGCACCCTCTCGACAGCGGCCTGATCCCCGTGGAGAGCATACGCTATAACGCGAGGGTGGGAGACAGCGTCTCGGTCGGCGTCGCCTATCCGCCGGTGGGCTTCGACATGAGCAGTCTGGCGGGGGACGATGAGGACGAGGACGAGGACGAGGACGAGGACGAGGACGAGGACGAGGACGATCCGCTGGCGGACCTGCCCGCGACCGAGGCGGGCAAGCGGACGCTCTACCGCTTCAAGGTGACGCTGAAGGACCACAAGGACGTGTGGCGCCGCATCGAGTTGAGCGGCGACGAGACCCTCTACGACCTCCACGGCGCCATCCAGGCGGCCTTCGACTGGGACGACGACCACCTGTGGTCCTTCTTCCTCAGCGGCAAGGCCTGGGACGACGACACGGAGTACACCAGCCCCTTCGGCAACGACGGGCTCAACGCCGCGGCCTATCGGCTGGAGCACCTGCCGCTCCGCAAGGGCGCGTCGTTCCTCTACATCTTCGATTACGGCGACGAGTGGCGGCACACCGTCAAGCTGGAGGCGGTCACGCCCAACGGCGTCGCGCCCGGCGTCGACTATCCCCGCGTCAGCGAGCGCCACGGCGACTCTGTGCCGCAGTACCCCGACTATGACGACGAGGAGGACGAGGACGAGGAAGCGGAAGCGGAAGCGGAGGACGAGGGGGAAGCGGAGGACGAGGGAGTGGGAGTGGACTAGGACATGTTGGCGTAGATACATTTGCGCGCTGGCGGCGGCCTGCGACTGACGAAACGTTGCCCTCCAATTCTGCACTGGAGCAACAGGCGCTCCCCGACATCGTGATGGCGTCAGCCGCCGGCCTGACCCTGCAGGGCCAGACGCGACCACAATCTGATACTGTTGGCGAATTCATATGGGTGTGTTTCATCTGAGTTGAGGGCTCCCTCATGCGGCGCGCGCGGGCTGGAGGATGGCATCCGGCTCGAGGGCGCGCAGATCTGGCGGGGCGGCCGCGTCGTCG
>JAABUZ0100004692.1_pt1 | contig 18632 bp, 16 predicted proteins | sample 5562091 | NCBI WGS metagenome assembly JAABUZ01 (sample SAMN12813069, study PRJNA571459) | rock metagenome | isolation source: Antarctica rocks | place: Antarctica: Victoria Land, Linnaeus Terrace sud | collected 2015-12-21 | reverse complement strand
GAGGAAGGAGGTGCCGACGACGGCGGACATCCACATCTTTTCGCGGCGCTGGGACCATTGGAGCTTGCGGCGGTCGGCGGGGGAGGCTTCGGCGGGGATGTTGGCGGGGCCTCGGCGCTTTTGTTCGAGGAGGATCATAAGGCCGGCGAGGGCGAGCATGGTGACGAAGAAGAAGAGATCGTTGCGGACAATGGGGCCGATGAGGCGCATTTCGGCGGTAGAGGAGGGGAGGACGCCGTTCTCGGAGAGCTCGTGGAGGCCGGAGACGACGAGCTGAAAGGTGACGAAGTAGAGGATGACGGTGGTGACGCGGAAGAAGCGTCCGAGGTTGATTTTGACGCTGCCGCGGATGAAGAGCACGCCGAAGATGACGGCGACGGTGATGCCGAGGAGGGTTCCGGTGAAGGAGAGGAGTTCGGTGGAGTTGAGGGTGACGGCGGAGAGGATGAGGACGGTTTCGACGCCTTCGCGGAGAACGAGGAGGAAGACGAAGAAGAAGAGGCCGAGTTGGGATACGTTTGTGCCGCCGGTGAACTTGGCGACCCTGGCTTCGATGTCGCCGCGCATGGAGCGGGCGGTGCGGTGCATGAACCAGATCATGGAGACGACGAAGGCGGCGGCGGCGAGCATGACCCAGCCTTCGAAGATGTCGGAGTTGACGTTCAGCTTGGCGACGACGACCGCGGCGAGGACGCTGGCGACGACGGCAGCGCCGATGGCCCAGAAGACGGTGCGCTTGAGCTCGGAGCGACCGATCTTGGAGAGGTAGGCGAAGATGATGCCTACGATCAGGGAGGCTTCGACCCCTTCTCGAAGCGTGATGATAAATGCTTGCAACATATGGGACTTCCCCGTCCTGCTGGAGGAGTCGAAGCGATGTCCGGCTCCCCTGAGCGGGCCTTCTGCAGGGGTGTACCTGCGGAAGCCTCGCTGGAACAAGTCTATTGCGGACCAATTCGGTCGTCAATCGAAGCAAGGCAATTGCAGGGGCGGTTTTGAAGCGCAGGGAGACGTTTGGCGCAGCCCCGATGTGCGATTCGTCTGGCTGTGTCTATGGGAATTTTAGGGGAGATGGGAGATATGGTGCGCCCGGAAGGAGTCGAACCTCCGACCTACTGGTTCGTAGCCAGTTGCTCTATCCAGCTGAGCTACGGGCGCACATCGCAGGGGTATGCGACTTGCTCAGGATATCGAAGAACCGCGGTCAGGGCAAACGCGGCGTGCCAGTCCGAATGGGTGTGGATGCATGGTGCGCCCGGAAGGACTCGAACCTCCGACCCTCTGGTTCGAAGCCAGATGCTCTATCCAGCTGAGCTACGGGCGCGTGTAAATCGAACTGTGGCTACGATAGCGGACCAGGGCGGGAAGGACAAGGGGCGCGCGAGGGGTTCGCGTGGACTGACGGGACACCGGGATCACCGCGGTTGACAGCTTAATCGGATACGGCGTGATGAAAGGTCCTGGGATGTACAGGTCCTGGGATGTATAGGCCTTGGGATGTATAGGTCCTGGGGCGGCGTAGTATGTCCGCGTACGCTTCTATTTGCGGAGGATCAGCCGGAATGATGAACTCACGAATAGCTCAGTACGTGACTGGAGTCGCACCGATCGTGATGTCGCTGATTGCGTTGGCGGTCGTGATTGAAGGTGTACTCCAGTTTGGGAGTCACCCTCCAGCCGACGAAGGATGGCAGGCGCATGTCTTTCAGATCCTGATGGTGGTCCAGATGCCATTGATTCTGCTGTTTGTGGCTATCAGCTGGCGGACCTCCCGGAGAAGCCTGCCGGTTTTGGGAGCTCAGGCGCTGTTGTGGATGCTTGCGGTTGGGGCTGTAGGCTTCTTTCATCTTTGATTCGGTAAGCGGGATCAAGCGGTGGGGTACTGGGACAGTTAGGAACCTATGCGTCACGGAGGCGAGTCGAGCGTGATCCACTCACGCGAGCGGAAGATACCGTGCGATGCACGAGGCTCCTCGAGACCCGTTAGGAGGCGGGCTGCTGAGGGGCGGGGTCGGGTACGGGAAGGGCGATGAGGGGGACCTCTTCGACGATGTCGAGGCCGGCGCGGCGACAGAGCTGGTGGATGACGGGTTCGGTGAGACGGCTGGCGTCGTACTCGATCCTGACGGTCTTTTCCGCCTCGCGCAGATCGACACGGCGGATGCCGTAGACCTCGCGAAGGCGAGCGATGGCCACGGTTGCGGCTTCGGTTGGGGGGACACCGTAGCGGTAGAGGACGTCAAGCTGGGTCATACGGGGATGATAGCAGCGGGCCGGGGACAGGTTGCGCCCATTGCCGTCGGGGGCGTGAACGGTGGGCTTTGTGAACGGAATGAGGCTTAGTTTGAGTGAGACGTAAAGAACAGACAACGGCAACGGCCAATACAGGGGTCTCTCTCCACTCCGCCTTCGGCTCCGGTCGAGATGACGGCGGTTTGCGGGTAGCGGTAAGCGCCGGACTGCTTTACGACGGGGCTGAAGTCCGGCCCTTCAAGACAGAGACGGAATCAGAGGCGCCTTTTAGAGGCGTTTGAGGTAGTCCATGATCTCGGGGCTGGTCCACACCTGGGCGCTGACGAACTTGCGGCGGAGTTTGCCGTCCCGATCGATGATGTAAGTCTCGGGGATCTGGGCGGTGCCGTAGAGCGCATTGATCCGCTGATCGCTGTCGCGGACGGTGACGAGATCGACGTGGTGGCGGGTGAGGAACTGGCGGTAGACGGCGTCGTCCTGATCGATGCTGACGCCGACGACGGCGAGCTGCGGCATCCGGTGCTGGAGTTCGAGGAGGCTGGGCAGCTCTTCGATGCAGGGGGCGCACCAGGTTGCCCAGAGATTGAGGACGACGACACGGCCACGGAGGCTGGCGAGATCGAGCGTCTGGACGCCATCGCCGATGGTGAAGACGGGGGCGGGTCGGTCGAGGCGATTGGGGTGGTCTCCGCGATCGCAGCCCGCGGAGAGGAGGAGCGCGAGACCGATGGCGGAAGGGAGAAGGGGACGGAATCTACGCACGGGGCCTCCTGTTCCTATAATACGGAGCTGTGGAACCAATACTGGGGTTGTTGGATCCGGAGGAGAGGGAGGCGGCGAAGGCGGCGGCTGCCTCTGCCCGGCGACGTCCGGAAGATGAAGACGAGGCTCCGCTGGAGCTGACGGTGGTGCTGCCGGCGCGGGATGAGGCGGTGAACCTGCCGGGATGTCTTGCCTCTCTGCTGGCGCAATCGGAGCCGGGGTTTGCGCTGGGGCAGGAGTGGGAGCTGATCGTGGTGAATGATGCGTCGACGGACCGGACGCGAGCGATTGCGGAGGAAGCGGCGAGGGGGTATCCGCCGACAGAGATGGGAGCGGCGATGACGGTGATGGATGCGCCGGCGCTGGATACGGGTGCGCGCGGGGGGTTTACGGGAAAGAACAATGCGTGCTGGGCGGGGGCGCAGATCGCGCGCGGGCGGCGGATCCTATTTACGGATGCGGACACGCTCCATGCGCCGGGCGCGCTTTCGCGGAGCTTGCGGGAGGCGGAGCGGCACCAATCAGCGCTGCTATCGTACTCGCCGCGGCAGATTGTAACGGGAGTGGTACAAGGCGCGGTGATGCCGTTAATCTTTTCGGAGTTGGCGAGTGTGTATCCGCCAGCACAGGTGAACGATCCGGGCAGCCGGGTCGCGGCGGCGAACGGGCAGTTCCTGCTGGTTGAGCGGGTGGCGTACTTCGATCTCGGGGGGCACCGGGCGGTGGGGCCGAGCGTGCTGGAGGATGTAGCGCTGGCGCGATTGATGAAACGGGCGCAGAGGACAATTCGGTTTCGCTATGCTCCGGAGGCGATCTCGACGCGGATGTACCGGTCGGTTCCGGAGATGGTGGAGGGATGGACGAAGAACCTCGCGCTGCTGATGCCGAGCCCGATCGCGCTGGCGCTGTGGCGCATTCTGGACGTGCTGCTGTTCTTTGGACTGCCGGCGCTGGCGCTGGCGCTGCCGCAGCTGGCGGGATGGCAGCGAGGAGCGATCCTGCTGCTGTGGCTGCGGACGGCGTTTCGCTTCTACAGCCGGGTGGCGCGGTCGAACTTTCCGGCGTTCGATGTGGCTATCTCGATCCTGGGTGTGCCGATGTTTGTATATCTGCTCCTGCGGAGTGTGGTTCGGCATCGGTTGCAGCGAACGGTGGCATGGAAGGGCCGGAGCTACAACCCGAACCGGAGCTAAGCAAGAACCGAACCGCAGCTGAGGGGACGGACAAGGCTTTGCATGCACGGGTTCTGGCGGATCGTCTAAGCTGGTAGATCACCATGGTTTTTCTGACACGCAAAGCCGAGTTCTCTTCCGCACACTTCTACTGGAATGATGGGTGGTCGCCCCAGGAGAATGAGCGTGTATTCGGGAAGTGCTCGAACCGCAATGGGCATGGGCACAATTACACGCTGGAGGTGACGGTTGCGGGGGAGGTCGATCCGGTGAGCGGGTTTGTGGTGGATCTGAAGCAGCTGAAAGAGGTTCTCGAGAGGGAGGTGGTGAGCGTGTATGACCATCGCCATCTGAATCTTGAGGTGCCCGAGTTCGCCCATCGTCAGCCGACGTGCGAGAACATCGCGGTGTCTATCTGGGAGAGGCTCTCGGGCCGAATTCCGCATGCAACGCTGCACCGAGTGCGGGTGTATGAGGCGGCCGATCTGTTCGCGGATTTTTACGGAGAGCGGGTATGAGCGCGGACAGGCCAATTGCGAAGCTGTCGCGGCGCTATCACTTTTGCGCGTCGCATCGGCTCCACACGGAGGCTTATGGGGCAGAGCGCAACCGTGAGGTCTTCGGCAAATGCAATAACCCGCATGGTCATGGACATAACTACATCGTCGAAGCGACGTTTTCGGGGCCGATTGACCGCGAGACAGGGATGGTTACGAATCTGGCTGATCTGGACCGGTTCGCCAACGAGGCCTTGATCGATGTGTTCGACCACGCGAATCTGAATACGCTCCCGTGCTTCTCTGCTACGGTGTCGACGACTGAAAACCTCGCGATCGAGGTGCACCGTATCTTTTCGTCTTATCCGTATGCGCGACTGGAGCGGGTGCATATCGATGAGACGCCGAATAACTCGTTTGACTACCCGGGCGCCGATGCGCCTGGGTTGAGGTAGAGAGGCAAGAGGACGATGGCACGCACGACGACGATCGATTGCATTACGCCGGACACCCCAATGGGCGGCGGCGAGTCCTCGACCCATGAGGAGGGCTCGTCCGAGGTTGTCACCAAGGAGGCGACTTTAAGTTCTGCTGGAAGTGACGATCTTTCCGGGGTTCCGACGCAGAGCCTCTATCGCGAACTGCTTCGGCGGATGGGAGAGGATCCGAGCCGGGATGGTTTGCTGCGGACGCCGGAGCGCGTGGAGCGATCGTCAGCGTACCTGACACAGGGCTACTCGCAGACAGTGGAGGAGGTGCTGCACGGGGCGCTGTTCGATGTCGATTATGACGAGATGGTGATCGTGAAGGACGTGGAGTTTTACTCGCAGTGCGAGCATCATCTGCTGCCATTTTTTGGCAAGGCTCATATCGCCTATGTCCCCCAGGGTAAAGTTGTTGGCCTGAGCAAGCTTCCGCGGCTCGTGGACATCTTCGCGCGAAGGCTGCAGGTGCAGGAGCGCATGACCCGGGAGATTGCCGATGCGATTACAGAGACCATACATCCCCAGGGCGTGGGCGTGGTGATCGAGGCGCAGCACCTGTGCATGATGATGCGAGGGGTGGAGAAGCAGCACTCGCATACGACGACCTCGGCGATGCTGGGGGTGTTTAAGACGCAGGTGCAGACGCGGAACGAGTTTCTCTCGCTGATTCGCGGGCGCTAGCCGCGCACGTGGGCTGGGCTCCGGGCCTGGATGTGACGGCAGCACGGCAAGAGCGAGATACAGGGTCTCTCGACTCCGGCTGCGCCTCCGGTCGAGATGACGGCGAGGTGAAATGAACGGACTTTTGATTCTGGATAAACCTGCGGGGCTGACCTCGCATGATGTTGTGGGGCTGGTTCGGCGCGTGACAGGGGAGAGATCGGTCGGTCACCTGGGGACGCTTGACCCGATGGCGACAGGAGTTCTGCCGCTGCTGCTGGGGCGATATACGCGGCTGGCGCAGTTTTTTGGGACGGCGGAGAAGGTGTACACGGGCAGCATTCGGTTCGGGTATGCGACGGATACGTTCGACGCGGAAGGCGTGGCGACGACGCCGAAGCAGGCTCTGACGTGTTCGTTCGACGAGCTACGGGTGTTCGCGAAGGAGTTCCGCGGGGAGATGGAGCAGATGCCGCCGATCTACTCGGCGAAGAAGATCAACGGGGTGCCGGCGCACAAGCTGGCGCGTGCAGGGGCAGAGGTCCCGGTGAAGGCGGCGCGGATCGTGATCCACGAGTTTGAGCTGACGGCGCTTGATGCAGAGCGGGCAGAGGTTGAGTTTCGGATTCGGATCTCGGCGGGCGGATACGTGCGATCGGTGGCGCATGAGCTGGGGCAGAGGGCTGGGTGTGGAGCTCACCTAGCGAGTTTGCGGCGGACGCAGGCGGGACCGTTTACGCTGCTGGAGGCAATCTCAGCGGAGGAGATGAAGACGCTGGCGGGAGACGATCGCGCGATTGCGGCGCTGCTTCCGCATCCGCGGACACTGCTTCCGGCGATGCCATGTGTGACGGTGGATGAGCGGGTTGCGGGGCAGCTGCGAAATGGGATGCAGGTGAATCTGCCGGAGTTCGGGAAGGAGCCGCTGGTGAAGGTCTTTACCGGGCAGACCGAGCTGCTGGCGATTGCGCGACGGATTGCTGGGACGTTGATGCAGCCTATGGTTGTGCTGGGGTGAGCTTGCTGCGGATCGTCGGCAAGGATGTCAGGTGCGGGACTTCTCGTCTTTCCTGAGCAAAGGCGTCACCAGCTTAAGGACGTTCCCGGCGACGATTTCGTTTCCGCGTGCGGTGGCGTGGATGCGGTCTTCCTGCATCATGCCGTCAACCCCGTAGGCGCCCTGGAGAAGGAAGGGGAGGAAGGGCACGGAGTATTTTTTGGCGAGCACGGTGTAGGTGGTCTGGAACTGCTGGATGTAGTCGGGGCCGTAGTCGGGCGGGAGGGTGATACCGGCGAGGGCGATCTTTGTGCCGCTGGTTTTGAGGCGGGCGAGGATGGCGTCGAGGCTGGAGCGGGTGTCCTCGATACGTAGACCGCGAAGGCCGTCGTTGCCGCCGAACTCGACGACGACCACGGCGGGGTGAAGGGCGAGGACACGGTCGATGCGATCAAGGCCGTCCTTGGTGGTGTTGCCACTGATGCCTTCGTTGACGACGCGGTAGGAGTAGCCGCGCGCACCGAGATCTTTCTGGAGGAAGTCAGGATAGCTTTCGCCGGGGTCGGTGCCGTGGCCGGCGGTGAGCGAGTCGCCGAAGCAGACAAGGACCGGGCGCTTGTCAGCGGTCTGGTTGGCGCGGGATGCGATGTTGCCCGGAGTTCCAACGAGAGGCGTGGTTGGTGAGGAGGTCGAGGTCTGGCTCCGAGCGGGCATTTGGTCTGGTGAGCGACCTGTGCGGCAGCCGGTTGCTCCCGCTGTTGCCACTAGAATAAGAGAGAGCCAGAGCAAGCGCATTCTCTGACAGTAACAAATGCGATAGAGGAGAACGCAAGCGGAATGGGCAACGCGACGGCAGTGCGGAGGCAGGCGGGAGAGCCGATGATCGTGGTGGAGGGTCTTCGCAAGAGCCTGCGTACGGGAACGCGGTCGGTGGACATTTTGAAGGGGATCGACTTCACGATTCCGACGGGTCAATTTGCGGCGATCATGGGGTCTTCGGGAAGCGGGAAATCGACACTGCTGGGGCTGCTGGCAGGGCTGGATACGCCGACCTCGGGCAATGTGCACCTTGCGGGGCAGGCGATCTCGTACCTGCCGGAGGATCAACTGGCGCAGGTTCGCGGGCGGACGATCGGGTTTGTGTTTCAGTCGTACCAGCTGATTCCGTCGCTGACAGCGCTTGAGAACGTGCTGCTGCCGCATGAGTTGAATGCGGAGAACGCGAGCTCGGCCGCGGGGCTGGAACGGGCTCGATCGCTGCTCGACTCGGTCGGGCTTGCTGACCGGATGGATCACTATCCCGTGCAGCTTTCGGGCGGGGAGCAGCAGCGGGTGGCTCTGGCGAGGGCGTTCGTTCTACGCCCGCCGATTGTGCTGGCGGACGAACCCACGGGCAACCTCGATTCTGTGAATGGGCAGCATGTGATGAACCTGCTGCTGGACCTGAACCGGGTGGAGGGGACGACGCTGGTGCTGGTGACGCATGATGCGGCGGTGGCAGCGTTTGCGCATCGCCGCATCACCTTGCGCGATGGGCAGCTGCTGTCGGACGAGTATTCGGAGCATGCCGCGCAGGATCTGCTTGCAGGAGCGGAGCGGTGAGGGGTTACCCGGTTTAGCGATGGCGAACCTTTCCTATAAGACCGCTGCGCGTATTGCGTCGAGAGAGCTGGGATCTTCGCGGGGCAAGTTTCTTTTTGTCATTCTTTCGGTGGCGATCGGTGTGGCTGCGCTTACAGGAGTCCGGGGGTTCTCGGCGTCGTTCCGGTCGACGCTGCTGACGCGGGCGCGGTCGATCATGGCGGCGGACCTTTCGGCTCGGATGTTTCAGCAGCCGACGGCGGAACAGCAGCGCGCCCTGGATGAGGTGTCGGCCAGCGGGGTCGAGATTACGCCGGTGACAGAGCTGCTGTCGATGGCGTCTTCGCCGAAGACGATGGATCCGCTGCTGGTGAGTTTGAAGGCGGTAGATCCGGAGAAGTATCCGTTCTATGGAAGCGTGGATTTGCAGCCAGCGGCGCAGCTCGGGCAGGTGCTTGGGCCGGAGAGCGTGGTGGTGGCGGACGATCTGCTGGTGCGTTTGCATTTGCAGATTGGCGATCAGCTGAAGCTGGGAAACAAGTTATTTCGGATCGCGTCGGTCGTGGTGAACGAGCCGGACCGGTTGTCGGGGAGCTTTGCGGCGGGGCCGCGGGTGCTGATCTCGCGCGAGGGACTGGCCTCGTCGGGGCTGCTGGCACCGGGATCTCATGCGGGGCAGAGATATCTGTTTAAGGTGCCGGCTCCAGCGAGTGGAGCGCCGATCTCGGACAGTGCGGTGGCGGAGCTGAAGGCGCGGCTGGTGCAGCAGCTGCCGGAGGCGCAGGTGATCGACTACCGCGAGACCAATCCGGCGCTGACGCAGGGGCTTGACCGGGCGACGAGCCTGCTTTCGTTGATGTCACTGGTGGCGCTGGTGCTGGGCGCGGTGGGCGTGGCGATGGCGATGCGAGCTCACCTGCAGCAGCGGCTGGACAGCATCGCGATCATGAAGTCGCTGGGTGCGCGGTCGTCCGAGATTATCAAGATCTATTTGATCCAGACGCTGTTCTTGGGTGTGATAGGGGGAGTGCTGGGTGTGGGGCTGGGGGTGCTGGTACAGTTGGCGTTTCCGTGGTTGCTGGCAAAGCTCATCAATATCGACACGACGCTGCATGTTCAGTGGCAGACGGTGGTGACGGGGCTGACGGCGGGCGTCCTGACGACCTTGCTGTTTACGCTGCCGCCGTTGCTGGACATCCGGGGGGTGCGGCCGGTGCTGATCTTTCGCCGGGCAGTGGAGGATGCGGACGATCCGTTTGTTTCGGCGATCTTTCGCAAGCTAAGGAAGAATGCGGCGCAGATCGGTGCGGCGCTGCTGATCCTGGCGGGGCTGACGGCGATTGCGACGACGTTGTCGGATTCGGCAGCGGTGGGCAAATACTTTTCGCTGGGGCTGGTGTCGGTGCTGGCGGTGCTGCTGGCGGCGGCGGCAGGCGTGCTGGCGCTGCTGCGAATGGTGCTGAAGCGGAGTGGGTTCAAGCTGCCGTCGTCGCTGCGGCATGGGCTGGCGAATTTGTATCGACCAGGCAATCCATCGGCTGCGCTGCTGGCGGCGCTGGGGCTGGGCGTGATGCAGATTATGACGGTGTACCTGGTGCAGCAGGCGGTGGTGAGTGAGCTGCATGTTTCATCGGCGCCGGATCTGCCGAATGTGTTTTTGATCGACATCACGTCGGACGAGATTGCGGGCGTGCGCGACCTGCTGAAGGGGCAGAAGGCAGTGACGGCAACGCCCGAGTTTCTGCCGGTGGTGAGCTCGCGCATTCTTGAGATTGACGGGGTGGAGGCGAACAGGGCAAAGCTGAAGAACTTCCCGAAGCGGATGCTGCAATCCATTTCGCTGACGTGGGCGGATGCACCGCCGCCGGGGACGACCGCTGTGCAGGGCAAATGGTGGAGCGCAACGCAGGCGGCGGATGGGGCGAAGCATCCACTGGTTGCGATCAACCAGCCACAGGCTGAGCGACTGGGCGTGCATCTGGGATCGACGATCACGTTTGCGGCGCAGGATACGCGCTTTACGGCGACGGTGGCGGCGATCACAAAGACGAATGGGCAGCATGCGTACTCACGGGCGGAGTTTATTCTGCCGCACGCGGCGATCGTCGGGCTGCCGGTGGTCTGGTACGGGGGCGTGCATGCGACTCCCAGCCGGGTGGATGAGCTGCAGCGGGCTCTGTATCACGCTTACCCGACGGTGACTGTGATCAACGTGGCGCAGGCGCTCGAGACGGTGCGGCAGGTGGTGGTGCAGATCACGTATGTGGTGCAGTTCCTGGCGGCGTTTTCGATCTTCGCGGGGATCGTGATTCTGGCGAGCTCGATTGCGGGGACGCGCTACCGGCGGGTGCGGGAGGTGGTGGTGCTGAAGACGCTGGGGGCGACGCGGCTGCGGATTGCGACGATCTTTTCGATTGAGTTCGCGGTGCTGGGGCTGGTGGCGGCGGTGGTTGGGATCGGGTTTGCGAATGTGATTGCCCGGTTGATTCTCGGCAAGCTCACGGTGAGCTATCAGTTTCACTGGCTTTGGACGATGGAGGCGCTAGCGGGGACGGCGCTGCTGACGGTTGCTACGGGGTGGATGGCGAGCCATCGGGTGCTGGGGCAGAAGCCGCTCGAGGTTTTGCGGGAAGAGTAGGTGGGGTTGGGATCCGGGCGGGACGAGCGGTCCACCCGGGAGCTCGTGGCTGAAAGGTTCTAACGGCTGAGGCGCTGTGAGGTGTATCGGGATCCTTCCCTGCGCTCAGGATGACAGCAACAACGGGGGAAGACATGAGCGTCTGGGGCGCTAGGAGCACCCCAACCTTTCGCGATGAGACTGCGAGAGGGTGGGGCACCCGGCATACCCCAGGGCTAAAGCCCCTCCTGAGCGTATGTCACCATGCCAAGGCTGAAGCCTTGGCCTACCTAGAAGCCAGGATCAAGCGCGGGCGGCGATGGCTTTGAGTTGGGGGAGGATGTCGCCGAGGGCGGCGGGTTCTGCATCCGGGGAGCCGAGGGCGAAGTAGGTGTTGCGATAGAGGGCGAAAAGGTCTTCGTAGACGGCGACGGCTGCTGGGTTGGGGGTGAAGGTGCGGTGCTTGAGGCACATTGCATCCTGGGCCTCTTCGATGGTCTTAAAGGCGCCGGTGGCGAGCAGGGCGAAGATGCCGGAGCCGAGCGAGGTGGGGATCCCATCGGGGACGAGGACGGGCTTGTTGAGGACGTCCGCATAGACCTGGTTGAGGACGGCGTTGCTTTGGGGGATGCCGCCGGCGTTGATAACGCGCTCGATGGGGACGCCGCCCTCCGCCATGCGGTCGAGGATGATGCGGGTGTGGAAGGCGGTGCCTTCGATGGCGGCGAAGAGCTCGTCCTGCGCGGTGTGAACGAGGTTCCAGCCGAGGGTGACGCCGCCGAGAGCCGCATTCACCAGGACCGTCCGGTCACCGTTGTCCCAGGAGAGGCGAAGGAGGCCGGTCTGGCCGGGGCGGTAGGCTTCCAGGCCCCTGGCGAGCTCTTTGACGGAGGTTGCGGCGCGGCGGGCGATGGCTTCGAAGATGTCTCCGGTGGCGGAGAGGCCTGCTTCGACGCCGACGAAGTCCGGGTGTACGGAGCCGGGGACGACGCCGCACATGCCGGGGATGAGGGTAGCCTTGCCCTCCATGGCGATGATGCAGGTGGAGGTGCCGACGACGTTGACGACATCGCCGACGCGGCAGCCTGCGCCGATGGCGTCCCAATGCGCGTCGAAGGCGCCGACGGGGATGGGGATGCCGGGCTGGAGGCCGAGCTTTTCGGCCCACTCGGGCGAGAGATGACCGGCGAGGTGGTCGGAGGTGAGGACGTTATCTGAATCTGGTCCGGCGAGCTTGTCGCGGACACCGTTGAAGAGAGGGTCGACGGAGGACAGAAAGGCTTGCGGGGGAAGGCCGCCCCACTTGGGGTTCCACATCCACTTGTGGCCCATGGCGCAGGCGCTGCGCTTGGCGAGAGCGGGGGCGTTGATGCCGCACAGGGTGGCGGCGACCATGTCGCAGTGTTCAAAGGCGGAGGCGAAGCGCTCGCGCTGTTCGGGGTTGTGACGGAGCCAGTGGAGGAGCTTGGCGAAGCCCCACTCGTGCGAGTAGACGCCGCCGCACCAGTCGATGGCCTCGAGTTTTTGCTGGTGGGCGAGTGCAGTGATCTCAGCGGCCTCGTGCTTGGCGCGGTGGTCGCACCAGAGATAGTAGTCGTTCAAGGGCTGCATGCGGGCGTCGACGGGGATGACGCTGGAGCCGGTGGTGTCGAGCGCAATGGCCTCGACGGAGCTGCCCTCGATGTTTGCGAGCTGGAGGACCTCGCGGGTGGCGCGGGCGAGGGCGGCCATCTGGTCATCGTGGGACTGAGTGGCCTGGTCGGGGTCCTGCCGGTTCCTTTTGAGCGGGTACTCGGCGACAGCCGTACCGAGGCGACCGCGGGTGCTGTCAAGCAGGGTCACTCGTACGCTCAGGGTTCCGAAGTCAACGCCCGCGACTACGCTCATGGCCAAATCCTCCTTGGGAAGGGCGCTATTGCCGTGCCGCCTCGGCTATCTTTTCACAGGAGAGCGGCTTTTGAGGGTTGGGGTAAAGTGAAGCGGTGCGAGCAGAACGAGAGGTCTGACCAGAAACAGTATTTCTATTGACACTTGTTTTCGCAATCCCGTAAGTTTCCAGTGTTCCGCTCTTTGTGACGATACCGAGGCCGGACCAAAGAATGCGACAGGTACCCGGGGAGACATCCATGCAGTCAGGTTCAGGTTTTGTTGGAGTCATGCGAGGTGGGCTCAAAGGTTTGGGGATCTCCCCGCGCTTGTTCTACTCCCTGCTGATGGTGTTGCTATGCGGAGGCCTCGTGGCGATGGGGCAGACGGGCGGTGAGGGTGCTCTCGAGGGAACGGTCACCGATCCAACGGGCGCGGTCATCCCGAATGCGACTGTCACCGCGATCAACAAGGCGACCGGGGTCTCCACCTCGCGACCGTCTTCCTCCGGGGGGTTGTATTCGATTGGGCCGATCATTCCCGGAACCTACAGTGTGAAGGTGTCGGCTGCAGGGTTCCAGACGTTTACGCAGGATAATCTCGCTGTCGATGGTTTGAAGACCACAGGTTTCAACATCACACTGCCGATTGGAAGCGCGGATCAGACCGTGACCGTTTCGGAGGCCCCGCCGCAACTGGAGACGACGAACGCGACGCTGGGTGGAGTGATGGAGAACAAGACGTACTCGAACCTGCCCTTGCAGATGAACGGGCAGCAGCGTGACGCGACGGCATTTGCGACGTTGATTCCTGGAGCACAGGCGGGTGCGCGTGCGCCGATCATTGCGGGCACGGGAAACTACCTGGCGGAGGTTTACCTGGATGGGCTTCCATTGACGACGTCAAACCAGCAGGGGGACAACCGCGTTATCTCGAATGGCCTGAACGTCGATGCCGTGGAGCAGTTCCAGGTGGTGACGAGTGCGCCGCCGGCCGAGTACCAGGGCGCTGGCCTGATCAATTTCACGATGAAGTCGGGTGGGAACGGGTACCACGGGTCCGCGGCGGATTTCATTCGCAACACGATCTTCGACACCTACCCTTACCTGGCGAAGAGCCCCGTGACGAACGCGGACGGCACGACGAGGATTCCCGCGAAGCCAGTGGAGCATCAGAACGAGTTTGCGGCGACCTTTGGCGGGCGCATTCCGTTCACGCGGAATAGGGGATTTTTCTTCGCCTCCTATGATCGATACCACAGCCGCAATGGCATCAACCCGTTCTTCATGACGGTGCCCACGCTGAAGATGCGAGCGGGCGACTTTTCCGAACTGCTGAGCACGGTGACCGATCCGAAGACGGGTGTGAAGACCCAGGTGGGACAGATCTACGACCCGACAAGCCAGGCCACATCAAGCCGTCCATCTTCGATGTGGAGCACACGTACCAGATCTCGTCTGCGATGGTGAACCAGTTCAAGTACGGCTTTACGAGATTTTCGCAGCCGGTTCAGTCGATCACCAATGGAGTGACGCCGTACGAGGCGGTCACGGGCGGCATCACGAATCTGCCAGCGGGCCAGGCTTCGACGGAGTTCCCGGGCGCGAGTTTCGCGACCACGGCACTATTTGGCACGGTACAGGATCCCTGGACCGGAAACGGGGCAGCGACGGCGACACAGTTCACGATCCCGAACTCGTTCACGCTGGTCGACAACCTTGCTTACACCAAGGGCAAGCACTCGATGACGGCGGGGATTCAGATCCAATGGCTTGAAGATAACGTATCGCCCCTCTCCGGGCCTTCGGGCATCCTGACGCTCCCTTACAACGCGAACTCGACCGCGAACTTCAGCGGGAACGCGTTGCTGACGACGACGACGGGGTATTCCTACGCGAGCTACCTGCTGGGCGCGGTGGGTGGATCGCCAGGCATTGCGATCCAGGCGTTCAGCGAGACGGGTGGCCGCTACCGTCCGATCTCGCCATATTTCCAGGATGACTGGAAGGTGACGCCAAAGCTGACGTTGAACCTTGGGCTGCGCTGGGATTACTTTCCGCCGTTCCACGAGGTGCTTGACCGATGGAGCTATCTTGACCCGAACGCAACAAATCCGGCGAGCGGGAACAAGGGCGCGCTGCGCTTTGCGGGGAACCGCGGGGCGGATATCAGCTGCAACTGCCGGACACCGGTACAGACCTGGTGGAAGAACTTCGGACCGCGTCTGGGCTTCGCCTATGCCGTGGACGAGAAGACGGTGTTTCGAGGGGCGTTCGCGATCTCCTACTCGCGAGCGGGCGGTGTTGGAGGCCGGGCTGGAGCGGGCAACGGTACGGGACAGCTGGGCTTCACCATCAATGCGACGGCTCCAGCGGAGACCACGGTGGGAGCGAGCGCGGGTCCGTCGTTTTACCTGAATAACAACCCGGGATTTGCGGCGCAGAATACGGCATTTGGCGGACCAGGTTTCACGCTGCCACAGCCGGCTACACCGAGTGCGTCGAGTCTGTCGCTCGACACGGGGAATTACCTGAATGCGGCGGGCAACTATGTGACGCCATCGGGTGCACCGGGGTATGCCGATCCTTACTTGTCGGGCCGCGCACCGGAGTTTGAGTTTTTCAACTTCGGACTCCAACGCTCCGTCACGAACAACATCACCATCGGCGTGAACTATGCCGGGAGTGAGAGCCACTTCGTTCTGCCGGGAGCCAGCAACGCACGCGGCTACTGGTCGGATCTGCTGGATCCGAAGTACATTGCGCAGTTGGGCTCCCTGAGCGATACGGCCAATCCAAAGTCGCCTCTGCTGACGGCGGCGGCGACCCCGGCGAACGTAGCCAAGGCGCAGGTTGCGGGGATGAACGTGCCGGTGGGGTATATGGCGGCGGCGGCCAAGAGCTCAAACGCTTCGATCGCGCAGATGCTGATTGCCTTTCCTCAATACTCGGGCGTGACGGATACCTGGGGACAGAACGTTGGCAACATCAGCTACAACTCACTGCAGATCACGTTGAATCAGCGGGCGTGGCATGGTTTGGGATACACGGTGAACTACACCTATTCGAAGAATATCGGGGATGACGGTACGTTTCGAAGCGGCTTTGACCTGCCTGCGAGTGCAACCTCGAACGGGCAGGCTTATCACCAGAACAGGATTGAGCGCTCCTGGACGACGACGGCAAATCCGCAGTCGCTGGCCGCGTTCGGGGTTTGGGAGCTGCCGTTCGGCAAGGGACATCTGGGTGGGGAGAACTTCCTGACTCGCGCGCTTACGAGCGGATGGCAGCTTTCAAGCATTTACACCTACCGGTCAGGAACGCCGCTGGCGATCACGTATGGCGGATGCACAACGCCGAGGCAGGGCCAGTGCATGCCCGACCTGAATACAGCGTCTCCGGATTTCATCTCCCAGAATGCCAGGATCAACGGATCGTGGGGCCATGCGCCGGGAGCAGATACGGCGAAGACGATCGGCAGCAAGCCGTACATCGATGCGGGGGCATTTGCCGCACCGGGCAACCTGTTCCAACCTGCGGGTGGAGCGGCTTCGATCAACCTGATCGGGGTTGCGCCGAGGACGCGTCCACTGAACCTGGTTGCGCCGAGTACGCAGAACCTGGATGCGAGCCTGCGGCGCAGTTTTGATCTGTTCACGGAGAAGGTGAAGGCGACGATCGAGGTGGACTGCCTGAATGTGGCGCACAAGCATACCTTCGGCAACATCAACACGGCGTGGTCGGCGAATTCGACGAGCTTCGGAACGGTGTCGTCCGCAAATGGAAACCGTGACTTCCAACTGGCTGGAAGGATCAACTTCTAGCTCTGAGCCGATGCATGGTGCGAGCTGAGGACGAGAGGTCTGGATGAAGATGGGATGGAGGTGGGGGCTGGTGTCGCTGGCCATGGCACCGCTTGCAGCTGGGCAGGCACTTCCGGGGCAGGCTGCGTTGGGGAACAACACGCCTACCCCACAGCAGCAGGCAGGGATCAACAAGGACAACTCGCGACACTTCGGGGATGATCCGGTGGATGCCGGACCGCTTGCCACCGATCTCGCTCCGTCGCTTCGTCCGGAGGATGTGGCGAAGGCGATGCGGAAGGTGGCGGACTGGCAGCTGGCGCGGTCGGAGCCGTACTTTGACCGGATATGGACGTGGAGCGTCCTCTACTCCGGATTCATGGCGACCTCCGAGTCGCTCCGGGATCCGAGGTACAGCGACGCCATGGAGGCGATGGGGAAGAGGTTCGACTGGAAGCTGCGATCGCATCTGCCGGATGCGGACGATGAGAGTGTGGGTCAGACATACCTTGAGCTGTATTTGAAGCACAAGGATCCGGCGATGATCGCGCCGACCAGGGCTGAGCTCGATGCGCTGCTGGGCTCTCCCCGGGTGGCGAAGAAGGCGGGCATGGGGATCCCGTGGTGGTGGTGCGATGCGCTGTTCATGGCGCCGCCGGTATGGGCACGGATGTATGCGGCGACTGGGGACCGGAGGTACATCGGCTACCTGGATGAGGAGTGGGCAAAGACGTCGGACCTGCTCTACGACACAAAGGCTCACCTGTATGCGCGGGATGCCTCCTACCTCCCGAAGACGGAGGCGAACGGGAGCAAGATGTTCTGGTCGCGCGGGAATGGATGGGTGATGGGCGGGCTGGTGCGCACGCTTCAGTTTCTTCCCAAGGACGACCCGGCGCGGCCAAGGTATATCCGACAGCTGCAGGAGATGTCGGCGGCGGTGGCGGCGCTCCAGGGCAGCGATGGCTTATGGAGAGCGGGACTTCTGGATCCGGCGAGCTATGCTCTGCCTGAGGTTTCCGGATCGGCGCTGATGACGTACGGGATTGCGTACGGGATCAACGAAGGCTACCTAGACGGGAAGACGTACCGGCCCGTGGTGGAACGGGCCTGGGCGGGCATGCTGAAGCACATCTACGCGGATGGGAGGCTGGGGTGCATCGAGCAGACTGGGGTGGAGCCTGCGCCGTTTCGTGCGACGGCCAGCTACACTTATGGGGTTGGCGGGTTCCTGCTGGCGGGCAGTGAGGTTCGGCGAGTGGGGGCAGGGCACCATGCGGCGAATCATGGTGCGAAGCGGCCATAGCCTGACTGCGCGCGAATGGTGGAGACGGCGTGAGGCGGGTTACTGTTGAACGGCTGCGCGGACCGGCTCCGCCTGGGCCTTAATGTAGTTTCCGTAGCCGACGACTACTGTCGATCCGACAAGGAGGAAGAGGCCAGAGGCGACGAGAACGCGGGTGCGCCGGCTGGTGCCCTTCCACTCTTTAAGGAAGAGACCCCAGAGGGTGGCGAAGATGATGATGGAAGCCATGTGGAGGGTCCAGGAGGAGAAGTCGTACTTGCCCATCTTGGTCTGGCCCATGGAGTAGAAGAAGAACTGGAAGTACCAGACGACACCGGCGAGAGCGGCGAAGATGTAGTTCTGGGTGAGGGTGGAGGTGGAGAGCCGCTGGAGCCTCCCTGGATCCGTTGGGTCGAGGTCCATGAGGGTGTCTCCGCTGGCGCCGGTGGAGCGGAGCGGGTTGCGGCCGGGCGCTCCGGCGAACTGGCTGAAGGAGCGGTTCTTGAGGATGAGGATCGCCGACCAGATGAAGTTGGTGACGAAGCCGCCCCAGAGCACGACGACGAGGACGGGGAGGTTCTGCCAGAGGTCGAGACGGTGGTTGGCAAGCAGACGTTGTTTTGCGATGACTGCGATGGGCCCGCCGGCCGTGAGG
>JAABUZ0100004690.1_pt1 | contig 18638 bp, 18 predicted proteins | sample 5562091 | NCBI WGS metagenome assembly JAABUZ01 (sample SAMN12813069, study PRJNA571459) | rock metagenome | isolation source: Antarctica rocks | place: Antarctica: Victoria Land, Linnaeus Terrace sud | collected 2015-12-21 | reverse complement strand
GGGATGGAGGCACATGGGGAGGCTCCTTCGGGTGACGAAAGACGACCGCGATGTACGGCCAGTCACCCATTGTCCTCCCCGACCGATTCTCTCCTCTACCACTCCCCGAATTCGCCAGCGGTATCAACTTTGCGGGAGAGCCACGAAGCTGTGGCGAGGTTTGATCGTGGGGTTCTCGCGAGACGACGATGGGGAGCTTACCGGCACCGGACTCCCTCTCTCGTGCGTTGTGGTCGCGCTCGCTCTTGCTGGATTAGTGCTGGTTCGCTGTGCAAACCTCGCCGCGGCTGTCATCCGCCGACTCGCTCACTGATATGAGCCATGCTGAGACCATCGATGAAACGAATCGTCTTGCCGCCACGCCCAGCACACTTTTCCTGATCCTACGCAGCCATTTCGTCCTCACGCGGTGAATTACCCGTCCTGACACACGGCATGCTAGCACCGCGCGATGACCCATCGCTATCAATCGGTGTGTTTCTGAGCCGAACCTAGATCCTCGTTCTGCTCGGGTATTTCACGTCCACAAGCAATGCACTTCCACAGACGTCGGGCCGTTTGCTCCTCTCAGGCCGTTGTTCCCGCGTCTTCCAACACCATGGTTGATCCACACTTTGGACATCGCTTCATAACCCAACCTACTCCTGCACTGGCATCTGTCAGGTTCAATGATACTGATCGGGCTGCGGCCCGGTATACCCGCTCATGCGATTAGTGCTGCAGCTGCTGGGTGCCGATACATACGTCCCCTCGCACCCAGCAGCTACTAGCGCGGAGCAGTGACAACCCGACCCCGGAGCAAACCTTGCCACAACCTCCTTGACACAGCGGCGCGCTTCATTAAGCCATCTCAACAATCAACGTGTCACCTCTTGCAGTGCTCGTGGTTTTATGAGACGATACTTCCATGATTGTTGGCTATGCCCGAGTCTCCACCGATGACCAGACACTTGCCCTGCAGCTCGATGCCCTGCAGGAAGCGGGGTGCGAGAAGGTCTTTCGCGACACCATCAGTGGCACCAAGACCGAGCGACCTGGACTGAGCAAAGCACTGGAGCATGCTCGGAATGGTGACATGCTGGTGGTCTGGCGCTTGGATCGGCTAGGCCGGTCCCTCTCCCACCTAATCGATCTCATTCAGACGCTGGAAGGTCGAGGTGTGGGGTTCAAGAGTCTCACCGAGCAGATCGACACCACCACCTCGGGCGGCAAGCTGATCTTCCATATCTTTGGCGCCCTGGCGGAGTTTGAGCGCAACCTGATTCGGGAACGGACCATGGCCGGCTTACAAGCGGCGCGAGCCCGTGGACGAAAAGGTGGCCGGCCCAGGAAGCCCAACACCGATACCAAGATCGTGATGGCCAAGCGGCTCCATGCCGATCCGAACAACTCGATCGCCGAGATCTGCAAGACGCTCGGTGTGTCCCGCGCCACGCTCTATCGATACCTTTCTTTGGGAGAGACCCGCACTACCTCTTCCTCCACGAAATCCACGGAGACGGAGACGGAGGCGGCCTCATGAACGGGTACCGCTTTACTCGACCGCCTCGGATGATACGCCGCGCCAAAAAGGACAACGTGGCGCTGGTTCCTGGGAGTCTGTTGTCACAGAAGGCGATCTATCAGCACATCGCCAATGCCCTTCCCCGTGGCGCCGTCCTGATCGTGCTGCCGTCTGATAGCCCAGTTCAGAAGCAGGCCATGCTGGATGTCGCCAGGCAACTCGGTAAACAGGGGCTGCAGGTATCGGTGCTGCCAGCAGCGGAGCTGGTCAGGAATCGGCGGAGGTAAGCTCATTCTTTAAAGATATGTGGCATGGATGCCGGATGGGTGGGACCGATCACCAGGCGCTTGCGGTCAGCAGATCATCGCTGGATGACTCAGTGCTTCGGGCGATGCTTGGGCGAGTATTGTGGCAAATAGGCGCCCCAGGAGAGCGGGAAGAGCTTGGTAACGCTCATGCCTGGGCCGTGCCGTGGCATGTAGGTGTAGTACACGAGCATCTTGTCCCGAAATGGCCCGTAGCGCGAGGGGAGCAGATCGCGTCCATACACTTCGATGCACGCCACCCCCAGGGGAAACTCGTGGATGATCTCGAGCCAGACGGTATTGGTGTTGCTGAACGGCTGGTTGTAGATGGTGGTGCCTGGTGTGTCCCAGCCAGGGTATCGCCCCTTGATCGCAAGCAATGCCGGCTCCAGCGGCGATTTTGTTGTCAGGTAGGCGGACAGCGAGTGCACATACACATGGGTCGCCCGGGGAGGCGCCAGATCGGTCGGACGCAGATTGATGCAGTACTGCAGCCCATCACCTGGTGCCAGGTGCGCCACCTGTGCATGACCAGGCGGCGGTAACGTGCCTGCGGCCGAGGATGGCGTGCCACACACGAGGAGGAGACAGGCCACGGCGAAGATCAGTGCGGCCAGAGCGGCCTTAGGCTGTCTCAGGAACATCAACACTCTCATCCTCCGCTTCGATGGCGAGGACGTGACTCCGAGTTGTGGCGCGCGGCTGGAAGAACGCCTGGCCGATCAGCGTGGGTATGATCGCGCTCATGATCACCACCGTCACCAGCATGGTGTACTGCGTGCGCGAGATCAGGTGATGGGTCAGCCCAAAGAGCGACGAGATGGTTCCGAAGGTCAGTCCGGTCGACATCATGGCCGTCATATAGGCGCTCTCCCGCCGAGGGAAACGGAAGGCCAGACTCACCGGATACACCCCGACCAGCTTGGTACCCATTTTGACCAGGAAGAGTACCACAATAAGACCGATGCTGCTGACCACTGCCGACAGCGCGACGAAGAGACCGGCTTTGATGAAGTAAAACGGCGTGAGCAGCGTGAAGGCAATGCTCCGGGTGCGATGCGCCAGTTCCTGCCGCTGCAGAAAGATACCGGCCATCGAGACCCCGATCAGATAGGCGGGTAAGACCGCCTCGCTTCCGGCCAGCGTGGCGAGCCCACCCAGGAGAAAGAGCAGCGCGAAGACATACTTGATCTCCGGCTCGCTGACCCGCTCTCCGACCAGGTCGAAGTACCAACGGGTCACCCGAGGGATGAGGAGCACGACCGGAATCGTCACTCCGACGAACAGCAGCATATAGCCGTTGAAGTTGGCGAAGAGGATTCCCAGGGCGAGGACCGTTCCCAGATCGGTGACGAAGACGGCGGAGAGAATGATCTTCCCGAAGTCCGTTTTATTCAGACCCGTTTCCAGCATGACGGCATACACCACGGCGACCGACGCCGTGGAGAGCGCGATACCGCCGATCTCCGAGGCATGCACTGTCCAATGGGCCACGTAGTAGCAAAACAGAAACGCCCCGACGAAAGGTAAGAAGAATGACACCAGGCCGATCGCGACACTTTCCTTGAATCTGGCGCGAAGAAGGGTTGGATCAATATCGGCGCCGGCCAGAAAGGTAAGGAGAACCGATCCAAACGATGCCAGGAAGTTGATCCAGGTGGTGATGCTGAGGTGCAGCACGTTGCCACCCAAGATGCCCATGCCGATCTCCAATAGCGCGACCGACACACCGATACGAATGGAGATCAGCGAGGCTGCCAGTGCCAGGATGATCCACAGTCCCGCCGTTAGATAGACATCAGCCGCCATTGATTCCGCTCCTTTGTGGCTCACCGTGGGTGGTGGCATGGCGGTCGAGATAGGCGCAAAAAACTCCCACCCGACCTCAGTCCAGTAGGAGTTATCAGCCTCAAAGGGCGGTTACGGCGGACTCCATCGCCTTGTGCTGCTCAAGTATAGTGCCGCAGCAAGGGCATGCCATAGCGCGCCACCACTCCGGCTGCTCTCGTCGCGGTTCCGCGGAAGTCGGCCACCTGCTTTCCGCAAGACAATACGCACTGCTGTTAGCGCGGCCAATGCAGATGGTACACCGGGCAGTCGCGCGGCTTCAGTACGACCGGAGGCAGGGGATGCTGCCGAAAGTTAAAGGCATGGCGGAGATCACCGGCACCGTGCTCATACCCACCCAGGTTTCCCAAATGAAACGAGTCCTCGACCAGACGGAGCACCGAGCTGAAGTCATAGGTATGACCGTCTACGGTGTGCGGTCGAGCGTACGGTGAGATGATGATGGCCGGAACACGCGGACCATATCCATTCCGGCCAGCCCTCGGAGGCGGAACATGATCATAGAAACCGCCAAAGTCGTCCCACACCAGCACAATCGCCGTGCTCGTCCACAGTGGACTACGCATAATGGCGTTGATCTGGCGTACCGTCCAGTTCTCGCCCTCACACATGCTGGCCGGCGGGTGTTCGCTGCCGGCCAGACCGGTCATCAACCAGGTCATAGCCGCCAGCTGTCCGAGGGCCACATCAGAGACAAAGTGCTCGTCGGGAATATCGGCCTGCTTCCACATGGGACTGTAGCGAACATGCTTCACAGCGTCGAGGGCCGCCCACACATACCCTAGATTGCCACACTGTGCGGCGTAATAGCGCCAGCTGACGTGTGCCCGGCTTGCCTCGTCGGTAAGCGTGGTGAAGTTGAAGCAGGGGCGCCGATGGCTCACGGTGCCGTTCGGCGCCCGCACCGGCACCATCCAACCTGGCGGGGAATCGCATCCCCATGAGAATGTCGTGGTCGGCAGATTGACTCCACCGGGATTGTCGAGCGCACCGGCCGCCTGCGCCGCGATGGTGGCCAGATGATTGGGAAAGCTCGGCCCCTGGATCGTGGAAAAGAATCGGTCGGCGAGCGCAAAGCGCTGGGCATAGCGCCAGTAATTTGGGATCTGGCTTCGCTTATAACTCGTATCGGCGTAATCCACACCGTGCTGCACAGCACCCGGCAGGCTGTAGAACATATTCATGCGGCCACCATGTTCTGCAATGCGTGCTGCATTGCCATCGTGATGGATGTCGTCCGGCAAATGATCAGGTGTATCGCCAATCGCGACTCGCCGTGAACCAGCCATCGCGACCCGGGCGCCGTTCGCACCGGGGAATCGGCCAAAGACATTGTCGAAGCTGTGGTTCTCCTTGATGATGAAGACCACATGCTTGATATGGCAGCGGAGTAGGTCGATGCAGGGAGGCGTATGGCGCACACCACGAGCGACCGGGGAGGTCGTCTGGCGAGCGTAGAGCAGCGCAAGTACCGAGCACAGTACGGTCACAAGGAGCGCGCCAATCAGCGCCACGTGGAGCCAGCGGTAGAGTCCTCGCCTCACCGGTTCCTCCCGTCTGGTATTGCGCGCTGCACCATGCCGGACACTGCCGATCGCGGTACCAGGGAACCCATCGAGCGAACTGGGCTGGCGCACAGTACTGGCTGACGGGTGGAGTCCTCAAACACGGCACGACATTAGGTAATGGCAAAGGATAGGGCGGTCACGTACTGGCCGGTCGGTGTTGAGACCGTGGCCTCGACTATCACGCTCGCCTTGCTCCCCTGGTGGATTGAATTTGGCAGACTGACGCGGTAATTGCCGTGCCCATTGGTATCAAGGTGGGTGGTATGAGACAGGTAGTGATGATCCGGCCACAGGACCCGGAGTTCCACGCCGGCGTCAGGAGAACCAACCAGCTCGATCGTCTGGCTGCCACCTGCCTTTACGGTTTTGTGTGCAATGTACACTTCCACGGGAGCGCGTTCGACCGTAAACTGCGTCTGCGCCGTCGCTGCGCCAGAGGACACCATTACACCGACTGTGTGGGACGACACACTGTTGACGCCGGAAGGTATAGCGAAGCGATAGGCCGCCTTCCCGTCATGGCTGGCGGTCACGCGCGCTCTGGTACTCCGCCCGTTCGCATAGCGAATGCTCACCTTTACCGTGCTGCCTCTGGGCGCCCTGATAGTCACGGTTTGTGTGCTACCGACAGCAACCGCCCCCCGGCTCACCATCACCTGCACCGTTGCCGACGACGCCGAGAGGATACGGATCAATGTGACGTGTATTGCTATATGCGCCTTGGTATTCAGCAGACCGGTGAGCAGTATCCTCTGACTGCCGACCAGGTCAGCCGTAGAGCCGGTCGATCCATCCGCACGCACGATCTTGGTGGCCGTGTCGAGATTCACCACGTAGGTGGCACCGCCGATTACCGCCTCAAAGGACGTCGAGTCCTGGTCGATGGTGGAGATCAGCGCTCGCTGACTCTTGACCGAACTCACGGACGTATCGGTTAAGGAAAAGGCGCTGTAGACCAGCGCACGCTGGGGGTCCGGGGTCGCGTCCGTCACAATCCGATCTCCCACTGTGACCTCTCCAAAGGACAATCGTCCCCCATGGCTGTCGCGCAGCTTATAGGACGGACCGAAGAGAAGCGTGACGAGGGTGCCCTTGCTCCGCAACAGCATCGTGTGGAGCAAGTGTTCGAGTTTGGCGCGCACCACCTCACCCACCAGATGCGTGGTGGTGGCATAGGCGGCTTTCGAACAGCGCCGCGTCGTGAGAATAAGCGGGGCGAGCGGCTTCTGGTGGAAATTGAACGAGGAGAGCATTGACCGGGCGTGACGATCCCGGTTGGTCAGGGCGGGCAAGCGAAAATCCTGCTCAAAAAAGCGCGAGAGCGAGTCAAACTCGAGTTGTGATCGATCGATGTGATGCGGGCGCGCATACGGTGAGATGACGATGGTGGGGACACGGGGACCGAGGCTGATGTAGTCCTGATGCGGCGGTGCGACGTGGTCGTAAAAGCCGCCGAAGTCGTCCCAGGTCAGGAAGATCGCGGTGTCTTTCCAGTAGCGACTCTTCATCACGGCATTGACCTGCCGCACCGTCCAGTTCTCGCCCAGGCAGATGGAGGCAGGGGGATGGTCGCTCTCCCTGGCGTTCGTGACCAGCCAACTCACTTGCGGTAGATGACCATTCTGTACATCGGTAATAAACGACTTGTCGAGCGGCACGTTGCTCCGCCAGAGTGGCCCATAGCGAATGTGTTTGATCGCATCGAGGGCGTTCCACACGTAGCCGGAGGCAAACTGCGGCGGCGAATAGTACTTCCAGGATACGTGGTACTTCTGGAAGACGTCTGGGAAGCTCTGGAAATCAAAGCATGGGTGGGTCAGGAAGGGCTCGCCGTTAGTGTTGATTCCACTCACCACCGATTCCTTGCCGCCATCACATCCCCACGCATGAACCAGCTGGCCGCGAGGGTTATCGGTGGTGTTGCCCGAGGAGGCCGCCACGGTAATCAGATGGTTGGGAAAGCTCGGGCCCGAGATAGTCGAGAAGAAGTGATCGTCAAGGGTAAAGGCACTGGCGTACTTCCAGTAGTTTGGGATATCTGTCCCGTGGAACTGTGAGTCGGCAATGTCCTTGCCGTCTTGCAGCGCTCCGGGCAATAGATCAAATCCGTCCATCTTGCCGTTGTCAATAGCAAGGGTGGCTGCTGCGCCGGCGTGGCCGACGTCGAGCACTGTTTGGTCTGGCGTGCGCGTTAAGGGCACCACTCGCCCAGAGGACAGTGTTGCCTCGGTGGCGCCATCCGCACCAGGGAATCGACCAAACATGGTGTCGAAGCTACGGTTCTCTTTGTCGATGATAATGATGTGTTTGATCGGAAAGTGGGCATCATGCGACCCGAGCCGGGCGACAACGGTTGGCTGTGGCGGTGGTGTGCGTTCCGGTCTCGGCCTCTGCGCGTCTCGTGTGAAACTCATTGTCGCCATGGCGAACAAGACGACGGCAAGGACAATGCAAAGCCGATACACCAAGGGCCTCCTACGCCCCGGTCTGATAGACCTGAAGCGACACATCGCCGACCACTTGGTGGAGCTGTGTATCGAGCGCGCCGGTCACGCCGAGTACATAGCCACGATGGAGGTGTGGTCCTCCATCGCTCCGCCGTGGTCCCGTATAGTGCGTGGCCGCAGTGAACCGGATGGTGGCCAGTACACCGCCGCTGAAGTGGATGGTTACCATCCCACGCTGCCTGTTCCAGGATGTAACGAACCCGATCTCATCCTTGAAGCTATGAATATCGAGGTCCTGGATCTGACTGCCAAGGTAGACCAGCGCCCGGTCGGGTGTGGGCACCCCACCGGCGCGTATCCGGTCTCCGGGCTGGATCACACGCAGTGCAATTGGCTTGTTGTCGGCGTCACGAATGGTTGAGGTCCCCACGAGCACCAGCTTGGACGGGTCAGGGGAGGTCGTGGTCTGGACCAGAATGGCACGCTGGTCAGGCTGGTTGACGACGGAGCGCACCGGGCCATTGACCGGGCTGGTGGTGAGGTTTGCCCCTGGCGGACAGGTGCGGGTGTGCAGGACGAGCGGAGCCAGCGGTTGCTGCGTAAAGTCGAGATCAGCCACGATACTCTGGGCGCGCCGGTCGTATTCGCCGAGCCGGGGAAGGCCGTATTTGTCTTCTATGTAGCGAACGATGGAGGCAAAATCGTACGGACGATGATCGATAGAGTGGCTTCGTGCATAGGGCGAGATCACCAGCGACGGGACACGCGGTCCATTGGCAATGAAATTGAACGTGGGTGGCGCCACGTGGTCGTAAAAGCCGCCGAAGTCGTCCCAGTTGAGAAAGACCACGGTGTTCGACCAGAGCGGACTGCGCATCAGGGTGTTGAGCTGGCGGACCGTCCAGTTCTCGCCGGCGCACGAGCTATGGGGCGGGTGCTCGCTCTCTCCCTCATTCATCACCACCCAGCTCACCTGCGGCAAGGCGCCGACGGCAATGTCTTTCATGAACTGGCTGGTGTCTGGCACGTTGCTCTGCCACAGTGGCGAGTAGCGAATGTGCTTGATGGAATTCAACGCCGACCAGATGTAGCCGGACTGATACTGCCCGGGCGCGTAGTACTTCCAGGACACGCCGACCTTCTGGAACTCATCGGGTAGTGTCTGAATATCAAAGCATGGCTTGGAAAAGTAGTGCTGGCCGGTGTGCGGATCCACCGAGTCGACTTTGGTATATGGCCCGGAGTCACACCCCCAGGAATGGAAGGAATTGAGCACCGGATTGTCGTCGGTGTTGTGGGCTGAGGCCGCTACGGTAATCAGATGGTTGGGAAAGCTAGGGCCATTGATGGTCGAAAAAAAGTGATCATCAAGCGTAAATGCTCGCGCGTAGGCCCAGTAATTGGGAATATCTGACTCGTGGAGCTGGGACAGGGCGATGTCCTGGCCGTCCTGAATTGCCCCCTGTAACCGGTCAAAGCCGTTCATCTTGCCGCCATTGACGGCCACGTGAGCCGCGTCGCCGGCGTGGTTAATGTCCAACAGGGTGTGATCCGGCGTATGTAGCAGCGGCACCACGTCACCGTTTGAGATCTGCCCGGTCGTGGCTCCGGCCGCTCCAGGAAAGGTGCCGAAGTAGTTATCGAACGATCGGTTTTCCTTCACCATGATCACGATGTGCTGGATGGGGTCCGCGGCGGCGGTCGGACTGGCCTGGGGCACCGGCGTCGCACTCCCGAGCGACAGCGGCGTAGCGGTCGCCAGAGCCTGTGCTTGCGAGGGCGCGCTGGCTGCCATGCTGGCGAGCGCAAGCGCCGCGAGCAGCGCACTGATCATGAGAAACGTACGGTACATCGAACTCCTCCGGTGGCCACTCCCGGGCCGGTATATCGTGCCAATAAGAAAACCCCTGCGGTGTTGCAAGGGTTTGAAGGCACACCAAGCCCCTGTCAGCACGAGCTCGCAGGAGTCATTGGCCGGGAATACCGACAATTAGTGGCGGACTCCACCGCCCTATGTATTTGGCAGACTTACCTCACCAGACTGAACAATCACTTTCAAAATGGTCCATTGGTTTCCTGACGACTGCGACCAGGCGCAAAGGTTCGTCACTCTGCTAGCACTCCAAGTAAGTCAGCGCGGTCGACCATGCCTGTTAAGCGGCGCTCATGATCCACCACCGGGACGATCTTCCGTCCCCTGCCCAGCATCGCCGCTAGGACATCGCGAATCGGCTCATCCTCGTGGGCAACAATTACGTCGGTGACCATGACGTCTCTAGCATGTGTTCCCGCCGCCGCGCGTATGGCCACATCGTCTTCGGCATTGCCATGCACAAATGGAACGTGCCTCATTAGTCGTGTGCGAAGATCCGACGGTCGACCCGCTCGGGGTGATCGATCCAGATAATCATGAATGGCAGATCGGGCACGACCTCGGCTAAGCGCATGGTGTGTACCATGGAATCGTCATCGAGCGCGGCGGTTGCCCGAAAGACTGCTGCCGAGGTAACACCTCCCGCCTTGAGCCGCTCAAGGATACGCAAGTGCGCCTGCTTGCCATGATTGTATGGTTCACTCTGTACCAGAATGGTGACTTTCTTTGCCTGGCCTACCACTTCCATCGATTTGACTTCCCTGTAGCCTGCTGGTTTCGCCAGACCACGACACCCTGGCCGATTCCGGCTGCTGACCAGATACTGAACATGAGACAGACGATGAGTGGCACCCCGAGTGCGAACAGGACTACCGCAATTACCAAGAACAGTAGGGAAATCGCAATGATGGTCGTCCCAGTATGGGTCCGGGAATGAATTCGGGGCCGCGCCGGCCGAGACACGGTCAGGGCTCCGCCGGATAGACTCGATCCCCACATTTGGTTGACTGCAGATCCACCATGGCTCCCGCTCCTTTTGTGTCGCATGCCGCGACCCCACTGGGACCGGGTCGATGTAAAAACTCCTACCCGGTCTCGACGAAGACTGGTAGGAGTTATCAGCCACAAAGGGCGGTTACGGCGGACTCCATCGCCTTTTTCTGCTCAAGTATAAGGCGGCAGCACAGGCGTCCCATAACGCCTGTCATCTATGGCTACCTATGCCTGCACGTGTAGCGCGGTATACCCTTCCTTGAACCCGTAGTAGACGATGACGAATGCTGCCAGAGGATCTGCCCACCAGAGCCCGAACTGTGCATTGAGCACGATGCCGATGAGAACCGACCCAGCGAGCAAGCCATCAATAACCGTAACCCTTGATTCCTTCTGCAAGACCGGGTTGCCGAGTTCACGTCCGGTCTTTCCCTTCCCGTAGGCAAGCAGCAACATCGCCGCAAAGGTCAACGCGAGCCAGACGATTCCAGGAGTTGAGGTCCTGGAATGAAACTGCGTGAGCAGGACGATCGCCGACTGAACAGCAATGTAGACGGCAAGAACGAGAAAGGCGACGCCAATGAGGCGCTCGGCAAGATGCCCCTTATCTTTGTTGATCGATTTGAGTTGCCAGACCACAATCACCGAGGCGAAGATCTCGATCACTGAGTCAAATCCGAAGCCGGCCAACGCCACGGATCGTGCTGCATACGCGGCGCCGAGCACAATCCAGCATCCGACCACGTTCCAGCCCAGCGTCGCATACTCGAGCGCCAGCCCGCGACGCGTGAGCGCGGCAAAATCTCCCGTTCGAGTATCCGTTGCCACCCATGCTCCTCTGATGGAGTTGTTCATGCTGCAGCCAGTTCCATGGGATGATAAACCATGATCCGCATACTGACCATTGCCGCCTTCGTCCTCCCGTTGGGCCTCGATACGTTTGCCCTATCGGCCGCTCTCGGTGTGGCCGGTCTTTCGGCGAACGAGCGGCTCCGGGCGAGCCTGATCCTCACCGGCTTCGAAGCTGGTATGCCATTCGTCGGCTTCCTGATCGGGAGCGGCATTGGAACCGCCGTCGGTTCGTTTTCCGATTATGCCGCTGCTGCCGTGCTGGTGGCCGTGGGTGTCTTCATGCTCTGGCCGCGGGACGAGGACGACGAAGGAGAGAAGGTCATGTTGCTGCAACGTGCGCGGGGTGCAGCGATTATCGGGCTCGGCCTGGGCATTAGCCTGGACGAACTCGCGATTGGGTTCGGCGGCGGACTGCTGCGGCTGCCACTGCTGGTACTTGCGCTGCTCATCGGTGCCCAGGCCTTCCTCGCCGCCCAAATCGGTATGCGCGTGGGCGCCAGGCTTGGGGGAGAAGCGCGGGAATGGGCGGAACGAGTCGCCGGGGTGCTCCTGATCGGTGCTGGCGTCCTGGTCGTGGTGGAGAGACAAGCCGGGCTTTGAGCTTGGAATCGTAGTAGACCTCGCGACGAATGCGCGTAGGCAGCAACCCTGGTCACACGACGAGGTCCGCACAGTTGCTGTAGCCCCGACCTGAACAGCGCCTCCTCAGACATTCCTTACGTCGAACAGTCGTCATCTCCGCAGCCACACCCGCCGCGACCGGCACGTGCACCCTCGATTGCTTCCCGTGCTTCCGGCACCAGCCAGTACAGCAGTGCTAGAGCACCAACCGCATCGGCCCACCACCAGTGGAAGAGCGTGGTCAAAGCCAGACCCACCAAGAGTGTGGCCGCCATGTAGGCACAGGTCAACGAGCATGCTGCATCGGCCCGCAGTGCGGAGCTATTGAGCTGCTCCGCGATGGAGCGTTTGCGCCAGACCAGAATCGGCATGATGCCAAGGGCGGCGATAGCAAGCACAATACCGGGTATCGATTCGTCTGGATGATTGTGCCCAAGCAGACTCAACGCCGAGGTAGCAACCACGTAGAGGCAGAGTGCAATCAAGCCAACACCGGTGATCCAGGCAGCGCGATTCTCTGCCTGCTCAACGCGGAGGAGCGTCCCGCCTCGTGCCTCGGTGGAGAGCCGCCACAGCAACGTGCCACCGGTGATCAACTCGATCACGCTGTCGATGCCGAAGGCCAGTAACAGTACGCTGTGGGCAAGAATCCCGGCGCCAATTGCAACGATGGCCTCGACCACCATCCACCCAATCGTCACCAGTTCAATCTGAACGCCGGCACGGATAGCTGCCTCTCGCTTGCGGTTGCGCGGTGGTGCGAGTTGGATGGGTGTACTACTCATAGCGTGCTCCTTGGCTGGTAACTATTTGGGCGGCGTCAAGTCCGTCGCTCGTCCTTTCATGCGTGTGCTCATGGTCATGCTCACCGTTGGCGTTTGGCCCCAGATCGCAGTAGAGATGCGTGGTCGCACAATCGGCACATTCCACCTGGATGGTGGCGTGGTCGATCTGATACTGACGCTGCAACATGGTCCCCAGCCGACCAAGCAACGGATCGCACTGACTGACCGGCTGATCGGCAACCTGGACGTGGGCGGAAAGGGCACGCATGCCGCCGGCGATCGACCACACGTGGAGATCGTGTACATCTCGTACCTCGGGCTCGCGGATCATGTCGCGCACCATCTGCGCGACATTCAGCCCTTTCGGTGTGGCTTCCATCAGGATATCGACCGTCTCGCGTAGGATCCGCCAGGCCCCCACGCAATCAAGGCAGCAATGAACAACGAGATCAGCGGGTCAGCCGGGTACCAGGCGGTGAGCAGGATAATAACACCGCCGACGATGACACCGACTGAGGCACCAACATCGCCGAAGACGTGCAGCATTGCGGCACGCACATTGAGGTTCTCAGTTCCCTCTTTGCGGAAACCAAATCCGATATAGAGATTCACGATGATGCCCACCGCAGCCGAGATGAACATGAGCCACGGTGTCACCTTCTCGGGATGCTGGAAGCGCTGCACTGCTTCGTAGCCGATGGCGCCGACGATCAGGATGAGCGTGACCGCATTGCCCAGGGCCGCCAGGATGCCGGTTCGGTGGTAGCCGTAGGTCTTTTGTGCATCAGCTGGCCGGTCTGCCTGTGCCGTGGCAAACCATGCCAAACCTAGCGCGAATATGTCGGTGAGCACATGTCCGGCGTCGGACAGGAGTGCCAACGAGTGAGATGCAATCCCACCGACCAACTCGACGATCAAGATCACGGCGGTCAGCGCGAACGCCGTGCGCAGCTTGTTGCCGGTCAGGTCGTGGCTGTGACTGTGGCTCTCGCTCATGAAACGGCCGCTTGTAGTCCGACCGCTCCGCCGACAGGAGCGGCCAGTTCATCCTCATGCCCCTGATGGGCAAGCCCGATCTGAACCAGCAGCGTGACATGCGCATCGTCGAGGCTGTAGTAAACGAATTTGCCGGCCCGGCGTGAGCGAATCAGACGGAGAGCCCGCAGAATCCGTAGGTGCTGGGAGACGCTGGAGTCGCTCATACCTAGTGCAGCCGCGATATCACATGTGCAGAGCTCTTCGTGGACCAATAAATGGATGATCTTGGCCCGGCTAGAATCGGCCAGTGCGCCAAAAATCTCGGCCAGCCGCACATAGGTCTCATCGTTCTTGAGCAGCGACTGGGAGCGAGCGACGGCACCTTCGTGGACGCATTGCTCTTCGCACTTCTCTGCCCCGGCTCGCACGCGCTGCCCCACCGCACATCCTCATACAATTTAGCAATCGTTTAATTGTACAGCGTTGGGTCCTTTGAAGCGCCGAACTTGGGCCATCCTCCGGATCCGATGTCGCGGCATCGGATGGCTGCGCTATTGACAACTTCATCATATTGAAGTACAAGAAAAGTGTCCCTGCAGCACGGGATGCACTATGGTTTCTTTTCTCTCGACCAAACGACCAGGACACCCAAGGCGCCGCGCATGACGGCGGTCTCCTTCTCGGCGGATGATCTTGCCGCACTCGGACACCTGGTCGCCGTGGGTCAAGCAGTCCTGCAGAAACGCCCTCCCGTCGTGGCACGACTCAAAGCAGCCATGACTCGCATGGGCGTTCCACTCCCGGAAGGTCTCTAGGCGATTCGGCGGTCAGGCCTGGGCCTTTGTCTCAGTAAACAACCCCGATTTTGAGGCGGCAGACCTCTCGCATCGTCACCTCTCCTGGTTATCAATCTGCGATCTTGGGGAATGTGACTTTCCCCACTGTCCGCTACATAGGGTTCACTACACGGCATTACCCATCAGGGGAGTGTTAGCCTAATTCAAGACAAGACAAAAAAGCCACTCATACAGTCAAGGGGAACTCTGCGGACAGAGTTCCCCTTGACAAGTGCCGCAAGAGACTGCGTGTCAGGAGCAGTCGACCAGCGTCCGGGCCTTACTCAATCGATTGGTTCCTCGCATCAAGAATGCGAGCCGGGTGGTGAATGAGACGCTGGTTGCGGGAGCCACGCCGCTCTCCTGCGCCTTCGGTAAGTGCGACAACGAACGGCCCATCCACCAGAAGATCGATGAGGTGTAGCGCCTCCCAAACCTCCGGCTCCGGCCTGTGCGCCAGTAGCTCAAGCGTGTAGCCGCTGAAGACCACGGTATGCACGCCCCGCTCCTGAAGCTTCCTGAGAAGAACGGCGAGACCGGCCGATTGAAAGAACGGCTCACCCCCCAGGACCGTGATCCCGTCTCGGGGTTCGCCAGCCGGGTCGAGAAGGGCTTTCACGACCTCCGCTATGGTGAGGAGAATGCCGCCACCCGGGTCATGGGTCTCGGGAACGTAACAGCCAGTTATCTACAGTGACAAGGCTCGCCTGTTAAGAAACTATCTCACAACTGACCAAGAAATCAGTCGAAGAGCGCAATCCGGGCTCGATCCAGCAGTCGCCGTATCGTAACGAGCTCGCTGCGCTCGTGCCAGGCCAACCGCCGCAGCACTTTGACAGTCGTCCACTCTTCACCCTGGTTGGTGCGGTGGCACTCGTCTGATGCTATCTGCATCAATGTCGATCGCACGTGATGATATGAGCGGCGCAATTCCGTAGGGAGATCAGCGGCGCGTGGAAGCGGTGGTACTCCCAGTGACGGGAGATAGTAACGGCTCTCGGTGTCAGCGAGGTGCCACCCCATCTGTCGGATCGTGCGCCATGTGGCCCATGGAGGCAGCACCCGTTCGGGGTCGTCCCAATCGAGTTCGCGTGTGGAGGCTGAGGCGATCAACGCCAGCGTCTCCTCTCGTGCTTGTCCAAGAATCTCCAAAGTACGTGCGACCTCGGTCGGCTCGGCTGGCCAGCGATCGCGAATAAAAGCCTGCTCGTCTCCCGAGATTCGCTCGACAACGGTTAGTCCCGCCGTTGGTTTGCCGAGAGCGACCTCGAGAGCGGCCAAGGCAGAGACCTCGTCGTGACCCTGCCCACACACGCCCCAATGGTTGAGGTCGAAGACCCAGGCGACAGTTGCGTTGTCGATGTGAGCACCAACATCGCTCTCGATATGGGTTTCGAACTCCGATGGTTCCTCCACGTCGAATCTTCCAGTCATCTCCAGTCCGACGTCGCCTGTTGCTGTCTCTGTGCCAAGATCGACATCGATTCCAAGCTCGTTCGGCTCATCCTTGAGGACGTGACGCAGCTTTCGTGCTGCCGGCCGATCCGGCCAGATTTCTTTGTGATAGCAGCGTTTACAGATCCCCGGCGGGCAATTCTTGTAGTGCCACGGGGCTCGCTTGCGACAAATGCGGCAGAGTCGTTGCTTGTGTTTCCCGCTCACACTCATCGTCCTGCGTTTGGTTGTGTGTACCGTCTGGCATGCTGATCGGGCGATGCTGCATTCAGGAGAACCACGTGGCCAACCTTCCGTGTCGCCGCCAGGTCGATGACCCGTTGATTCCCCGAACCCGTCCATGGACCGCTGTGATCAGCCAGCGCTGCAACAAATGGTCCATCGATGAGCACATCGGCGTCGTCGAGGACGGCACCAATTGCTGGCTCTCGTGCTGCCATCCGTCGCAGTCGCTCGTAGGTGTAGCCGGAGTAGACCAGGATGTGAGAACAGCCCCGTGTCCGCATGGCCCGAACCAATGCCAGTAAGCCATCCGGCTGCACAAAGTAGGGTAGGCCGCTGACGAGTTGCAACGTTACGTTGTACTTTTTCAACGGCCCCCCTCCGAACCGGACGTGCCTACCTTTCGGGGCATCCGGCTCTCCATGTTCGAAGACGTGAACTGGATTGGCTTTCCCGCGTGGAGGTCATGGTGGCACTTTCGGCACAGGACCAGGGTCTTACGCTGCCGTGCGATCATGACCTCTTTCCACTTGGGGAGCCGCTTTCCCTTCTTAGTCAGGTCGTCGATCTTCCGGACATGGTGGCTCTCCACGTGGTCGTGGTAGCCACAGGCTTCACACGTGTCCGCGAGAAGCCGTTCCACAATCTCGGTTCGATCGTTCCAGACCTGAGTGGGCGCGTCATTCAGGACTACACCTGGTTTTCGTCGAAGGGAGATGCCGCCCCAGGTTGCTACGAGTGGCGCTTTCCCGTTCCGTTCCACGGTAACCCGCAGGACCTGGTAGGCACCGTCCTGAGTCCGGTGCACAACTCGGAACTGGCGGATGACCTGTGGCACGGTGATCTTCAGCTTGGCTGCCAGCGTCTTGGTCAGAGATGTCTCCATGACCCACCGCAGTTCGCTGAGCCGATCCCGGTTGTGTGCCAACGCGTAGTATTCCGCGATGCCCCGGAACTCTGCCGCGTACTGGCGCACGATACTGAACTCAGTATTGTTTTGCCGCGCGGGCAGGTGAACCGGTTTACCGCGTCTCATGTAGGCGGCTATCTTGGTCTGCACCACGCGCTCCGGCACGAGCAATCCGATGACACCATTACTGGTACGCTTGCCGATTGCATCGTGCAGGGTGTCGTTGTGGATGACCATCAACTCATACCCCAGGAAGCTGGCCCGCTGCGTCCGACCGTGGGTGATGAGTGTCTTTTCATCGGAGAGTTCCAGCTTGAGCGTGTCGCGCAGGAACGCACCGACTTGGCGCTTGATCTCCTCGGCCTCTGCTCGCGGCCCGGTAAAGCCAATGAGCCAATCGTCGGCATAGCGGAGGTAGTGTACCCGCCGGAAGTCTGGATCATGGGTGTCCTGACTAGACATGGTGCGCATCAGGCGTTTGACCTGCATCGCTGCCTTCCACTGTCCGTTCTTCCGTAGGCGGTATCCTCGTGTCTTCAATGCCCCGTAGGCCGCATTGCCTTTCCGGTGCTCCCCTCTGGTGTATGCTGGTTGTCCTACCGTCTCGATGTACTTGTCGAGCTTGTCAAGGTAGATATTGGAAAGGATTGGACTCACCACGCCCCCTTGCGGCGCCCCGCTCAGGGTCTTGTGGTAGGTCCACTCCTCCAGGTATCCAGCCTTAAGCATGTTTCCGATCAACCGAAGGAACCGGTTATCGTGGATGCGCTCGGCCAGGATCGACAGCAGGACCTGGTGGTCGATGTTGTCGTAACAGCCTTTGATGTCACCCTCGATAAACCAAGCCGTTCCTCGCCACCACTCATGGATCTCGGTCAGGGCCGTATGACAGCCCCGGTTAGGCCGGAACCCATGGGAGCGGTGGCTGAACTGCGGCTCGTAGTAGGCCTCCAGGATGAGCCGGACGACCTCTCCGAGCAATTTGTCCGACCAGGTCGGCATCCCAAGGGGGCGCTTCCTGGTCGATCCTGGCTTATTGATGTACACCCGTTTGACCGGCGTCCAGTGGCACCGTTCATACCGAACGGCCTCAATGATCGCATCGATCTTGCGGAGTAACATGCCATCGACCGTCTCCTCCGTCACGCCGGGCGTCATCGCACCCTCGTTCCGGTAGATGCGGCCGTAGGCCACCGGGTACAGTTCCCGGTTGTACAGTTGGCGGTAGATACGATCCAGCGGGCGTCCTTGCTCGCCCAGTTCACGAATGATGCTCAAGACGGTGTTGGCGTCCTGCATTGCGCATACCTCCTGCCATCTCGTGCATCGTTGAACACTGTCTCCCTTCGCCCTGTAGACGGCTTTCCCGTCCTCTGTGGTGGGGGCGGGATTTCACGGCGATGACCGTGATCCCCACGACTACTATGGAGACTCCGAGACC
>JAABUZ0100004686.1_pt1 | contig 18642 bp, 17 predicted proteins | sample 5562091 | NCBI WGS metagenome assembly JAABUZ01 (sample SAMN12813069, study PRJNA571459) | rock metagenome | isolation source: Antarctica rocks | place: Antarctica: Victoria Land, Linnaeus Terrace sud | collected 2015-12-21 | reverse complement strand
TCAGACAAAAACATGTGATAATAAAATCGTCCAAGTTCATGGGAGTTCTCCTCAGAATGGTGTTTAGGTTTTTCTGAGAATACCTCATGAACTTTTTCTTTGGCAAGATTACTTGCACATCGCGTTAGTTAGGAGAACACGTATGGCTGATACCTATCAAACTCTTGGAATCCGTACCTCGTCCTCTACTCTTCATCCATTAGAGCCCTTGACCGCTGAAGAAATCACGGCGGCAGTCTCTATTCTCCGTAACGAGAAACAGTTGGGAAATCGCGTCCGCTTCGCATCGGTTTCGCTTTCGGAACCTGCGAAGGATGTGGTGCTCAACTTCAAAACGGGCGATCAAGTTGCCCGCGAAGCTCTGATTATTTTGCTCGATAATAGCGATGGATCGACATACGAAGCGGTCGTGTCGATCACTGAGGGCAAGGTGACCTCCTGGCAGCATCTTCCTGGCGTCCAGCCGTCGATTATGCTGGATGAGTTCTTTGAGTGTGAGCGTGCAGTAAAGGAAAATCCTGAGTTCCAGGCGGCTCTACACAAGCGTGGGATTACCAATATGGACCTGGTGATGGTTGATCCGTGGTCGGCGGGCAACTATGGAGATGAGCCGGAGAGTGATAAGCCGTTGCGCCTCTCGCGCGCTCTTTCCTGGGTCCGGTCCGATCCGAACGACAATGGATACGCGCATCCGATCGAGGGAGTTCTTGCCTACGTTGACCTCAATACGATGAAGGTTGTGCGGATTGAGGACAACGGCGTTGTGCCCATTCCGACGACTCCGGGCAACTATACAGCCGATCGCGTGGGTCCGCTACGCACGGATGTGAAGCCGCTTGAGATTACGGAGCCGGATGGTCCCAGCTTTACAGTCAACGGACACGAGGTGCAATGGCAGAAATGGCGCTTCCGCATCGGCTTCACACCCAGAGAAGGGGTGGTCCTGCACACCGTCAGTTATGAGGATCAGGGACGGCAGCGCCCCGTGCTTTACCGGGCTTCGCTGGTCGAGATGGTGGTGCCCTATGGCGATCCTAACCCGAATCACTATCGCAAGAACGCCTTTGATGTGGGCGAATACGGCGTGGGTGTGCTTGCGAATGCTCTAGAGCTGGGCTGTGACTGCCTGGGCTATATTCACTACTTCGATGGGATTGTGAGCGATAGCCAGGGCAGTCCGATGACGCTATCCAACGCGATTTGTATGCATGAGGAGGACTTCGGCATTCTCTGGAAGCACGTCGATTGGCGTACAAATCAGACTGAGGTACGCCGCTCACGCCGCCTGGTCGTCTCGTTTATCGCGACAGTCGGTAACTACGAGTACGGATTCTTCTGGTATTTCTATCAGGATGGCACGATTCAGTTTGAAGTCAAGATGACGGGCATTATGAATACGGGCGCGATTCCACCAGGGCAGAAGACGAAATATGGACAGGAGGTCGCTCCCGGCCTCTATGCTCCCATTCATCAGCACTTCTTTAATCTGCGCCTGGATATGATGGTGGACGGCCTGAAGAACTCTCTCTATGAGGTGCACACAGAGTCCGAACCACGCGGCCCCGAAAATCCATATGGAAACGCCTTCTTCGCGAAATCAACACTTCTATCTACCGAACAGCAGGCGCAGCAGACGATTGATCCACTGATCGGTCGCTACTGGAAAGTGGTCAATCCCTCGGTTCAGAACGCTGTTGGTGAGCCGGTGGCATACAAGCTGATGCCGGGCGAGAACGTTTTGCCCTTCGCCGATGCAGATGCCAGCGTGTACAAGCGCGCGACCTTCACCTCCAAGCACTTATGGGCGACGCCCTACGATTCAAAAGAGCGCTATCCAGCCGGAGATTATCCCAATCAACACGCGGGTGGAGCCGGGCTGCCGACCTGGACGCAAGCCAATCGGCCGTTAGAGAATGCTGATCTCGTGCTCTGGTACACGCTGGGTGTGCACCACGTTCCTCGTACCGAGGACTGGCCGGTCATGCCCGTGGGCTACTACGGCTTTATGTTGAAGCCCGTAGGTTTCTTCGATCGCAACCCATCTCTCGATCTGCCACCGCCGGCACATCACCACAATGGGCACGACGCCCACGAAGCTCGCTAAAGCAGGTAGCAAAGTGGCTGTCCAGGACTTCCCTCCCGTCGCCGATGCGGACCTTTGACGGGAGGGCTTTCCGCATAGCTAGTTCTAAACTCTACTTTTGCCTGCTTTCTGTTCGTTTGTCAGCTTTTAAGCTTGACAAGATATCCTGATGATATGTCTACTTCTTTGTCATCATCCATTTTACAGGTACCGCGTAGCGACAATCCCTTGCGGTTGTCGTGATGGATGAGCCTCTCAAGTGGGTAGATGTACGACAACCGCAAGGGATTGTCGCTACGCGGGAGAGGCCAAAAGAACAGGAGAACGGTATATGTCTGAGATCAATAGAGAGGTCGCTGGAACTACTCCCGCCCTTACAGGAACCAGCCCTGCAACGCTTAAGAAGGATGCGATCGGCCTGAGCGAAGTGCTATTTCAATCTATTACAGCGATGGCGCCAGCCGTCGCCGTGGCTACTGCCCTATCGCCAGCGATCCCCTTTGCCGGAGGTTCGCTCCCGCTCGCCGTTATACTTGCGCTCATCGCCTGCGTCCTCATCGCCTCGAATATCGGTCAACTCGCCATCCACATTCCTTCCGCAGGAGGAATGTACACGTATATCAGCCGCAGCCTGGGAGTTCGCTGGAGCTTTATCTCCGCCTGGACGTTCCTGCTGGCGCAACCCCTGCTCCTTCCATTAGTATCGCTCGTCTGGGGTCCATACGCCGAGGATCTGGTCAAAACGTTGATCAACGTCGATATCCCCTGGTGGATCTATTCAATAATTGGTAATATTATCCTCTTTTTCCTGACCTATCGAGGCATCAAGCTCTCGGCGGATGCCAGCGTTGTCCTGGGGGCGATCGAGATCACGGTTATCGTGGCGCTGAGTCTCACGATGATCTTTACCAGACACAACGATCTGGCTACCTTTACGCCGGTCTATGCTACGAATGGTTGGGGTGGCATCTTCCAGGGCATGGTCTTTGTCTTCCTGGCCTTTGTTGGCTTCGAGACGGCGGCTCCGCTGGGCGAGGAGACGGAAAATCCCAAGCGCAACATTCCTCGTGCCGTTATCTACTCGGCTCTGGGCATAGGCATTTACTATGTGTTCGCCTCTTACGCGGGCGTGAATGGCTGGGGCATCGCGAAGATCCAGGACTACGCGGCCTCAGCAGCTCCCTGGGCCGACCTGGGCAAGAGATACTGGGGCTATGTTGGACCGCTTATCCTTACGTTCGCAATTCTCAATAGTGCTCTGGGCAACGGGAACGCAGGCATCAACGCTACTTCACGTGTGGCCTATGCAATGGGCCGCATCGGGACACTTCCACGCGCGTTCGCCCGGCTATCTAAACATCAGACGCCCGTCGTAGGCATTATCGTCCACTCGGTGGCGTCGATCGTCATTGCCATCGGCTGCGGCCTCGCCTTTGGCACAGCTAATGCGTTCGGCCTGATCGGCGCGCTCCTGACGCTGGGCCTGCTGTTGCTCTACATGGCGTCCTGTGTCTCTACCTTCTTTTTCTATCGCCGCGAGCAGCCGCAAGATTTCCGCGTCGTCCAGCATGTGATTATTCCGGTCGTCCCTTTGATCATCCTGGTCATCACATTCTGGTACCAGGTCTACCCAATTCCGCCCTTCCCATTGAACCTGGCGGTGCCTATTCTCGCCGTCTGGATCGTACTCGGCGTGATCTACATGCTCTATCTGAACCGCCGCAATCCAGAAGCATTGCAGCAAGGAAAAGAGATCTTCCTCCAGGACCTGGAGACCGAACCAACCGGACTTATCGAAGGATTGTTATAGGTAAAGATCTCATGCATTTTACAAAAATTGCGTAACGCGCAATTTTTGTAAAATGCATGAGAAATGTTATGTTGTATGTAATGCTGAGACAATAGCTCTCGCCAGGACGACGAGCAGGAGAATAATAATCAGAGCGAACACTGCGTAAGTGACGATGACGACAAGTGTCGATCGCCCTCGCGTTAAACGATGCACGCCCTCAATAGCCACAATGTTGAGGAAGAGGCCATAGATGAAGAGGGCGAGATTGATGATCGGGTACAGACTCAGGCGAACTGCCAGAGGAAGATGAATTGCGAGAAAGATTGTGCTGATGGCGCTACTAATGATGGCTAAAGGAACTTGATAGAGTAGCGCGGCGTGGCCCTGCCATACAAGTCGTCCCTGTCCCCTGAAGGCTCTGGCAATGAGAAACTCAACAACCAGCCCAAAGAAAAAGAGCAAGGGGACGATAAGAATCTGGGCGATGATTCCAACTAGAGTAGTGCTGACGGTGAGCGCAGAGAGAAGATCGCCAATGGCCTGCGAGTTCGTTGCATCGCGGGCAGCGGACGAGCGATCTAAGCTGCGGAAGAACGCTAGCAAGCCAGGGATGAGAATAAGTAAGATAATTTGTATCCAGACTAGCCCCCAGCTCGCCCGCTCTCCCTCCGCCGCAAAAAACCTCGCCGATGGCGTAAAAAGCGCCTTGAGATACAAAAGAGGTAACCGAATACTCGCCGCCCCCAGCGAACGAGGTCTCGTTCCCGCTATCCTGCCTGCGGCCGCTCCTTCGGTACGCTGTCTTTCCATAGATTTTTCTCCTTCATATGTAATACATATTGCTCTGGCATGCTTGATCTCAGAGGTGCCGATTCATCGCGCATAAATCGGCTTGAGCCAGAGGGTAATCACCAGTTTCCCCCGAAGCGCATCCGCAGATGATGTATACCAGAGCAGTATCGAGATACTTCCTCTATTGTACATACCTTTGAAGGGATCAAAAAGATACACTTGGAACGTCAGGGACTTAGGTAGACACAGACAAATATAAAAGGTCATTATCCTGACGCAGCAAAAGTATTGCTGCGTCAGGATAATGACCTTCTCTCATTCATCTAGGAGATGTTTGTAGCAGTCTCACTACGAATGGCGAGGCCCTGCTTTTCGATCTTCTCGCGCAGTTTGAGGATGCCTTCAATGAGAGCCTCGGGGCGCGGCGGGCAGCCTGGCACATAGACATCGACGGGCACGACGGTATCCACGCCCTGAACGGTGTAGTAGCTATCGTAGAACTCGCCGCCTGAGTTGGCGCACTGGCCCATGCTGATCACCCACTTCGGTTCGGGCATCTGCTCATACAGCAGGCGCAGACGTGGACCCATTTTCACCGAGAGGGTTCCGGCGACGATCATCAGGTCCGACTGACGGGGGCTGGCGCGGAAGACTTCAGAGCCGAAACGGGAGAGGTCATAATGGGACTGCGCGGCAGCAATCATCTCAATGCCGCAGCAGGCCAGGGCGTACGAGAAGGGCCAGACCGAGTGTGAACGCGCCCAGTTTTTAGCCCACGTGACCATCTCGGCCACCGTAGTAAGCACGACCGGCTCCTCTTGCTGACCTGGTATATATTGATGAGGTCCGCTCGCCATTGTGAGTGGCACCGCTTTTAATTTGTTTGAGGGCTTCATCTCTGAAGCATTATTTTCAGGACTCATCTCTTTTGGTCTCCTTGTGCAAGTAGTACTTGCTTGATTACTAGCGATGTTGCGTTTGATATAGACGAATATATATATAATTTTGATGGATGCAAAGAGAAGATGAATGGCCTCTGCTCGTCCTATAAATCGCACACCTCTCTATTAATCATACCATGAATGTGCAGACTTTTCCCAGGGTGGCACTTAGAAATTATAGGTGACGACGACGGCTGTCATATCATCCGGCTTGGCACGGATAGCGGCCTCATCGTCTTGATGTGAGCACGCGATCGCTTGCAGGACTATTTTCTTTGCCACGACGGTTCGAGCTTCACGCCTCAGCAGGTCTGCGATCTCGCTATCGGTTAGATTATCGTGAATGCCGTCTGAGCAGAGCAGAACGCGGTCGCCGGGGAAAAGAGGAATGCTATTAACGTGAATCGTCAGTGGCTTTCCGCTGCCAAGCGCCTGCGTAATTCCATTTCTATGCTCAAAATATTCGAGCTCTTTTTCGCTCAACTGATCAGGGGATGTGGCCTGATCTATGCGCAGAGCATCGCTCTCGCTAACCAGGCCGTCCTTTACCTTAAGCGAGAGATAGCCATCGTCGGCGGTTAAGCGCTGTAGCGGCTCGGAAGGACGCAGGAGATAGATGCGGCTGTCACCGACATGGGCGTAGAAGAGAATGTATCCATGCTGATCGGATGTCTGCTTAGAAAAGGCGGCGAGCACAGCGGTCGTACCTGGACGGACAATTTTCTCCGACGAACCCTTTTCAAGACGATCACCCAGTGCGCGGATCTGCGTGTGCGCGTCGTGCATAAGGTCTTGCAGCAGTTTATCTGCATCGAGTTCGGAAGTGGTCAGCTCTCGCAACGCCTCTCGCCAGCCGCGACGAATCACACGGGCGGCCATGCGTGAAGCCAGGCGGCCCGGACCAGAGCCAACTCCATCGAAGACTGCCCCCAAGCCACGCTGCTGATCAATGAGTATAGTATCCTCGTTCCGCTCAGGATGCTGCTCATGGGGGACGCTGTAGCGAGCAAAGGTAAGAGGTGGAGTGCGCAGAGACGAGAGTATACGTCCATTTGGAGAGCGCCTCGCCACCCTATCTTTCGTACTCGTTGACATACTATCTTCTATCCTTCTGCTCACTATAGCGCCACCTCATCGGGTGTACCAAATCTCCCTCGAATTTCACTTCCTCCCCCTCCAATCTCCATATATTTTACGCCGTCTGACGATGCAACGCTTTGCATCTTAAAGAGATATCAAAACATTCTAGCACAAAATATCCTGGTGCAAGAACTCTTGACCTTTTCGGCTGTCCCGTGTACAATCCTCAAGGTGTGAGCAGCCAGTCTGCTTGACTCTATTTTTGAGTGTTCATTGCTCTTTCTGCATAATCCAGGCTAAGACTATGTCGGAGGCTCATCACATCCATATTCTGAGCAGAAAGTAGTGTGCAGCTTCGCTGACTGAAACAGTTCTAAGAGATAATTTTACGTTTTTTACATTTTTCATACTTTTTTGTGCTCTGTACAAAAAAGTATGAAAAATGTAAAAAACGTAAAATTATCTCTTAGAAGGAGGGCACGCCGAAGGCGTGCACATGGGCTGGAAAGTGAAGAAGTCGAAGGTGATGGGTGTCCGACATGGTCTTAGCCTGGATTATGCAGAAAGAGCAATGAACACTCAAAAATTGCAACAGGAGGAGTTTTGCTTCATGTACACATCTATCGTAGCCACACTGGGCTACGTTCTATCACCCGATGGCGAGCAGGTTTTGATGATTCATCGCAATAAGCGGCCGGAAGATATTCATTATGGGAAATACAACGGCCTGGGGGGCAAGCTGGGGCCGGACGAAGACATCGTCACATGCATGAAGCGCGAGATCTACGAGGAATCCGGCTTGATCGCCGATTCACTACAACTGCGGGGAACCATCGCGTGGCCGGGCTTTGGTAAGAACGAAGAAAACTGGTTCGGTTTCGTCTTCCTGATCGATCGCTGGCATGGAGAGGCGCACACCGGCAACAACGAGGGCACACTAGAATGGGTGCCTCTCGCAGAGCTTGCACACATCAACCTCTGGCCCAGCGACCACGAATTCCTGCCGCTCGTCTTCGATTCCGATCCTCACCCCTTCCACGGCATCATGCCCTTCCATCACGGCGAGATGGTCAGTTGGAGCTACCAACGACTGTAGTTCTCTATCAAAGTTCATGGAGACTTCCACGCGTCAATCATTCGTCAGAACTCCATTGAAGTCGGCGTGGTCCACTTTGGCTTCGCTGAGGTCGGCACCGCGCAGGTCCGTCTCGAACAGCTCGGCCTCGCTCAGATCAGCCTTGTAGAGATCGGCATTCTTCAGATTTGTCCAGTTCAAACAGGTGCCGTGCAGGCAGGCTTTGCTCAGATCGGCACCGCTCAAATCGGCGTTATAGAGGTCAGCATCGGTGAGATCAGCGCCATTGAGATGGGCACCTTGTAGCGAAGCCTTACTGAGATCAAGCCCATGCAGATCAGTCCACTTGAGATCAGCATGCGACAGATCCGGGCGCACTCCCGGATGCATCTCACGCCATCTATTCCAACCCGCCGGATCATTCTTGAGCAGGTCGAGATGTTCTTGATTCGCCATAACCATCCTTTCTAGATTCCTTGCATTTTGGAACCGAGGGGAAAGCGACGAGACGTATCTCTCTATTCTAAGTATGCTATTTCTATTATAACCTATACATGTATCGACCTGATTCATGCGCCGAATAGAAGGATTTTTCAAAATGAGTGTACAAGCGCGAAGAGCATCTGCGGCTGATGCAGCAAAGATAGCCACTATCTACAATCAAGGCATCAAAGACCGGGTGGCAACACTTGAGACCAGAGAGCGTACAGCAGAAGATATCGAGAGGTGGTTCGATGGAGTGCATCCGATTGTGGTACTTGAACAGAACGGGAGCGTGATCGCCTTTGCCTCCACGAGCACCTATCGGGATCGCGAGTGTTACGCAGGAATTGCTGAGTTCTCAGTGTATGTGCATAGAGATTGGCGCAAACAGGGGATAGGACGGATCACGCTGGAGGCGCTGTTGCGAGAGGTAGAGCAGGCTGGATTCTGGAAGATGGTCTCCAGAGTCTTTGTGGAGAATACGGCAAGCCGCGCACTTCTACGCTCACTCGGTTTTCGAGAGGTCGGCGTCTACGAGAAGCACGGAAAGCTGGATGGTGTATGGCGTGATGTAGTTATAGTGGAGCGGATGTTTCCGAGTAATCTGAAATAGAGAGCATAGTGTACTACTTTCCTAGCATTTATGTACTTTTTTGTGTTACTCCTGCACTATAAATTCGTTGAGTTTTATGCATGGAGTATATAGTACAGTATATAATGAGGAAGAAGAGAATTATGAATCAGCCGCCCATCAACCAGCCACCAGACCCTAATCAGCCACAACAACCTTATCAACCATTTAATCAACAATTCTACAATGACCAGACGCAGGCGTATCCGCAACAGCCACCACCGCCCTATCCCTACACCCAACCGCCCTATGCACAACAACAAAATCCATATCAACCAAATCCGTATCAACCGCTACCGCAGCCATCGCCAACATATCCCCCTTATCAGCCTGGTCACGTAGCAGGCCCTCCCGCTCGACCAGCAAAGCCGAAGCGACCCTGGCTCATCGGCTGCGGAGTCGCCATTTTCGCGTTGCTCGTCTGCGGACTTTGCAGCGGCGTCATCAATGCAACAAGTCATCAGACGCAGACGAGCCAGGCCGATAGTGGTACCATCGTGACTCCAGCAACATCTAGATCATCTCAAACGGTTCATATGACAACATACACACCTTCACCAAAAGCTACGGCAGTAAGCCCTACTCCGACACCTATGCCACCAACTCCGACACCTATGCCACCAACTCCGACACCACTACCAATACCTATACCACAACCGACTCAGGCTTCCGCTCCTCAACCGACTCAGGCTCCTCAACCTACACAAGCTCCTGCCACGACAGGCACCAATGGAAATCCCTGGGGCTATGATTTCAATCCCGGAACGCTTTTAACAGATCCTAACCCTGGATTCTGTGATGGAGAGTACTTTCAATGTGTCACAACATTTTGGAAAGCTACCAACGGTTATGTCGTGCAATGCAACAACGAACTCTTCAGTCATTCAGGTGGCGTAAGAGGCGCGTGTAGCCGAGACGGTGGTCCGGGAAAGCCATTATATACTCACTAGCACAGAAGATGCTCTTAGATTATATTGAGTAACCAACCTTTTATTTAGTTGGTTTTTCAATACTCTTAGAATTACTACTACTTTCTGTACCATTTCATTGACACAGGCAATTGTTTGTTGTATCATTCAACTAACACAGTTGTGTCACTACATTGATACAGAAAGGGTACTTACTATGTTTACTATTGCTTTTAGTGTACTGCTTCCTGCAGGTCTCATATTAATCTTTCAAGGCTTCCGCTTGCAGAGTCGGGGAGTCAATGCATACGGACAGAGATATGCTGAGCGAGCAAAGAGACGCTGGCTGAAACGGCTGCTTAGCTGGGGCGTAATTCCAGATGCGAATCAGGCGGCGCTCGTCCTTCCGGATGTCGTCGAGCACGATGCAAGCATTTCGTCTGCGGCAACGATTGGTGCTGGTTGTGGAGTAATCATTGGAACTCTGATTTATATTCTCTTCGTCATAACTATTCCTCAGATCTCTCTTTTGTCGTATTCTTTTCCCGGGTTTTTCCTGGTACCTGAGACTACTTGTATTGCTCTAGGCTATATTACCGGTTACACAATTGGAATACAAAAACAGCGTGTAGCAGCACAACGTCGCAGTACATATGCTGATCTGCGACAACGCAAACTTACAGATTATCGTTATCCGCTACTTCCCGCCCTTGCGGGCGTTCTGGTTATGATTAACATAAGCTTAACGGGGAACGTCACAGCACATTTAGGACCTATGTTCTCTGTACAGGATGCCCTTGGAGGGGTAACTACTCTTCCCTCCATTCCCTGGCTCCTCTGGATATTTCCCGCAGGAATGATCACGACGCTGTTCATCTGCGAAGGGGCAATGAGACAGGTCGTCTCATTGCCACGACTGCTTACTACACCAGATCCACAAGTATCACAACGGGTTGATGAGTTGCTACGAGCACGCGCAATTGGCAAGCTCCAGTCAACGCAATTGTTTTACATAGGAGGGCTAAGCCTGGGTCAATGGCTTTTCCTGAGGTACGAGTTTTGGTCTCTAGGACCTTTCGAGACATATGCAGTTCTTATATTGATCATAGTTATAGGAATTGGTGGCCTTTTCCTGGATGACTTTGCCGGGCGTATCGGGGGGAAAATTACGGGTTGGCCCTGGAGAAAAAGAGTCTTAGTATGAGCGTTCCGATCCTGGTTCTCAATCCAGATGATCCCTTGCCTGCTTATGAGCAACTGAAAACACAGTTACGCAACCAGATCGGGATGGGGCATCTGCGACCGGGCACCTATCTTCCTTCGGTGCGTCAATTAGCACGGGATCTGGGAATTGCTCCAAACACAGTCGTTCATGCCTACGCGGACCTCGAACGCGATCAGTGGATCAAGACCATAGCGCGTAAGGGCGTTATGGTCAATCCAGATCATCCAATCATTTCGAGGGCTGAGCGTATCCGGCAACTGGACGAGGCAGTCGCACAGCTACTCGCTACCGCCCACTACCTTGACGTGAGTGCAGACGAGCTACTTGGGGCGATACAGCACCATTTGGATGAGCAAGAAAAGAACAAGTAAATAGTAGGAGAATGACTTATGTTCTGATGCATGCTTTTTACAGCAGCGCTCTTTGGAGAGCAAGTTAATCACACTTCGGCTTGTTTCAATAAGAAGACTCCTGTATAATGTCTCTGGGCTATAGAAAATATTCTGAGGAAAAGCATGCAACAGGGACAGATAACACTACCGATAGGAGTGACCGTTCGCGATCCCGATGGCGGTCATTACATGGTTGAGGCGATGCTGAGCAAGGAGCAGACAGGGGCGGTCTATCTGGTCAGACCGAAAGCTGAGCTACAGAAACGCTTCTCGCTGAAGGAGATTATAACTCCTACTGAGCAAGAGCGGAAGCATTTCTTGCTGGAGGGGCAGCTTCTCAGGCATCTTGATCATCCTTCCCTGCCTTCTGTCTATCGCAGCTTTGAGCATGACTCTCTCAAGCGCGTCTACCTGCTTATGGACTACATTCAGGGCCAGAGCCTGGACGCGCTTCGTGCGCAGCATCCGGACCAGCGCCTTCCGCTGCCCATGATCATCACTCTTTTGTCTCCTATAGTTGATGCGCTCATATATCTACATCAGCAAGACCCGCCCATTCTGCACCGCAACATCAAACCCACCAACATTATTATCCCCGCTAACGCACACCCGCCGGTCTTGATCGATTTTGGCATGGCCAAGCTCTTTGTCGCGGGTGCCACAACTGGTTTTTACAAAGGAACTCTAGGCTACGCGGCACCAGAGCAATATATGGGGACGACGAGTCCACGCACCGATGTCTACGGGCTTGCCGCAACATTCTATGCAATTTTGACCGGAACTATCCCTCCCAGCGCAGTCTCCCGGCTTAGAAGCCCCGGTCATGATCCGCTCAAGCCCGCCATTCAGCTCGTCCCATCGCTTCCCCCGGCTATCGATGAGGCACTCGAACGCGCATTATCGATCAATAGTGAGCAGCGCTATCCCACGGTGGCGGCATTCTGGCGCGATATAACGACGGAAGCGAGCATGGCATCCAATCCTTCTCTCATCGCTGCGCCTCGCACCTCCACTAACGAGCTAGAAACGGTGATGCCGCCTTCCCAACTTAACCAGAATCGCATGCCGCGTCGATGGAGCCCTATCCTCCTCCTTCTCATCGCCCTGGGACTCCTGCTCATTCTGCTTCTAGGTGTTATTCTCACATTGAAAATATAAAAATTATCCTTACAGGATTTGATGCAGCTCTCTCAAGATTCCCTCGTCCGATACCTCATTTCTCGGAGGGTACATATCCGGCTCATAGAAGACGTGTACACCATACTTCTTTAAGAGGCGTAGACTTCTCGCAAACGCAGGATGAGTATCCAAACCGCCGCCCTGACGCACAAGAGGAATTGCCAGAATGGGCACCTTCAACCCCGTCAACTCACACAACAGGCCGAGGGCGAGCGTGTCGCTAATACCCAGCGCCCACTTGTTGAGCGTATTAAACGTGGTGGGAAAGACGATAATCGCATCGGCCCGTGGCAACACATCCGGTTCATCGGCCTGCTTATACTCGCTGCGTACCGGATACCCCGTCAATATACGCAGCCGCTCTCGATCCACAAATCGTGTCGCCATAGGTGTAAGAACAACGCACACCTCCCACCCCTCCGCTTGCAGTAAAGGGACAAGATTATAGAGCCGCTGCGCCACAGGAGTGCCACAGCCAATAATATACAGAACCCGCTTCTTTTGCTGTTCACTCATTAAGCTTTACGAACGCTGCGCCTTATTGTAGAGCGCATACCAGGTATCATCATAGTACGGAGAGAACATGTGACCGGGTTGGAGACTACTGCCGAAGTCATTATGGCCGTTCAGGTACCAGTTACTTCCGATCTTAATGAACCAGGGACCACCACTGGAGCCACCGGTCATATCGCAAGGAATAGAGACGACAGTGCCACCTCCGTGAGGCCACGCTTTACCAATGGAAGCATCGCAGGATCGCCGAGTATGTCCATCGAAGGGGTAGGCGGCAGGATAACCATAGGCGTAGAACTGCTGATCGACAGGCTGATTATAGGCCCAGCCAGCACCACCAACCTGATCAGTTAAAGCACCTTGATCGTTGGGGGCGACAATAGCCATGCCAAAATCGTGATGCAAATCACTTAGCCCCGCATCTATCCAGTCGGACGGTACCTCCAGATCGCGTGCCGCCCAGCAACCATAGGGCGTACTACCGTTATCGTACAGTGGACAAAAGATTACGTTCTGTGCCCAATTTCCATACAAGTACAGGCAGTGCCCGGCAGTATCCACAACGCTTCGATTGCTGCTTGCAACAACAGTACCAGAGCAGACATAGTCCTGGCCCGCTTTATTGAAAAAGACTTTTCCGACGGTCGAGAGGGGGTAAGAAGGCTCAGCAGTACGCGGATTCTGGCCCTTTTGTTTGACTGCCTTGCTCCTGCTGATATCGATAGCATTTCCTGTGAGACTGGGAGCTGCCTTCATCTGCTGATCAATATCGATGGCGTCGCGCATATGTGCTAGTGTCCAATGCTTAACGATGACGTTGGGGCTTGTATCTACCACATGCTCACTAATAGTCGGTGCAGAAGCTGACAGTGAAGGATAAAAAGATTGTAGACGTGCACCCAGGTAGATCAGGTACACGACTGCAAGCACGCCAAGAAAGATGTTAACTGGCGTTACTTTACCAGGTCTCTGCTGTGGTGGCATGATGCCTCTTTCTTTCTATAAAAAACAGTAGGAACTAGTCAGGGCGTCGTCCGTGCTGTTTTCCCCCCTCAAGATCAGTGACATTGGGCAGATCCATAGGTTTCGCGTTGCGCATTTTCTCCACTGTCCAGTGCTTGAGGGCTTCAGCCGGCTGCTCCACCGTGTGCGTGCTGATAGTCGGTGAAGAGCTCGGTTTCGCCGTGCGCTTTTTAAATGCCAGCAGATAGAGGCTGGCAAGCACACCAAGAAAGATAGCGCTCACTAGAGATAGTGGAATGGGTCTATATTGCGGTGACATAATGCCTCTCTTTCAGTCTATAGAATTCATGTAGAATAGGGAATACGGGATTGGCATACATACAATTTTCTTTATTACATTTCTCGAAGGACACCTTTTCCCGACGTCAAGATTGCGCTGTTTGTGTAGACCAGTATAACATATTTGTTTATAATTGCACGGTTTTTGTCTGTTTGTCTAAAGTGAGATTTTGGCTTAAATTTGTCACGTTATTTCGTTATACGCTGTTCACTCATTGTTTTTGCATAACATAATCAAGTTTAGCAGAGCAGTACACCTCGCTAGCTTCCTCTGCTCATCCCGAAATCCACCCAACATTCCGCGCTTTCGAGACACCATCAAGGAACTGAAACTAGGAAGCAGGAGCGCTTCGGGGCGAGCTGATCAACAGCCTCCCCGCGAACGGGGCCTGTGCGCGATAAATCGGCACCTCTGCTTTGCAGAAGACGAGAGAGGAACAAGCGGATGAGAGAGGAACAAACATGCATTCCATTGTATAGGAAGAGAGAAGCAAGCATTCATCTTATCAGAAATGAATGCTTGCTTCTCTTAGCGCGGCAAGCCTATCGATATTTACTCAAGGACAACTACAGTATGAGCACCGACTGGTGGCAGGTCGATCTTGACATACTCACCCTCTTGAGTGAAGGAGAGCGGCTGGCGGTCGGGGGCGAGGTAGACGCGCTCAGGTGTCTTGCCCTGAGTATGTACTTTGACACTGAGGCCAGCGGTGGACCAGGATTGATCGACGTGTTGAACGGGCTGCATGGTGCGGCGGGGATGATAGGCGACGACATGCAGAATTCTTCGCTCAGGATGTTGCTCACCCGCTGGCTGATTGTGTAGAGTAAATTCGGCCCAGCCAGGTCCAGTTGAGATGAGCAGGGGGTCGCCGAGAAATGCATGTAGGGCGTTGAGAGCGACGGCGCGATAGACCCAGTAGTCGTGATCACGATAGGCACTGAAGAGCGGAGCGGCAAAGTAAAGCACGTTGCTATTGGAGACGACCAGGGGGGCGTCCAGATAATCGCCGACAGAGGCGTGTGCATGGCTGGTGAAGTGCTCCCAGGTGCGGTTGAATAGTGCGCGGCGGAGCGCTCCATGACACGTTGCACCAGCCTCCGGCTTCACAATATACGCCTGATTGTAGAAGGCATAGTCGTAGTCCGTCGCCAGTCCACTATCACCCGCCAGAGCTTCGTCGAGGCGTAGGTAGCTTGGTACGGTGGGGGCGGGCGAGACATAGCTGACGGGGACGCCGGAGATATCAAATGCGCCCGTCTCTGGATTCAGGGCGGCTGTGCCGCTTAGAACAAGCTTACCGCCGCCAGCAACATACTCCTCTAGCCGGGTACGCAGCTCGCTATTTATAGAAGCGGTATCTGGTAGAATGATGGCTTTGTAGCTTGAAAAACTTGAAACTGCCGGTTCGATAATGTTGAACTGAATAGCTGCTTCTAATAAGAGTTGTGCCGCACCCTCCACCTCTGGGCTATGCGAGGGAAAGGGCAACCTGGGGTCGGATTTCCAGGTCTCGACCGTTGCCAGCAAGGCGACCTCGGCGGTGGGTCGAGCGGTATCGAGCCACGGTTCGAGCTGCTCGATCCTGCTAAAAGAGTGACCGATCAGGCGATAGACGGCAGAATCGAGGACGCCGCGTGGATGAAGCTGATCGCCGACCGAGATTTTCCCTCCCGCTGCTACGATCGTGCCACATTCATAATCGAGCTGATCTTGTGTCTTCAAGCCTCCAAAATCGCCCCACGCTTTGTGGAAACGCCCGGTCATACCCAGAAAGTCAACGCCATTAGTACGTGCCTGACGGGACATAATGGGATAGTGCAGATAGCCCCAAAGATCCGATGAGGTGGGCAGGCTCTCGATCTCAAAGTGTGTCTCGTACGGTAAAACATGCGCCATTTTCGGCAGCACAGTACCATTGTAAAAGATCGTCGCGTCGGGCTTATGCTCTCTGACAACTTTGCTCAAGCGATCGAGATAGCCATAGAAGCCGCGTGCAGCATACTCCAGAACAGCCTGATCGTCGTCCAGGCGCACATTGGCCTTGCGCAAACGGGCCTGATTCCAGGACGAGTAGTTGGGGGTAGGGAAACAAATATCAAAAAAGAAGCCATCGACTTCGTAGTTGCGGCAGATCTCCTCGACCTGTGCGATCACATAGTCGCCATAGCCGGAGGTCAGATCGAGCATGGTCCAGCCTAAACCCAAATCTAACGGAGACTGGTTCGTTAACGGCGGCCGCATTACCACACGCCCACCCTTATCCACAATGATCCATTCCGGATGCTGCTCGCCCGCCAGATCGTCCCACATCAAGGTTACATAGATAGGAGCACGTACCCCAGCCGAGTGCAGCGCCTCAATCTGCTGACCCATCAGATCAAAGCTCAGATGTGGATGCTGAGTCGCAGTCTTCGTCGGATAATACGAAAAACCATGATGACACTTAGCGAAGACGGTCATAGAATCCACATGCCCCATTTTGACCGTCTCTGCGAAAGCCTTTGCATCAAAATCAGCCCCCACGTTTTCGCAGGCCTCCGACGTATGGAAGTCTAGATGCACCTGACGAAAACGCAGCGTCGTCTTAGTCATACTTTCTCCTCCTTCTGAACACATGATCCTGTGCAGCTTCGCTGCTTAAAACAATTCTCTTTCATTTTTTGCTTTTTTACACATTTCGGGCAGGGCCCGAAATGTGTAAAAAAGCAAAAAATGAAATAATAATATAGGACGGGCACCGAAGGTGCAAGAATGTGAAGGTGATGAGAGTTGAATACATTGTCAGCGTCCACCGAAGCCAGACACAACAATTCCCTTCACAAACCAGCGCTGAGTAAACAAATATAGCGCAATCACCGGAATCGTCGCCAGTGTAGCCGCCGCCATCAGCAGATTCCACGCGTTAGCAAACTGGCCCTGGAAGTTGCGCAGTCCCACAGCTATAGGAAATGTCGCGTCACTATTCGCCATAATCAGCGGCCAGAGCAGATTGTTCCAGTGATAGAGAAAAATGAAGACCGCCAGCGTCGCAAGCGCAGTTCCTGAGAGCGGCACGATAATCTGTAGAAAGCAGCGCAGGCGTGACGCGCCATCGATGCGCGCAGAATCCTCCAGTTCAAAGGGGATGGTCAGAAAGAACTGACGTAGCAGGAACGTGCCAAAAGCGCTAAAAGCCTGCGGAATGATCAGGCCATGATAGGTATCGATCCAATTGAGGTTGCGCATCAAGATGAACAGCGGAATGACCGTCACCTGGCTGGGCACCATCAGCGTGGCCAGATAGAGGAGGAAAAGCGCATCGCGAAAGCGGAAGCGCAGGCGCGCAAAGGCATAGGCGGCCAGCGAGCAGGTAATCGTCTGAATCAGCGTAATGCTGCCCGCAATGAAAAGAGTATTTATAAGATACTGTCCAAAGGGTGCAAAGTTCCAGGCCTGGGCGAAATTATCCAGGTGCCAGGCTTGCGGGAGAATCTGCGGCGGAAACTGCGAAACCTCCGCCTCAGACTTAAACGATGTCAGGATCATCCACACAATAGGGAGCAGCGTCACAATCATCAGAATAATTAGGACAGCATAGCTTATAATCGTCGTCCACGTTTTGCGCCGCCGCTGTGCCGATTGTAAGCGTTGTGTACTGCTCGTGATCTCCGTCTGTACAATAGTACTCATAACACTCCTTCTTCCCTTATTCGTATGTTACGAAACGGCGCTGGAACCAGAATTGAATGATTGTAAACACAAAGATGATCGCGAAGAGCACCCAGGCAACGGCCGAGGCATAGCCCATATGGAAAGACTGGAAGCCCACCTGATAGATGTAGAGCACCAGGGTCGTCGTCGCCACACCAGGGCCACCATTCGTCATCACCAGCGCCTGGTCAAAGACCTGGAAGGAGCCGATGGTCGAGATCACAATCACAAAAAACGTAATCGGCGAGAGCATCGGAATCGTCACATAGCGGAAGCGCTGCCAGCCCGAAGCTCCGTCAATCGTCGCCGCCTCGTAGAGACTATCGGGAATACCCTGCAAGCCCGCCAGGAAGAGCACCATGTTATAGCCAAAAGACTTCCAGACGCTCAACAATATCAGGCCCGGCATCGCCCAGACGGGATCAGTCAGCCAGGCAGGTCCATGAATGCCCACCAGGGCCAGAAAACGATTGATAAGACCCACATCGGGCAGATAGAGCCACTTCCAGACCAGCGATATAGCCACAGTCAACGTCACATAGGGCAGCAAGA
>JAABUZ0100004684.1_pt1 | contig 18650 bp, 10 predicted proteins | sample 5562091 | NCBI WGS metagenome assembly JAABUZ01 (sample SAMN12813069, study PRJNA571459) | rock metagenome | isolation source: Antarctica rocks | place: Antarctica: Victoria Land, Linnaeus Terrace sud | collected 2015-12-21 | reverse complement strand
AACGACCTGCCGCACATGAGCGCCGAGACCCGTGCGCTGCTGACCAACCGCGACGTCATTGCGATCGACCAGGACACGCTCGGCGTGCAGGGCTTCCCGTACCGCGCGACTTCCGACGGCGTCGAGGTGTGGTTCAAGCCGCTCGCCGGCGGCGACTGGGCGATGGCCGTGCTCAACCGCGCCGGCGAAGCGCGCCGCGTGCACTTCGACTGGCGGCAGGAGAACGTCGGCGACAACCTCACGCGGCACTACGCGGAGTTCGGAACGACCACCTACCGGCTCCACGACCTCGTCACCGGGCGCGACCTCGGCACGACCGCGAGCGCGCTGTCAGCGACCGTTCCGGCGCACGACGTGCTCGTGGCCCGACTCCGGCGGATGTGATGCGGCATGGAATCCACTGACCGCTATGCCCAACTGCCCTACCGCCGCTGCGGCCGCAGCGGAATCCACCTGCCGGCGATCTCGCTCGGCCTGTGGCACAACTTCGGAAGCGTCGACGTCTACGACACCGCGCGCGCGATCCTCGTGCGCGCGTTCGACCGCGGCGTCACACACTTCGACCTCGCCAACAACTACGGGCCCGAGCCGGGCTCGGCGGAGGAGACGTTCGGCCGCGTCCTCGCGACCGACCTCGCCGGGCACCGCGACGAGCTGATCATCTCGACGAAGGCGGGCTACCGGATGTGGCCCGGCCCGTACGGGGAGTGGGGGTCGCGCAAGTACCTCCTGGCGAGCCTCGACCAGAGCCTCGACCGGATGGGGCTCGACTACGTCGACATCTTCTACTCGCATCGCCCGGACCCCGACACGCCGCTCGAAGAGACGATGGGCGCGCTCGACCACGCGGTGCGGAGCGGGCGCGCGCTCTACGTCGGGCTCTCCAACTACTCGGCCGAGCAGACGCGCGCCGCGGCCGCGATCCTGCGCGGGCTCGGCACGCCGTGCCTGATCCACCAGCCCAAGTACAGCATGTTCGTGCGCGACCCGGAACACGGGCTGCTCGACGTGCTCGCCGAGGAAGGCATCGGGTGCATCCCGTTCTCGCCGCTCGCGCAGGGGCTGCTGACGGACCGGTACCTGACCGAGATCCCCGCCGACTCGCGCGCGGCCAAGCCGCACGGGTTTCTGAAAGCGGACGCGATCACGCCCGAGCGGCGCGCGCAGCTCCGCGCGCTCAACGAGATCGCGGCGGCGCGTGGGCAGAGCCTCGCGCAGCTCGCCCTCGTCTGGGTGCTGCGGACGCCGGTGGTGACGTCGGCACTGATCGGCGCGAGCCGGGTCGCGCAGCTCGACGCCAACCTGGACGCGCTCGCCAACGTGACGCTTTCTGACGACGAGGTGCGGGCGATCGAGGATGTCCTCGCCGCCGCCGGCCCCCTTCAGTAGGACGCTCCCCCCCGGTCTCCGGGTCGTCACGGGTATAAACTGCTGGGTGGCACACGCGCCCCGGCGCGCGCTCGGCAGTATCCTGCCGGCGCGGCGCGCGGGGTGTGCTCCCGCCCCGTTCTCACCCGTCGCGTAGCCACTCGTGCGTCAGCGCTCCTCCGACTCCACGCGTTCCGCCCCGTCCCGCGCCACCGGGAAGTCCACCGCGAAGCGCGCCCGCGCCGTTTCAGTCCCCGACGAGCGCCCCGTCCCCGCGCCGGCCGTCGGCGCCGCTCGCACCGCGGGCCGCCGCGGCGCGGCCGCCACGGTCGAGTCGGGCGACCTGCCCGCGCCCCCCGCCCGGAGCCCGCGCGCCCGCAACGGCGCCGGGAACGGCAACGGGGGCGACGGCAACGGCCACGCCGGCCGCGGCCAGCGGTCGCGACGCCTCAGCGACGACGTCGCCGCGTCGCAGCTCCGCGACGGGATGCGCCGCATGCGCGACGGCGACTTCGACTACCGGCTCGCCCCGAGCGCCGACCCGGCGTTGGCCGAGGTGTTCACGCTGTTCAACGAGGTGGCGACGCTCCGTGCGGAGCTGACGAGCGAGATCGTGCGCGTGAGCCGCACCGTCGGGCGCGAGGGGCAGATGGGCGAGCGCGTCGCCCTCGACGGCGCCACGGGCGACTGGGCGACGAGCGTCGACGCCCTCAACGCGCTCATCGCCGACGTGCTCCAGCCGACCACCGAGGTGGCGCGCGTGCTCACCGCGGTGGCCGAGGGCGACCTGTCGCAGAAGATGGCGCTCGAGATGGGCGGCCGGAGCGTGCAGGGCGAGTTCCTCCGCATCGGCACCACCGTCAACCGGATGGTGGACCAGCTCAACGCCTTCTCGGGCGAGGTCACCCGCGTCGCGCGCGAGGTGGGCACCGACGGGCGGCTGGGCGGGCAGGCCCACGTGCCCGGCGCGGCCGGCACGTGGAAGGACCTCACCGAGTCGGTGAACGCGATGGCCTCGTCGCTCACCACGCAGGTGCGCAACATCGCCGAGGTGACCAAGGCCGTCGCGGGCGGCGACCTGTCGAAGAAGATCACCGTCGACGTCAAGGGCGAGGTGCTGGAGCTGAAGGAGACCATCAACACGATGGTCGACCAGCTCAACTCGTTCGCCGACGAGGTGACGCGCGTCGCGCGCGAGGTCGGCACCGAGGGCCGGTTAGGCGGGCAGGCGCAGGTGCCCGGCGTGGCCGGCACCTGGCGCGACCTCACCGACAACGTGAACGCGATGGCGTCGAACCTGACGGGCCAGGTGCGCAACATCGCGCTCGTCACGACGGCGGTCGCCAACGGCGACCTCTCGCGCCAGATCACCGTCGAGGCGCGCGGCGAGGTGCTCGAGCTCAAGGACACCATCAACCGCATGGTGAGCCAGCTCTCCTCGTTCGCCGCGGAGGTCACGCGCGTGGCGCGCGAGGTGGGCACCGACGGCGTGTTGGGCGGTCAGGCGCACGTGCCCGGCGTCGGCGGGACGTGGAAGGACCTCACCGACTCGGTGAACTTCATGGCGTCGTCGCTGACGACGCAGGTGCGCAACATCGCCGAGGTCACGACCGCGGTCGCGAAGGGCGACCTGTCGCGCAAGATCACGGTCGACGTCAGGGGCGAGATCCTCGCCCTCAAGGACACCGTCAACACGATGGTGGACCAGCTGAACGGCTTCGCGGGCGAGGTCACCCGCGTCGCGCGCGAGGTCGGAAGCGAGGGCCGGTTAGGCGGGCAGGCGAGCGTGCCGGGCGTCGCGGGGACGTGGAAGGACCTCACGGACACCGTGAACTTCATGGCCGGCTCGCTCACCGCGCAGGTGCGCAACATCGCCGACGTCACGACGGCCGTCGCGCGCGGCGACCTGTCGAAGAAGATCACGGTCGACGTGAAGGGCGAGGTGCTCGACCTCAAGAACACCATCAACACGATGGTCGACCAGCTCTCCGCGTTCTCTGCGGAGGTGACCCGCGTGGCCAAGGAGGTGGGCACCGAGGGCGTGTTGGGCGGGCAGGCGCGCGTCGAGGGGGTGAGCGGCACCTGGAAGGACCTCACCGACAACGTGAACTCGCTCGCCTCGAACCTGACGACGCAGGTGCGCAACATCGCCTACGTCACCACGGCCGTCGCCAACGGCGACCTCTCGCAGAAGATCACCGTCGAGGTGCGCGGCGAGGTGCAGGAGCTCAAGTCGACGATCAACACGATGGTCGACCGCCTGCGCACCTTCGCCGACGAGGTCACGCGCGTCGCGAAGGAGGTGGGCACCGAGGGGCGGTTGGGCGGGCAGGCGCAGGTGCAGGGCGTGGCCGGCACGTGGAAGGAGCTGACCGACAACGTGAACCAGCTCGCCGGCAACCTGACGGTGCAGCTGCGCGACGTGAGCGGCGTGTCGGCGGCCATCGCGCGCGGCGACCTCTCGCGCAAGATCACCGTCGACGCGCGCGGCGAGGTGCTGCAGATCAAGGACGTGATCAACACGATGGTCGACCAGCTCAACGGCTTCGCCGCGGAGGTCACGCGCGTCGCCAAAGAAGTCGGCACCGAGGGCAAGCTCGGGGGCCAGGCCAAGGTCCTCGGCGCGGCGGGCGTGTGGCGCGACCTCACGGACAACGTCAACACGATGGCCGGCAACCTCACGAGCCAGGTCCGCAACATCAAGGACGTGACCGTGGCCGTGGCCGACGGCGACCTGAGTCAGAAGATCACCGTGGACGTGCAGGGCGAGGTGCTCGAACTCAAGGCCACGATCAACCGCATGGTCGACCAGCTCTCCTCGTTCGCGAGCGAAGTCACGCGCGTCGCGAAAGAGGTGGGCACCGAGGGCAAGCTCGGCGGGCAGGCGAACGTGCCGGGCGTGGCGGGCACGTGGAAGGACCTCACCGACAACGTGAACGCGATGGCGAGCTCGCTCACCGTGCAGGTGCGCGCGATCGCCGACGTGGCGACCGCCGTGACCCGCGGCGACCTGTCGCGGCAGATCACGGCGTCGGCGGTGGGCGAGGTCGATGCCTTGAAGCAGAACATCAACCAGATGATCGCCAACCTGAAGGAGACGACCGGGCGCAACGAGGAGCAGGACTGGCTCAAGACCAACGTCGCGCGCTTCGGCCGGCTCATGCAGGGGCAGAAGAACCTCGACGCGGTGGCGCGCCTCGTGATGACCGAGCTCACGCCGCTCGTGCAGGCCCGGACCGGGGCGTTCTACCTGATGGAGCAGGGCGACGCGAACGTGCAGCAGCTCCGCCTCATCGCGAGCTACGCGTTCAAGGCGCGCAAGCACGTCTCCAACACGTGGGCGTTAGGCGAAGGGCTCGTCGGGCAGGCCGCGCTCGAGAAGAAGCCGATCCTGCTCACCAGCGTCCCCGACGACTACATCGCCATCGCCTCGGGGCTCGGCGAGGCGCCGCCGCGCAACATCCTCGTCCTCCCGATCCTCTTCGAGGGCGAGGTCAAGGCGGTGGTGGAGCTGGCGAGCTTCCTCCCGTTCAGCGACACGCAGCAGACCTTCCTCGACCAGCTGCAGGAGTCGATCGGCGTCGTCCTGAACATGATCCAGGCGAACGCGCGCACCGAGCAGCTCCTCGAGCAGTCGCAGTCGCTCACCGGCGAGCTGCAGAGCCAGTCGGAGGAGTTGCGCCGCCAGCAGGACGAGCTCAAGAAGTCCAACGGGGAGCTGGAGCAGCAGGCGCGCACGCTCAAGCAGAGCGAGGAGCTGCTGCGCGACCAGCAGGAGGAGCTCCAGCAGGTGAACGAGGAGCTGGAAGAGAAGGCCGCGCTCCTGGCCGAGCAGAACAAGAAGGTCGAGCTCAAGAACAACGAGGTCGAGAGCGCGCGGCAGGCGCTCGAGGACAAGGCGTCGCAGCTCGCGCTCTCGTCCAAGTACAAGAGCGAGTTCCTCGCCAACATGAGCCACGAGCTGCGCACGCCGCTCAACTCGCTGCTCATCCTCGCGCGGCTGCTCGCCGACAACAAGGACGGCAACCTCAGCGAGAAGCAGGTCGAGTTCGCGCGCACGATCCTCGGCTCCGGCAGCGACCTGCTCACGCTCATCAACGACGTGCTCGACCTCTCGAAGGTCGAGGCGGGGAAGATGGAGGTGGCGCCGGCCGAGGTGCGCGTGGCGGAGGTGCGCGAGTTCACCGACCGCACGTTCCGGCCGCTCGCGGAGCAGAAGGGGCTGACGTTCCACGTGGACGTGCAGCCGGGCGCGCCCGAGTCGCTCGTCACCGACGGGCAGCGGCTCAACCAGGTGCTCAAGAACCTGCTCGCCAACGCGATCAAGTTCACGAGCGAGGGGACGGTCGCGCTCACGGTGCGCAGGGCGGAGGGCGGGCGGCGGTTCGCGAACCGCGTGCTCGACTCCGCGGAGGCGGTGGTCGCGTTCTCGGTGAGCGACACGGGCATCGGGATCCCGAAGGAGAAGCTGCAGCTCATCTTCGAGGCGTTCCAGCAGGCCGACGGGACGACGAGCCGGCAGTACGGCGGCACGGGGCTCGGGCTGTCGATCAGCCGCGAGATCGCGCGGCTGTTAGGCGGCGAGATCCGCGTCGAGAGCGTGCCCGGGCAGGGGAGCACGTTCACGCTCTTCCTCCCCGCGCGCTACGTCGACCCCGCCGCCGACCGGCCGCGCGGCGGCGGGGGCTCGGGCGGGGGCGGGGCGCCGCGCGCGCGCCTCACGCCACCGCGCCCGGCCGCACCGGCCGCGCCGCCGGCCCCGGTCGCGCCCGCGACGCGCGCCGGTGCGGACGCGCCTAACACCGCGACGGCCGCGTACGACGCGCCCGCATACGCGCCGTCGTACGCGCCCGACGACGCGCCGGCGGCCGAGCGCCGCGCCCCGCGCGCCACGGACGTCCCCAACCCGGCCGACGACGATCGCGACGCGGTGCAGGAGGGCGACAGCACGGTCCTCGTGATCGAGAACGACCTGACCTTCGCCCGCGTGCTGCTCGACATGGCGCGGGAGCGCGGGTTCCGCGGATTCGTCGCGCTCGACGGGCGCGCGGGGGTCGACCTCGCGCACCAGTACCAGCCCGACGCCATCACGCTCGACCTCGACATGCCCGGCGTGGACGGCTTCGCGGTGCTCGACCGGCTCAAGAAGCACCCCGACACGCGTCACATCCCGGTGCACATCATCAGCGGCGTGGGGCGGCGGCAGGAGGGGCTCAAGGCGGGCGCGATCGCCTACATGGAAAAGCCCGTGAGCGCCGAGGTGCTCGACGCGGCGTTCGCGCGCATTTCGACGTTCCTCGACCGGAGGGCGCGGCGGCTGCTCGTCGTCGAGGACGACGCGGCCCAGCGCGCGGCGATCGAGGCCCTCATCGCGCACGAGGACGTCGAGATCACCGCCGTCGATTCGGCCGACGCCGCACTCGCCGCGCTCGAAGGCGCGCGCGCGGCCGGGTCGGCGTTCGACTGCGTCGTGCTCGACCTCGGACTCCGCGGGGTGAGCGGCTTCGACCTGCTGGAGCGCGTCAAGGGCGACGCGGCGTGGCGCGACCTGCCGATCATCGTGTACACGGGCAAGGCGCTCACGCCGGCCGAGGACACGCGGCTCCGGAAGTACGCCGAGACGATCATCGTCAAGGACGTAAAGAGCCCCGAGCGGCTGCTCGACGAGACCGCGCTCTTTCTGCACCGCGTCGAGTCCGCGCTCCCCGACGAGAAGCGGCGCGTGCTGGAGCGGCTGCACACGGCCGACGCCGCGTTCGACGGCAAGCGCGTGCTGATCGTCGACGACGACGTGCGGAACATCTTTTCGCTCACGAGCGTGCTCGAGGAGCACGGGGTCGACGTGTCGTTCGCGGAGAACGGCCGCGACGCGCTCGCGTGGCTCGAGTCGCACGGCGACGCGGCGCGCTCGGCGGTGGACCTCGTGCTGATGGACGTGATGATGCCCGGCATGGACGGCTACGAAACGACGCGCGCCATCCGCGCGCGCCCCGAGTGGCGCGGGCTGCCGATCATCGCGGTCACGGCCAAGGCGATGAAGGGCGACCGGGAGAAGTGCGTCGAGGCCGGGGCGAGTGATTACATCACGAAGCCGGTCGACCCGGAGCAGCTCCTGTCGCTGCTGCGGGTGTGGCTGTACCGGTGACGTTGGGGGACGGGGTCCCGGTCGCCCGGGACCCCGCCGGCCTCGCCGCCGCCCCGCCCAGCTACGACCCCGGGCTCGAGCGGCTCGAGATCGAGCTGCTCATCGACGCCGTGCACCGGCACTACGGCTTCGACTTCCGCGGCTACGCGTACGCCTCGCTCCGGCGGCGCGTGTGGAAGCGGGTGGAGGCCGAGGGGCTGTCGACGGTGAGCGCGCTCCTCGCGGCGGTGCTGCACGACACGCAGGTGCTGGAGCGGCTGCTCGACGACCTGAGCGTGAACGTGACGGCCATGTTCCGCGACGCGGCGTTCTTTCTCGCTTTCCGCGAGCGCGTGGTCCCGCTGCTGCGGACCTACCCGTTCTTCCGCATCTGGCACGCGGGCTGCTCGACCGGGGAGGAGGTCCTCTCGATGGCCATCCTGCTCGAGGAGGAGGGGCTCTACGAGCGCGCCCGCATCTACGCGACCGACATGAACGAGCGCGTGCTGCGGCGGGCGCGCGCCGGCATCTTTCCGCTCGACCGGATGAAGGAGTACACCGAGAACTACTTGCGGGCCGGCGGCGCGCGCGAATTCTCGGGGTATTACACGGCCGGCTACGGCGGGGCGCTCTTCGACCCGGCGCTGCTGCGGCACGTCGTCTTCGCGCAGCACAACCTCGTCACCGACCGCTCGTTCAGCGAGTTCCACGCGATCCTCTGCCGCAACGTGCTCATCTACTTCGACCGCGCCCTCCAGACCCGCGTGCACGGGCTGTTCTACGACAGCCTCGCGACGTTCGGCGTGTTGGCGTTAGGCGCGCGCGAGACGCTACGCTTCTCCAAGTACGAGGAGTGCTTCGAGCCCCTCGCGACCGCGGAGAAGATGTACCGGAAGGTCAAGTGACCGCGCACTCGCACCCGGCCGCGGGTGCGCCACTCGTCGTCCTCGGCGTGTCGTGGGGCGGGCTGCACGCGGTGAGCACGATCCTGCGCGCCCTGCCCGCGGACCTCGGCGCGGCGCTCGTCGTCGTGCAGCACCGCTCGCGCGAGGGCGAGGGGCTGCTCGCGGCGCTGCTGCAGGGCGTGACGGGGCTCCCGGTGGGCGAGGTGGACGACAAGGAGCCGATCGCGCCGGGCCGCGTCTACCTCGCCCCGCCGGACTACCACCTGCTCGTCGACGAGGGCCACTTCTCGCTCGCCACCGACGCGGCCGTGCGCTACAGCCGTCCGAGCATCGACGTCACGATGGTCTCGGCCGCGGAGACCTACGGCGCGCGCGTCCTCGCCGTCGTGTGCACCGGCGCCAACGACGACGGCGCGCGCGGCGCGCGGCGCGTGGTCGATCGCGGCGGGGCGGCGCTCGTGCAGGACCCGGACACCGCGGAGGTGCGCACGATGCCCGAGGCGGCGCTGCGGCACCTCGACACCGCCCCCGCCGCGCGGTGGGCGGTCGTCCCGCTCGACGCCCTCGGCGCGCGCCTCGCGGCCGCCATCGGCGGGCCGGCCGTCGACCCGGGCCGCGTGCACGCCGCGCCGGCGGGACGGGCGTGAGGTCCGCCGTGAGGCCTAACGCGATCGCGCCGGAGGTCGCCCGCACGGAGGCCACCCGCGCCGAAGCGGCGCGCGCCGAGCGGGGCGGCGGCTTCACGCCCGTCCCGATCCTCATCGTCGACGACCACCCCGAGAACCTGCTCGCCCTCGAGGCCGTGCTCGAGCCGCTCGGGCAGCACCTCGTCCGCGCGGGGAGCGGGGAGGAGGCGCTGCGGCGGCTGCTCGCGCGGGACTTCGCGCTGATTCTGCTCGACGTGCAGATGCCGGGGATGAACGGCTTCGAAACGGCACAGCTGATCAAGGCGCGCGAGCGCTCGCGCGACATCCCGATCATCTTCCTCACCGCGATCAGCAAGGAAGAGGTCTACGTGGTGCGCGGCTACGAGGCGGGGGCGGTGGACTACGTGTTCAAGCCGTTCAACCCCGACGTGCTCCGCTCGAAGGTGGCCGTGTTCGTCGAGCTGCACCACCGGCGCGAGCAGCTCGCGCGCCAGGAGCGCGCGCTGCGCGACGCCGAGCGGCGCGAGCTGGACCTCGAGCACCGCGCGCGCCTGCTCGCCCACGAGGCCGAGAGCGCGGCCCGGCTCGAGCGCGTGAACGCGCAGCTCGAGGCGACCAACGCGACGCTCGCCGCGCGCCAGGAGGAGCTCGAGCGCGCGCTCGACGTGCGCAGCCGCTTCTACACGTCGATGAGCCACGAGCTGCGCACGCCGCTCAACGCGATCATCGGCTACAGCACGCTCCTCCTGGACGGCATCTACGGCCCCCTCGAGGAGCAACAGGCGCGCGGCATCGAGCGCACGCACCGCGCGGCGCAGCACCTGCTCGAGCTGGTGAACGACATCCTCGACCTCTCGAAGATCGAGGCGGGGAAGTTCGAGCTGTCGTTGCAGCCGACCGCGGTGCGCGCGCTCGTCGACGACCTCTCGGTGACGGTGCAGCCGATGGCCGACGCCGCGGGCTCGCCGCTCGCGGTCCGCCACGAGGGCGCGGGCTCAGCGATCGAGACGGACCCGCGCCGCGTGCGGCAGATCCTGCTCAACTTATTGTCGAACGCGATAAAATTCGGGGCGGGCGCCCCGATCGAGGTCGTCAGCCGCGCGCTCCCGGACGGCGGCGTGGAGGTGGCGGTGCGCGACCACGGGTCGGGCATCCCGGCCGAGGACCTGCCGCGCGTGTTCGACGAGTTCGTCCAGCTGGAGCACTCGCGCGGGCGGGCCGTGAGCACCGGCACCGGGCTGGGGCTGCCAATCTCGCGGCGCCTCGCGCAGATCCTGGGGGGCACGCTCGTCGCCGAATCCGTGCCCGGCGACGGGAGTACGTTCCGGCTCACGCTGCCGGCCCGCGTCCCCGACGCGGGCGTCCCCACCCCGGGCCTCGCCCCCCGCGCGTGAGGCGAGGGGGGCGCTCGGCCCTACGGCCGCCGCACGGCCGCCCCCGCGAGCCGGCCGATCCCGCCTAACGTGGTCTGGGCGGCGTTGAGGCCGAGCCGGAAGTCCTTGTCGGTGTAGGTCGCGAAGACGTCCGTGGGCTGGTGCCACTGCGGATCCCACCCCGCCCCGATCTGCGAGCCGCGCTCGTTCTCGCGCAGGCTGATCGCGGGGACGAGGTCCTGGAAGGGGCCGGAGTCAGTGTTGGTCATGTGCTGGCCGACGGTGGCCGGGTAGTCGGTGGCGTACGCCTCGTTCGCGTTCGCGAACGCCCAGGCGAGCTGCTGCGCGCCCGCCGCCATCTTTGCCGCGCTCTGGAACTCGATGTTCACGTCGGCCTCGGGGCGCTGCTCGCGACTCATCGTGCCGTCCGCGCGGGGCATGCCGTGGTCGAAGAGCATCATGTCGTGCTGGACCATGCCGAGCCAGCGCGGCTCGGGGTACTTGCCCGAGCCCGCGGGCGACTCCTTGCCCTGCAGCGCCTGCCGCTGCTCGACGTAGGCGCGCGCGCCGTTGAGCCCCGTCTCCTCATTGTTCCAGAGCACGAAGCGGATCGAGCGGTCGGTCTGCACGTCGGGGCTGCTGAAGACGCGGGCGAGCTCCATGACGAGCGCGGTGCCGGAACCGTCGTCGTTGGCCGCCTCGCCCCAGCCGATGCCGTCCATGTGCGCGCCGACGATGTACATCTCGCCGGGGTGCGTGGTGCCGACCTTGGTGCAGTAGACCTCCTGCCGCCGCCCCGGCGCGCTCGGCTGGGCGTTGAGCGCGCGGAGCCGCGCGTCGGGCTGGGCGAGCGAGTCGGTGTTCACGCCGATCGGCATCTGGCTGCCGCGGAGGCGGGCGCCGCCCGGGGCCGAGGTCGCGACGCGCGCGGCGTACGGGTTGGCGGGGGCGCCCGGCCGCGGCGCGGGGGGCTGGAAGTCGTAGGTGACGCGCTCGGTGTTGGTGCAGCCGTAGCTCTTGAGCTGGGCCTCGATCCAGTCGACCGCGGCGCGGTTGCGGTCGGTGCCCTGGCGCCGGTCGCCGAAGCGGGTGAGGCCCTTGATGGTGGCCTTGTAGCGCTCGAGGTCGAGGCGCGCGACGAGGGCGCGCACGGGGTCGGCGGCAGACGCAGCGGGCGCGGACGCGGTGGGGGCGGGCGTCTGCGCGCCTAACGCATTGCCTAACGGTCCACCGGCGAGGGCGGAGAGGGCGAGCGCGAGGGCGCCGGCCGGGGTGCGGAGCGGGCGGGACAGTGGGCGCATGGTCGGAGGGGTTGGAGTCGGGAGCGAATGTTATCGGCGGCGCGCCCGGAATCGCGCGTGCGTCGTCCGAACCGGTTCGATACGCATTGACCTGTTTGGAACCCCGCCATATTGATTGCGCAGTTCGGACGCACGCGACCTGCCGGCGGGTCGCCGGGTGCGCCCCCGGACGACGACGCGACGTGGGTCGCCCGCGTGCGCGCCGGCGACGAGGCCGCGGGCGAAGCGCGCTACCGGCGGTCCCACGAGCCGTTTCGCCGATCGGTACGTGCGGTCCCCCGACACGGCCGAGGCTATCGCCGGTACCGCAGTCGCAGATCAACATCGACTCGAAGCTCACACAGAACCCGGGGTGGTAATGACCTATGCATGGCGGTACGTACTGGCGGCGCTGCCCGTCGTCATCGCGTGCGGCGCCGCGGCGCCAACGGGCACGACGGTGCTCCCTCCCACGGGCACGACGCCCGCGCCGACCACCGACCAGGTGGTGTTCTTCGACGACTTCTCCGGCCCCGCGGTCGACCGCACCCGGTGGACCGTGCGCGTCACGGGGCCCGAGAACCAGACGGTGAACAACGAGCAGCAGGCGTACGTCGACGACGAGCCGAACGCGGACGCGACGCTCCACATCGTGAACGGGGCCGACGCCGCGGGCGCCGCGAACGGCGCGCTCCGCATCGCGGCGCGCGCCCGGCCGGGGTTCGTCACGCCGGACGGCAACCGGTTCGACTTCGTCTCGGGTCGGCTCGACACGCGCGGCAAGGTGGAGTTCACCTACGGCACGGCGTCCGCCCGCATGAAGCTCCCCGCCGGCGCCGGGCTCTGGCCCGCGTTCTGGATCCTCGGCACCGGCCCGTGGCCCGCGACGGGCGAGATCGACGTGATGGAGAACGTCGGCGATTCGTCGTGGACGAGCGCCGCGCTGCACGGCCCGGGCTACTCCGGGAACACGCCGATCGTGCAGCGGGCCGGCTTCCCGGCCGGCCAGGACGTCACCGGCTGGCACGTGTACGCCGTGGACTGGGCGACGGATGTGCTGACCTTCCGCGTCGACGACCGCACGGTCTACACGGTCCCGCGCTCGGCGGTCGAGCGGTACGGGCAGTGGGCGTTCGACAACCCGAAGTTCCTGATCCTCAACCTCGCCCTCGGCGGCGCCTACCCGCGCGCGGTGAACGGCGTGGTCACGCCCTACCCCGGGCTCCCCAACTCGACCGTCCAGCGCATCCGCGCCGACAGCGCCGTCGTGCTCGTCGACTGGGTGCGCGTGACCCGGCGCCAGTAAGGCGCACGCGGTAGGGTTCGGCACGGTTAGGCACGGCCCCGATTTCCTGAACGCGCCGGCGGCGCGCGGAGAGCTACACGAGTGACGGTAGACCACGTACGACCTGCCGCGCGCGCGGCCCTGACGCGCGCGGCCCTCGCCGGCTCGACCCTCGCGGGCGCCACATTCGCGGGCGCGCTCGGCGCGCAGGCGCCGCGTCCGGCGTCGACCCCCGCCGCCCGGGTGCCTGCTGCCCAGCGACCCGACCCGCGGACCGAGGCGCGCGTCGACTCGCTCCTGCGGCTGATGACGCTCGAGGAGAAGGTGGGCGAGATGACGCAGCTCACCATCCAGGCGGTCGCGCGCGTGCACGGCACCGCCACGGTCCCGCAGCAGCTCGACACGGCCAAGCTCGAGGAGGCGATCCTCCGCCGCCACGTCGGCTCGATGCTCAACGTGTGGGACGTGGCGCTCACCCCGGCGCAGTGGCAGGGCGTGATCGGCGCCATCCAGCGCGTCGCGGCGCGCTCGCGGCTCAAGATCCCCGTCCTCTACGGCGTCGACGCGGTGCACGGGGACCATTACATGCGGACGGCGACGATCTTCCCGCAGAACCTCGCCATGGCGGCCGCGTGGAACCCCGAGCTCGTGCGGCGCGAGCACCAGATCACCGCCTACGAGACGCGCGCGAGCGGCGTGCCGTGGAACTTCGCCCCCGTGCTCGACGTCGGCCGCCAGCCGCTCTGGCCGCGCTTCTACGAGACGTTCGGCGAGGACCCGTACCTCGGCACGACGTTAGGCAGGGCGGCCGTCGAGGGCGAGCAGCGCGACCCGCGCCCGGCGCTCGACGCGCTGATGGGGACGGGCCGCGTCCGGACGGCCGCCGCGGGCGGCCGCGAGGCGATCGCCCGCCCCGTCGGCGGGGCCGTCTTCGTCGCCGCGAGCGGCAAGCACTTCCTCGGCTACAGCATGCCGCTGAGCGGGAAGGACCGCACCACGGCCGTGATCCCCGACCGCCAGCTGCGCGAGATCTTCGTGCCGCCGTTCAAGGGCGCGATCGACGCGGGGCTGCGCACGGTGATGGTCAACTCGGGCGACATCAACGGCGTCCCCGTGCACGCGAGCCACGCCCTCCTCACCGACCTGCTGCGCACGGAGCTCGGCTTCACCGGCGTGGCCGTGAGCGACTGGGAGGACATCAAGAAGCTCGTCACCTTCCACCGCGTCGCGCCGACCAACAAGGAGGCGGTGCGCCAGGCGGTGATGGCCGGCGTCGACATGAGCATGGTGCCGTACGACTACAGCTTCACCGACGACCTGCTCGCCCTCGTACGCGAGGGTGCGGTGCCGCAGGCGCGCATCGACGAGGCCGTGCGGCGCATCCTGCGACTCAAGTTCGAGCTCGGGCTCTTCGAGAACCCGAACGCCGACCCCGCGATGATCGCCAACATCGGCGCACCCGCGTTCCAGGCCGCGAGCCGAGCGGCGGCGAACGAGGTCGTCACGCTGCTCAAGAACGACCGGGGCACGCTGCCGTTGGCCAAGACGGCGCGCGTGCTCGTCGTCGGCCCCGGCGCCACGTCGCTCCCCGCGCAGTACGGCGGGTGGTCGTACACCTGGCAGGGGACCGACACGGCGATGTACCCGAAGAACATCAAGACCTTGCTCGACGCCGTGCGCGACCGCGTCGGCGCGGCGCGGGTGCGCTACGTCCCGGGCGCGACGTTCGAGGCGACGGGCGACGTGGCCGCGGCCGTGGCCGCCGCGCAGGGCGCGGACGTCGTGATCGTCGCCCTCGCGGAGAACGCGGAGGCCGAGCAGCCGGGGAACATCGACGACCTGACGCTGCCCGCGGCGCAGCTCCGGCTGGCGCAGGCGATGGAGGCGACCGGCAAGCCCGTCGTCCTCACGCTGTTCGAGGGCCGGCCGCGCGTGATCCGCCCGGTGGTCGACTCGGCCCGCGCGATCGTCATGGGGTTCCAACCCGGCCCGTTCGGCGGGGAAGCCGTCGCGGGCGTGCTCTTCGGCGACGTGAACCCGAGCGGGCGACTGCCGTTCACCTACCCGCGCTTCACGGGCGCGATCGAGCACTACGACCGCGCGCAGCCCGCGAACTCCACGGCGGGCGATTCGACCACGGGCTACCACCCCGAGTTCGAGTTCGGGTACGGGCTCTCGTACACGACGTACACGTACAGCGACCTGCGCGTCGCGCAGGCGCGCGCCGGGCGGACCGACACGGTGGCGGTCACGGTGACCGTCGCCAACACCGGCGCGCGGGCCGGCATGGAAGTGGTGCAGCTCTACTCGCGCCAGCTCTTCGCCAGCGTGAACCCGCCCGTGCGGCGCCTGCGCGACTTCCAGAAGGTCGCGCTCGCCGCGGGGGAGCGGCGCACCGTGACGTTCCGCCTCCCGGTGCAGCGCCTCGCCTTCGTCGGGCGCGACGACCGCCTCGTCGTCGAGCCGGGCGATTTCGACCTCATGGTCGCCGGGCTCACGAGTCGTCTAACGGTCCAATAACGGAGGACCGCCGCCATGTTCCGCCCGAAAATCCTCGCGCCCCTGCTCGCCCTCGTCGCCTGCGGGGGCGGCGGGGGAGCGACCGCACCGAGCCCGCCGACGCCGCCGGTCACGCCGCCCGCGGGGGCGCTCGGGGCGGCGCAGGTCTGGGTGACGACCGGCGACCAGTCCAAGCTCCTGAGCCAGGACGCGGACGTGAACTTCGTGGCCGACAGCGCGACGACGCTTCCGGTCCTCGCCGTCGACACGGGGACGACCTACCAGCGGATGATCGGCTTCGGCGCCGCCTTCACCGACGCGTCCGTCTACCTCATCAACCAGAAGCTGTCGGCCGACCAGCGCGAGACGCTGCTCCAGAACCTCTTCGGGCGGACCGGCACGGGGCTCGGCCTCAGCTTCGCCCGCGTGACGATGGGCGCGTCCGACTTCTCGCAACGGGACTACAGCTACGACGACATGCCGGCCGGGCAGAGCGACCCCACGCTCGCCAACTTCTCGATCGTCCCGGACCGGGCCGACAAGCTGCCGGTCATCAAGCGCGCCCTCGCCATCAACCCGTCGCTCACCCTCCTGGCGAGTCCGTGGAGCCCGCCGGCGTGGATGAAGACGAGCAACAGCCTGATCACCGGGACGCTCCGCACGGACGCATACGGCGCGTTCGGTAACTATTTCGTGAAGTTCGTGCAGGCGTACGCGGCGGAGGGCGTGCCCGTCGCCGCGATCACCGTGCAGAACGAGCCGGGCTTCGAGCCGCCGGACTACCCGGGGATGCGGCTGGACCCCGCGCCGCGCGCGGCGGTGATCGGGCAGTCGGTCGGGCCGGCGCTCGCGGGGGCCGGGCTCCAGACGCAGATCTGGGACTACGACCACAACTGGGACCAACCGCAGTCGCCGAGCACGGTGCTCGCCGACCCGACGGCGCGGCGGTACGTGCAGGGGGTCGCCTGGCACTGCTACGCCGGCGACGTGTCGGCCCAGTCGCCGGTGCACGACGCCTACCCGGACAAGGACGCCTACTTCACCGAGTGCTCGGGCGGCGCGTGGGCGCCCAACTTCGCCACCAACCTGCAGTACTTCGTCGGCCAGCTCGTCATCGGCACGACGCGCAACTGGGCGCGCGCGGTCGCGCTCTGGAACCTCGCCCTCGACGAGAACGCCGGCCCGCACCTGGGCGGCTGCACGAACTGCCGGGGGGTGGTGACGATCAACAGCGCCACGGGGACCGTGACGCGCAACGTCGAGTACTTCGCGCTCGCGCACGCGAGCCGGTTCGTGCGGCCGGGGGCGGTGCGCGTGGCCTCGTCGTCCGGGGTGCAGGGCATCAACACCGTCGCGTTCCGCAATGCGGACGACGGCTCGAAGGCGCTGATCGTGCTCAACACCAACGCCGCGGCGCAGGCGTTCGTAGTGCGAGCGGGTGCCGGGCGCGCGTTGCGCTACGAGCTTCCGGCCGGCGCCGTGGCGACGTTCGTCTGGCGTTGAGGCGGAGGGGCGCCGCGCAAGGTCCGCCCCCCGATCCGAGGTCGGATGCACGCCGCGATCGTCGACGAGTTCGACCGCCCGCCGCGCTACGGCGACGTCCCCGCGCCCGCGCCCGCCGAGGGTGAGGTGCGGGTGCGCATCGCGGCGGCCGCGGCCAGCCAGCTCGTCCGTGCCCAGGCCGCCGGGCGGCACTACAGCAGTCCCGCGCGCCCGCCCTTCGTACCGGGCGTGGACGGCGTCGGGCGCCTGGACGACGGCCGGCGCGTGTACTGCGCGTTCCCCCGCGCGCCGCACGGCACGATGGCCGAGGAGACCGTCGTCCCGCGCGCGTCGTGCGTCGACGTACCCGACGCGGTGGACGACGTGACCGCGGCCGCGATCGCCAACCCCGGCATGTCGTCGTGGGCCGCGCTGACCGAGCGCGCCCGTTTCGTCGCGGGCGAGGCGGTGCTCGTCAACGGCGCGACGGGGGCCTCGGGCCGGCTCGCCATCCAGATCGCGCGGCACCTGGGCGCGCGTCGCGTGGTCGCGACCGGGCGCACGGCGGCCAGCGTCGCTCCGCTGGCCGACCTCGGCGCCGACCGGACGATCGCGCTCGACCAACCGGCCGAGGTGCTGACCGACGTGTTCCGGCGCGAGCTGCACGGCGAGGGGATCGACGTCGTGCTCGACTACCTGTGGGGTCCGTCGGCCGAGCAGTTCATTGCGGCCTGTTCGGGCCACGGCGCGGGCGCGGCCGAACCGCGCGTCCGCTTCGTCCAGATCGGCACGGTCGCCGCGCCGACCGTCACGCTCCCAGGCACGACCCTGCGCAGTTCGGGACTCGAGCTGCTCGGCAGCGGGCTCGGGAGCGTGTCGAACGCGGCGCTCCTGCGGGCCATCGGCGCGCTGCTGCAGGCGGTCGTACCCGCGGGTCTCACGATTGCCGCCGACGCCGCGCCACTCGCCGACGTGGAAACGGCGTGGGCGGCCGACCGGGGCGGACGCCTCGTGCTCACCGTATGACCGCGTACCGTATGACCGTACGTCGGGCCCCGTGACCCGGCTCGACACCGTGCAGACGCTGCTCACGATGCAGACGGCGGCGGGCACCCAGGTCGTCCTCCACGAGGCCGACCTCGAGGGCTCCGCGGGGCTGGCCCTCGCGCGCACCGGCGGGCGGCGCAGTCACGGCGCGCGCGGCCGTGGCCCGGGACGCGACGCGACGCGGATCAGGCGCCACCCGCCGTGGTGCTCGGGCGTGACCGTCGCGGCCGCGTCGGCCCGCAAGCGCCCGCCAAGTGTGTCGGCGGCGAGGGCGCCGTCGAGGCGGAGCTGCACCGTGGCGGCGCTCTCCTCGTCGGCGAAGGGCGCGAGGAACAGCACCACGCGGCCACGCCCGACGCGTGACGAATCGATGGCGACGCGGGCCGGTGCGGCCGCGCCGAAGATCGTCGCGGTACCGGCGACGGTGCTGGTGCGCACGCCGTCCACGACGCGCGCCGCGCGACGGAGCGAGAGACGCAGCGCGCCGCGGCGGGCGTAGAACGGCGCGTCGTACTGCCCGCTCCAGTCGCCCGCGAGCGCCGCGGCCGTCGCGTCGGCGTCCGGCGCGGCCGCGCCGCCGAGCACCGGGCGCGGCTCGTGGTACCGCGAGGCCGGCACGCAGCCGGCGCCCACCGCCGCG
>JAABUZ0100004683.1_pt1 | contig 18650 bp, 14 predicted proteins | sample 5562091 | NCBI WGS metagenome assembly JAABUZ01 (sample SAMN12813069, study PRJNA571459) | rock metagenome | isolation source: Antarctica rocks | place: Antarctica: Victoria Land, Linnaeus Terrace sud | collected 2015-12-21 | reverse complement strand
CAGCGGTCGTTGGCGCCCTCCGCCCACGGTGACAACACCCCCCAGATCATCAACGACAGGGGCAACAAGTCATGCCGTGGCCGGTGGCCTGCAGCCCCTCACCAGGGCTGATCAAGAAGGTAACGGGGGTAAACCCTACCCCTGGCGCAGGGAGCACCCCCCTGGCCGCGACGCCCGCCCGGCGCGAGGATGCCCCCATGACCCTTGGGCTCGCCCACGACAACGGCGAGAACGTCCCCGAGCCGCCGGGGGACGCCGAGGGGGGACCGAGCCGCACCGAGGGTCGCTGGATGCGGCGCCGCAGGCTCGAACGCCAACTGCACGACGGCGCGGCTCTGCGCATCTCGGCCATGTCCCTGCGTCTCGGGGTCCTCCTGGAGAACGCCCCCTCGTCGGACGCGGGGTGGAGCCGGGACATCGTCGAGCTCCAGGAGCAGGTGCACGCGGCGCTCCAGGAGCTGCGCGAGGTGGCCGGCAAGATCTATCCGCCGCTCCTGGACGAGGCGGGCCTCGGCCCGGCGCTGCGCGAGCTCGTCCACACCACGGGCGTCGGCGCCACCCTGGACGTCGCCGACGAGCGCTTCGGTCCCGCCGCCGAGGGGGCGGCCTACTTCGCTGCCGCCGAGTGCCTCGCGGCACCGCACCCGAGGGGGCGGGGGGTGACGATCCGCGCGGCCCGGGACGCCGGCACGCTGATGCTGTCGATCTCCGGGGTCGAGCCGCGGCAGGGGCCGCCGGTCGAGGACGAGGCGAAACCGCTCGGCGGCTCGGTCGAGGTCACCCACGCCGGCGACGTCGCCACGATCGTGGCGAGGTTCCCGTGCGGGTAGCCCTGGCCGAGGACGGGGCACTGTTCCGGGAGGGCCTCGTGATGCTGCTGAAGGCCGCGGGGCACGAGGTGGTGGGCTGTGTGCCCGGCGGTGACGAGCTGGTGGCGCTGCTCGCGACCCAGCCGGCCGACGTCGCGGTCCTCGACATCCGGATGCCCCCCGAGCCCGACGGGGGGCTGGTGACCGCGGAGCGGCTGCGGGCCGCCCACCCGGACATGGGCCTGCTGTTCCTGTCGCACTACGCCGAGTCGCACTACCTGTTGCGCATCCTCGAGATCGGCACCGACCGCATCGGCTACCGGCTCAAGGAGAAGGTCGGCAGCGTCGACGTCCTCTCCGACACCCTGACCCGGATCGAGGCGGGTGAGATCGTCATCGAGCCGGTGCTCGCCAAGCGCCTGGTCGAGCGGCCCCGCAACGACAAGCGGAACGTCATCAGCACCCTCTCCGAGCGGGAGCGGGACGTGCTGCGTCTGATGGCCGAGGGGCGCTCGAACCACGGGATCGCATCGACGCTGTTCGTGAGCGCGAAGGCGGTGGAGAAGCACATCGCCAGCATCTTCGACAAGCTCAGCCTCCACGCCGACACCTCCGCCCACCACCGCCGGGTGCAGGCGGTGCTGACCTACCTGCGCTCGCAACGCGGCGACGACTGATCGGCCCGGGGCCGGGGACTTGGCGACGTCGGGATACCACGCCTAGCCTGCCGGTTCCCACGGATCCCAGGCGGTGCGATGAACCGGAAGATCGTGGCCTGGCCGGTGCGGGCGCTGCTGGGGAGCGCGGTCGTGGCGGTCGTCCTCGTCGTCGTGACGGTGCCCGTCGAGCTCACGGGGTCGGCGGTCGGCACGCTGCTCGCCCCCTTCGCGGCGGTGGGCGTCGCCGTGGCCGTGCTCGGCGTCGCCGCACCCCGAATGGACCGCCTCGTGCGACGTCTGGTCCCGCATCCGGTCAGCACCGCGTACTCCGCGCTGGCCGACACGGCCGCCCGCGTCCGGGACGGCACGATCGAGGACGCCTTGCCCGGCCTGGCGCAGGTGCTCGGCGAGGGCACCGGCGCGCAGCGGGCCGCGGTGTGGCTCGTCGTCGAGGACGCGCTGGTCGCCGAGGCCGTGTTCCCGCCGGGGGAGGGTGCCGGGGAAGCGGTGCCGACGCTCGGGGTGCTCCTGGCTCGGTCGGACACCGACCACGCGGTGCCCGTCCTCGACGGTGCGGTCCTGCGGGCGGTGCTGACCATCGGGAAGCCGGGACGACCGGTGACCCCCGCCGATCAGCGTCTGATGCAGGACGTGGCCGGTGGTGCGGGCCTGCTACTGCGGGGAGTGGCGCGCAGCGCCGAGCTCGCGACACGGGTGCGCCGCGTCGACGAGCTCGCGCGGGAGACCGCCGCCTCCCGACGACGGCTGCACCTGGCCCGGGAGGTGGAGCGCCGCCGGCTGGTGGCCGAGCTGGGGGGCGCGACGGCCGACCGGCTGGCGGCGTTCCGCACCGCGGTGATGGACGCGGTGGACGCCCTCGACGACACCGACGCCGACGACGAGCGCGCCGAGTTCGCGCGCCACGGCCTGGAGAGCGCCCGCACGCGCCTGGAGGACCTGCTCGACCGGTTCCGGGTGATCGCCCGGGGGGTCTATCCGGCCGTCCTGCGCGACCAGGGGCCGTTCGCCGCCCTCGAGGAGGTGATCGCCGACCTGCCCCGCACCGTGCGCCTCACCGGCCGCCTCGCCGACCGGCTGCCCTGGGAGGTCGAGTCCGGGGTGTACTACCTGGCCGCCTCGGCTCTGCGGCTGTTCGCGGGGCACGCCGTCCAGCGGCCCCTCGGCGTGCACCTGGACCAGGTCCGCGGCACGGTCGAGGTCCGCATCTCCGAACCGGCCCTGGTCAACGACCCCGACGACGTCCGCGCCGCCCTGATCGACGACGCCGACCGGCTGGCGGCGCTCGGCGGGGCGTTGGAATTCGTCGTCGTCGACGGCAGCGGCGGCGCCGTCCTGCGCGCGTGGCTGCCCGACCACCTGCGGCCGTCGGTGGACGACCCGGTGACCCGGTGACCCGGTGACCCGGTCGCGCGGGCTCGTCATCGCCTGGACCGTCGCGCTTGCAGCGGTCTCGGCCCTGACCCTGGTGTGGCTCGGGATCGGGGCGGTCGTCGCCCTCGCGACCCACGTCCCGTCCGTCGGCGCGGCCGTAGGCGGCGCCGCGGCGGCCGGTGCGGCGTGGGCCAGCGGGATCCTGGCGGCCGCCACGCTGAGCGAGCCGGCGGGCCAGGCCCTGCTGGACTACGCCGCGACCGCGGTGAACCTGGTCGTCGCCGTCGTGCTCTGGCGCCGCGGCGACCGCTCCTGGACGGTCCGGCTGCTGGTGCTGGCCATGGTCGGCTCCGCCGGGGCGTTCAACCTCCAGGCCCACGCCGCGACGCAGGTGGTCCGCTCGGCGACCGGTCTGGAGATCGGCGAGCTACACCAGGTCCTGCTGCACGGGGTGGCGAGCGCCGCCTACGTCGGGGCCCGGCTGCTGTTCCCGAGCGGATGGTCGGGGCCGGGGCGACGCGGCCACCGGGTGCTGGTCGGACTCGGCGCCGTGGCGCTGTTCGTCGCCGGTGTGGGGACCGCGCTGCTCCCGCACACGGTCAGCTGCGTCGTGTTCTTCGGGTTCGGGGTGCCGCTGGTCGGGATGATCGGGGTGTCCCGGCACCTGCGCCACGGCGCGACGCCCGAACGTCGGGCCCAGGCCCGCCTGCTGGTCACCGTGCTGGCCGGTGCGCTGGGCACGGCGGCGGTGCTGGCCGTGCTCACGCTCGTGCTGGCCACGCTCGGCGAGCCGGGGCTGACCCTCGACGACCCCACCGCCCGCCACGGGGGTACCGCCGGGGGCGAGCCGACCGCCCTGCTGTTCTGGTTCACGCGGCTCACGGCCGCCGCACTGGCCTTGGCGGTGCTCGTCGCCTTCCGACCGCGCCGGCGGGAGACCGAGGGTCTGCTCCACCGCGGGCTCGCCGTGACCGTCGTCGTGGTGGGGCTGGGCGGGAGCTACGCGCTGACCGTCGCGCTCCTCACCGCGGCCTCCGGGTCCGCGCTCACCGCCCGCGCCGTCGCGACGGTGCTCACCGCGGTGGCGTTCCTGCCGCTGTCCGCCCGGGTCGACCTGGCCGTCGAGCGGCTGCTCTACGGGCACCGCCCGACGCCGTACAGCGTGCTGCTGGAGGTCGCCGAGCTCTCCCGCGCCGCGGACGGGTCCGACCTGGACCACGTCGCGGAGGCGATCGGGCGCCGTCTCGGGGCCCGATCGGTGCGCCTGACCGCGCACCGGCCCGGGCTGCGGGACCGCACGTACGCGTGGGCGCACGCCGAGGCGGGCGACGCCGACGTCGGAGTCCCGTTCCCGATCTCCTACCGCGGCGAGGAGGTCGGGGTCCTCGCCGTCGACGCCGAGGCCCTGGCCGGACGGGGTGACGACCGGCGCCGGTTGATGGTCGACGTGACCGACAGTCTGGGCGCCGTCCTGCAGTCCAACCGCCTCGAGATCGAGCTCGAGCGCCAGCTGCGGGCGGCCGTCGCGCACGGCGAGGAGATCGCGGCGTCGCGCCGACAGGCCGTGGCCGAGATGGACAGCGAGCGCCGCAGTATCGAGCGCAACCTCCACGACGGCGCGCAGCACCACCTGGTGTCGCTGCGGCTCACGCTCGGGCTGGTCGAGCACCAGGTCTCCGCCGGAGAGCTCGCCTCCGCCCGGCACCGTCTCGACGTGCTGTGCGGCCAGATCGCCACCGCCGAGGCCGTGCTCGCCGAGACCGCGACGGGGGTGTCCTCGGCGACGCTGATCGAGCGCGGACTGGTCGAGTCGTTGCGCAACGACCTGGCCGGGAGCGACTCGTCGATCATCGTGGACACCGAAGGCATCGAGCCCGGACGGCGCTACGACGCCGACGTCGAGAGCGCCGCGTACTTCTGCTGTCTCGAGTCGATCAACAACGCGCGCAAGCACGCGGCGGGGGCACGCATCTCGCTCGTACTGCGGGACTCCCGGGGGGCCCTGCGGTTCGTCGTCCGCGACGACGGTCCCGGGTTCACCCCGGACGAGGCCCCGGGCCCCGGGGGCGGGCGGGGGGTCCGCAACGTCACCGCCCGCATCGCGGCCGTCGGTGGGGGCGTTGCGGTGCGCTCGGCGCCCGGGGCGGGCACGACCGTGGACGGGTTCGTGCCGGTGCCGCCTCGACCCCCCGCGCACCGACCGGACCCGGCCCCCACCACGGCGGTGGGGGTCATACCGCCGCCCCCGGCGGGACCACCAGGGTCCGCGACGGACCCCGACGCGGCGCCGCCCGGACCCGAGCCGACCCCCTCCCACGCCACCGAGGGCGCCGATGTCGCGCCGGGCGCGGTGCGGAGCCCCTCCGGCTCCGGACTGCTCGACGGCGTGCTCGACCTGCTGGACCGGGCCGGCTCCGACCCGCCCCCCACGGTGGCCGACCGGCTGGACGCGATCACCGCCCGCGCGCGCCGCCCGTGGCGGGTGGGGGTCGCGGGACCGGCCGACGCCGACGCGTCAACTCTCGCGGGAGCGCTGCGCGCCTTGCGGATCCCTGCCGTCGCGGTGGTCGACCGGCCCGATGACGAGGCCGCCGAGCTCGTGGAGGCCCTCATGGTGGTCGTCGAGGACCCGCAGGTCGACGACGCCGCGCTGACGAGGGTGCCCGAGCACCTGCGATCTGTCCCCGTGGTCGCCGTGCCGGCCCCGGGTGAGGAGCCGGAGCCGAGCCGCCTGGAGACGCTGCTCGTCCGCCGGTGCCTGCCCGGTGCCGCGACCGCGCGAGCGCGGCGGGCCCTCGAGGCCCTCGAGGACCTCGTGCGGTCCGCGGGTGGCGGCGCGTGGTCCGACCGGGTGCGCTTCGAGATCGAGCGGATCCGCGCGGCGGGCGCCCGGGAGGTGGCCGAGTCCTGGCTCGCGGACGCGCTGGCCCACAGGTCGGTCGTGCTCCCGGGCGAGGAGCAGCGCGCCGCCGAGCGGCTGACCGGCAGCGACGGGACCGAGCCCTGGGCGCGGCTCGGCCTGGACCGCGCCACCCCGCCGGCGGAGGTCCGGCGCGCCGCCCACGAGGCGCTGCGCGGCTGGCAGCGGCGGGCAGCCCACCCGGCGTCGCCGCGGGCGGTGCGCGACGCCGCGGGGGTGCTGGCCCGGGTGTGCGAGGCACTCCTCGACATCCCGCCCGACCCGGAACCCGCGGCCACGGTGGAGACCGGGGTGGTGGCCGGCCCGACGCGGTGAGACCCCGACGGGCTGTGCCGGCGCGGCCGTCAGGGCGACGATCCGTGCGATCACGCCTGCGTCCTGCAACAGACCGCAGTGTCCGGCCCGTCGACGACGAGCACCACCGCGGTGTCCAGCGTCGCGCGCCGCGGCGGGACGACGACGTCGACGCTGGAGGCCGACGGCCATGACCGACCTCCCCGCGCCAGGGCCCGGGCCGGTCGGCTCCGGGTTCGTGCACTGGTCGCAGGGTGCGCGGTCGCGGGGTGCGCGTCGGCGGGGTGGACCCTCCGGTGGGGTGGGGTTCCCCTCCGGTCCGCGGCGGTGCATCGTCCCGCGGTCAGTCCCGGAGCGCGCGCACCAGGACGGTGACGACCGTCTGCTCGCCGATCAGGCGTCCCATCTGCGCGCCCTGCTCGTCGGCCTGACGCCACGCCGGGTGATCGACGTGGTCGCGCCGGATCACCTCGGTCACCCGCTCGCCGTCCTCCTGCCACTCCACCGGCGCATCGGGCAGCGCGGCGGCGTCGATCTCCGCCGAGACGGTGAACCCGGTCGCCGCGAGGTCGGCGCGCAGCTCGGCGCGCGAGGGGAAGGTGTTGCCCTCCGGGGCGTTGTGGACCTCGTCGACCGTGCGGACGAGGACGAGCAGCCCCAGCGGCGCGCCGGGGACGAGCACGCGGTGCAGCTCGGCGAGCAGGGCGCGCTTCTCGGGCGTCGTGCACAGTACGCCGAGGGCCCAGGCGGCGTCGACCGACCCGTCGGTCAGGGGCAGCTCCTCGGACCGGGCCGCGAAAGCCGGCTGGTCGAACAGCCGCCGCGCGGCGGCCACGGCGTGCGGCATCGGGTCGGTGACCAGCGGGCGCGCCTGCCACCGGACGCCGAGGTGAACCTGCAACCACGCCGCGGGCCCGCCGAGCCCGGCGCCGGCGTCGAGGAAGCGGTCGTCCCCGTGCAGGCCGAGGCCGTCGGCGAGCCAGCGCAGGTCGGCGGGGCTCCCGCTGCCCCGGCACGCGGCCGGGATGGCGTACCGGGGCCCCAGCTCGCGCACCGCGTCCTCGGTCCAGGCCGCGAGCGTGTCGAACTCGGCCTCCATCGCGGACCCGTCGCCGACCCCCACACTCCCGGACTCGACGCCCCCGGACCCCTCGTCCCCGCTCACCCCGCGCTCCGCAGGCTCGCGACCCTGGTGGCGACCTCGGCCTTGACCTCGGCGCCGGCGCGCCAGCCTTCGGCCGACGCGAGCCCGGAGAGGTTCACGCCCACCACGCCGGGCACCGCCAGTAGCGCCTCCGCCTCGGCCACCGCGGCGTCGATCCCGGCCTCCCGGGTGTCGGGTGCGGCGAGCACCCGCGCGACGGCGTCGTCGTCGAGCGCGAGGCCCGGGAACGCCTGCAGGACGCGCGCCGAGCGCTCGTCGGAGTAGACGGCCACCCCGGCGACGACGGGGAGGTCGACGCCGACGTCGCGGGCGTCGGCGAGGAAGGCGGCGAGCGCGGCGGCCGAACCGACGTGGTTCGCCACGGCGAGCGAAGCCCCGGCCCGCTGCTTCTCGAGCAGCCCGCGGACGCGGGCCCGGGACGGGGGAGCGGCCGGGGCGACGGCGACCGAGGCGACGAGCCCGCCGATGGCCGCGAGGTGTGCGAGGCGGGTGGCGTCGAGGTCGAAGACCTGGGTGACCTCGGGCCGGACGTCGCGGCCCCGGCCGTCGCCGGTGACGCACAGCACGCCCTCGACGCCGAGAACGGCGAGCCCCGCGACCTCCTCCTCGAGGACGACGCGGTTGCGGTCCCGGCAGGTCAGGGTGATCCACGGGCGCCCCCCGGCCGCCTGGATCTCCGACGCCATGATCGTGGGCGGGTAGTCGGGGCGGTTGTGGTGCTCGCCGACCAGCAGGGCGTCCGACACCGGCGCGAGCAGCGCGGCGATCCGCCGCAGCCCCTCGAGGTCGTAGGGGGCCACCGACAGGTCGGTGAGCACGACCGGGCGCGTCGCGGCCGCGGCGAGGAGCGAGCCGGGCCCCGGTTCGGGGCGCGACGGCGTGGTCCCCGGCCACGCGCGGACCTCGACGGGATCCTCGGCGTCGACCCACGGGCAGGGCAGGGCCCCGTCCAGCTCGCAGGAGCCCTCCGGTCGGACCCCACCGCACGGGCCGAACACCATGCGCTTCGGGCACCGCTCGACGACGCCGGCGACGGGCCGGGCGAGCAGGGTCTCGGTCACCGGACGGCGGTTCCCGGTCCGCGGGCACCGCGAAACCGACACGGTCACCCACCCGCGGTTGGGCGGCGGGCCCAGGACTCGAGGAAGTCGGCGCACGCGTCCGCGGCCGGCGCGTGCGGGTGGTCCCGGAGCCGCAGCAGGCCGACGGGGCGCAGGACCGGCGCCGGGCGCAGCGGGTGGATCGCGACCCGCGGCCCGGGGGCCTCCGCGACCGAACGGGCGAGCAGGGCGACGCCGAGGTCGTGGGCGACGAGGTCACGGATGCGGCCGAGATGGGTGCACTCGAACGGCACCTCGGGCCGGAAGCCCGCGCGCCGGGCCTCGCGGTCGAGGATCGTGCGGAGCCCGCTGTCGGGGGGCAGGCAGACGAAGCGGTCGTCCCGCAGGTCCCCGAGGTGCAGCTCCGCCGTCGGGGCGAGCCGGTGTCGTGGCGAGGTGACCGCGACCAGCTCCTCGGTGAAGAGCGGCCGCACCGCGAAGCGCTCCGGCACGTCCTCGGGGACCGGCGCGAGGGCCAGGTCGATCCGCCCGGCGTCCAGCTCGTCGGTGAGGTGGCGGCCAGGACCCGAGCCGAGGCCGAGGGTGACGCCGGGGTAGCGCCCGGCGAACGCGGCGAGGGCCGCCGGGAGGTCGAGCGGCTCGAGGGCCTGGATGGCCCCGAGCCGGACGTGGCCGCGCATCGTCCCGGCGAGGCGGTCCAGGTCGGCGCGGGCGGCTTCGACCTCGCCGAGGATGCGCTCGACGTGGTCGAGCAGGAGCTCGCCCGCGCGGGTCAGGCGGACCGTCCGGGTCGTCCGGTGCAGCAGCGGCGTCCCGAGCTCGGCCTCGAGGCGTCGGACCTGCGCCGAGACGGCGGGCTGGGCGAGGTGCAGGGCCTCGGCGGCGCGGGTGAAGCCGCCGTGGCGCACCACGGCGGCGAACGACCGCAGGTACCTGAGCTCCACCGATTCATCGTGCGCAGCGATCGATCCTATGACAACCCGGTCTTGGACTTCTCAATCCGGTCCGCGCAGGCTCCTCGACATGACCAACACCTGGCTCGTCACCGGCGCATCCCGCGGACTGGGGAGGGCGATCGCCGAGGAGGCACTGCGCCGCGGCGACCGCGTCGTCGCCACGGCCCGCGACACCTCCGCGCTCGCCGACCTGGCCGACCCCGCGCGGGTGCTTGCGCTGAAGCTCGACCTCGCCGACGCCGCGGGGCGCGAGGCCGTCGGGTCGGTCGTGGCCGAGGCGGAGGCGTGGGCCCGCGACACCGCCGGCTCCGACACCGCCGGGGTCGACGTCCTGGTCAACAACGCCGGCCACGGCCTCGTGGGCTCCCTGGAGGAGCTCTCCGACGCCGACGTCGCCCGGGTCCTCGGCGTGAACGTCCTGGGGGCACTCGCGATGACCCGCGCGGTACTACCGCACATGCGCGCGCGGCGCCGGGGACATGTCGTGGCGATGTCGTCGGTCGGCGGTGTGGTCGCCAACCCCGGGCACGCGCTCTACGCGACGGCGAAGTTCGCGCTCGAGGGCATGTCCGAGGCCCTCGCCGGGGAAGCGGCGCCGTTCGGCGTCCGCGTGACGATCGTCGAGCCCGGACCCTTCCGGACCGACTTCGCCGGCACGTCGATGCACACCGCGACCGCGATCGCGGACTACGCCGACACCCCGGCGGGCGCTCTGCGCTCCGGGATGGCCGCGCAGGACGGGGCCCAGGCCGGCGACCCGGCCCGGGCCGCCGCCGCGATCGCCGACGCGGTCGGGGACCCGTCCTCCCCGCTGCGCCTACCGCTCGGCGTCCGCGCCGTCGACCGGATCCGCGCGAAGCTCCGGGCCCAGCTCGCCGACCTCGACCGCACCGAGGCGACGGCGCGGTGGGCCGACGCCGCCCCGTCGTGAGACGGGTGCACGTGCGCGTGAGCGCGGAGCCCTAACCGGTGTTGCGCATCCCCGCGGAGATCCCGTTGACGGTGAGGAGCAGCGCGCGCTGAAGGTCGGCGTCGGGCTCGTCGACCGTGCGCCGCTCCGCGAGGGTGTGGATCTGCAGGTGGTGCAGCGGCTCGAGATAGCCCGCCCGGACGTCGAGGGTCTGGCGCAGCACCGGGTTGTTCGCCAGGAGCGCGGAGCCCGACGAGAGCTTCAGGACCTCGCGCTCGGTCACCGCGTGCTCGGCCTTGATGATCTCGAAGACCTCCTGCAGCTCCGGGTCGACGAGCTCGGAGACGTAGTACCCGGCGATGCGCATGTCGGTCTTCGCGAGCGTCATCTCCACGTTGGAGAGCAGGTTGGTGAAGAACGCCCAGCCGCGCATCTCGTCGATGACCTCGGTGTACCCGGCGTCGTGCGCGGCCGCGAGCCCGCTCCCGAGCCCGAACCACCCGGGAACGACCATCCGCGTCTGCGTCCATCCGAACACCCAGGGGATCGCCCGCAGGTCGTCCAGGTCGGTCTTCCCGCCGGCGCCGGGGCGTTTGCCCGGCCGGGAGCCGACGTTGAGCATCGACAGCTCGTCGACCGGGGTGGCCTGGGTGAAGAAGTTCGGCAGGCCCTCGTGCTCGATGAGGCGCGTGTACGCGGCGGCGGCGTTCTCGCTGATGACCTCCATTGCCTCGTCCCAGCGCTCGAGCGTCGCCTCCTCGACCCGCGAGGTCTGGTGCAGCAGCGTCGCGTCGAGCACCGCCGCGAGCATGACCTCGAGGTTGTCCTTGGCCAGGGCGGGCAGCGAGTACTTGTCGGAGATGACCTCACCCTGCTCGGTGACCTTCATGACCGCGTCGACGACGCCGTGGGGCTGCGCGGCGATGGCCTCCCCAGCAGGGCCGCCACCGCGCCCGACCGACCCGCCGCGTCCGTGGAACAGGCGCAACCGGACGCCGTGCTTGGCCGCGACGTCGCGCAGCTGGCGCTGGGCCTGGTGGATCGACCACTGCGAGGTGGTGAGCCCGGCGCCCTTGTTGGAGTCGGAGTAGCCGAGCATCATCTCCTGGACGTCGCCGCGGGCCGCGACGATCGCCCGGTACGAGGGGTCGGCGAGCATCCCGTCCAGCAGGTCCCCGGAGATCGTCAGCTCGGTCGCGGTCTCGAACAGCGGCACCACGTCGATCGACGCCACCGCGGTCTGCCCGCCGTCGGACCGCGCGGTGATCTCCACCAGGCCGGCCTCGCGGGCGAGCACCGCGACGGCGAGGATGTCGTCGACGTTCTGGGCCATCGAGATGATGTAGGTGTGCAGGGCCTCCTCGCCGTACGTCTCCTGCACGGTGCGGATGCAGTCGAAGACGTCGAGGGTCTCCCGGAAGCTGTCGTCGCCGATCTGGTGGCTCGTGCGCCGCGGGGTGAGCGCGCGGCGTCCGGCCAGCTCGGCCGAGAGCACCTCGATGCGCCCGGTGTGGTCGAGCTCGGAGTACGGGGTGTCGAGCTCGCCGAGCCGGTCGAACAGCGCGCCGAGCGCGGTGTGGTGGAAGTTCGTGTGCTCGCGGACGTCGACGCTGGCCAGGTGCAGTCCGACGGCGTTCGCCGAGCGCATCGCCTGGCGCAGTCCGCCCTCGGCGATCCGCTCGCCCTGGTGGGCCTTGAGCGAGGCGTTCATGACCTCGAGGTCGCGCAGGTAGTCCGCCGAGCCCAGGTAGTCGACGCCGGGACGGTGCGGGGTGCCGTCGGTGTAGCGGCGGCGGGTGTTCTCCAGGCGGGCGTGGATGTAGGAGCACTTGAGCCGGTAGGGCTCCTCGGCGTTGAGCCGCACGAAGCGGTCGTGGACCGTGGGCAGCTGCCGGCGGTCGCGGGCCAGGCTCCGGCGCAGGTCCTCCGACACCCCGACGAGCCGGGTCGAGACCGACAGCTCCTGGACCAGGTCCTCGAGCAGCGCGATCTGGATCCGGACGCCCCGGTCGGCGTAGATCTGCATCACGTCCAGCGTGAGCTCGGCGGTCACGTTGGGGTTGCCGTCGCGGTCGCCGCCGACCCACGAGCCCAGCACCAGCGGCCGGGAGCCCCTCGGGAAGCGTGAGGCCGACGCGGGCAAGCTCCTCGTCGAACTCGGTGAGGACCTCGGGGAGGGCGTAGCGCCCGAGCTGCTCGAGGTAGTAGGCGACCGACCGGGCCTCGTCGAGCACGGTCGGGCGCTCCGGGCGGATCTCGTCGGTCTGCCAGATGAGGTCCACGAGGGGGCGCAACTTGGCCTCGGCGACCTCGTCGGGCAGGTCGCGGGCCAGGACGTCGGCGATGGCCCGCAGCTTCCCGAGCACCGACTGCCGCTGCGCCTCGGTGGGGTGCGCGGTGAACACCGGCCGGACCTCGAGTCGGGAGAGGGCCGTGGAGAGGTCCCCGGGGTCGGCCTCGGCGGCCAGCCGGTCGGCCAGCGTGTGCAGCGGGCCCTCGCCCCCGGCGTGGCGGGCGGAGCACTCCTGGGCGCGGTGCAGCTGCTCGGCGAGGTTGGCGAGGTGGAAGTAGGTGGCGAAGGCCCGACCCAGCACGGCCGCGGTGCCCGGGTCGAGCTCGGAGAGCAGCTCGCGGATCGCGCCGTCGTCCCCGGCCTGGGAGGAGTCCGAGCCGGGGGCCGTGCGCACCCTCTGCCGGACCTTCTCGACGAGCTCGAGCATCTCGTCGCCGTTCTGCCGGGCCAGGGTGCGCCCGAGCAGGGTGGACAGCCGCCGGATGTCGGCGCGCAGCGCGCTGTGCTCCGAGGCCGACCTGACGCTGCCCTCGCTGGACGCGGCGTCCGCGCGGTGTGACGTGCGCTGGCTCATGGCGTCTCCTTCGTCGTCGCCCCGGGGCGGGTCGGACGGGGACGTCCACGGCGACGGGGACGTTCTGCACGCTGGCGGTGCCCCGGATCGTCGTCGCCGACACCCGCCCGCGTCCAGTCCGGAACCGGCCCGCGCCTGTGTTAGGTTGGAGCTCGTTGCAGATGTTGTTGTCCTGGCCGTATAGCGGCGCCCGAGGATTTCCACACCCGGCTCAGCGCGCGCGGCTCGTTCAGATCAGCGCTCTCGAGCTGTGTCGGTTGCGACGACGAGCGGGCACACCGTCCGCTCGACCGTGAGACAGAAGAGGGAACATGGCTGAAGGCACTGTCAAGTGGTTCAACGCGGAGAAGGGCTTCGGCTTCATCGCGGCCGACGACGGCGGCAAGGACGTCTTCGTGCACTTCTCGGCCATCCAGGGCTCGGGCTACAAGTCCCTGGAGGAGAACCAGCGCGTGAGCTACGAGTCGAGCCAGGGCCAGAAGGGCATGCAGGCCGACTCGGTCACCGTGATCTGATCACCTGACCGGGGCTCGCCCCGGACACACCCCTGCCCGGCACCACGCACGATCGGCGCCGGGCAGAGGTGTGTCCGGAGCCGGTCGCGGGGAAACTCGCTGGGGTGACCATCCCGACCGATGACAGCGGCTCCTTCCGGCGCCGCGGGCCCCGCTTCACCGACCGCATCCTCGCCTCCCCGTCCGGGGAGGGGCAGTGGCCCGTCGAGCCCGGGCGCTACCGCCTCGTGGTCTCGCTGGCGTGCCCGTGGGCGCACCGGTCGGTCATCGTGCGGCGCCTCATGGGCCTGGAGAACGCGATCTCGCTGGCGATCACCGACCCCATCCAGGACGAGCGCTCGTGGCGGTTCACCCTGGACGAGGGCGACGTCGACCCCGTCCTGGGTTACCGCTACCTCGGGGAGGCCTACGAGGCCCGCGACCCGGAGAACGGCACCGAGAACGGCGTCAGCGTCCCCGCGATCGTCGACGTGCCCAGCGGGCTGCTCGTCACCAACGACTACCCGATGATCACCCTCGACCTCGGGAACGAGTGGGCGAAGTACACCCGGCCCGGCGCCCCGACGCTCTACCCGGAGCCGCTGCGGGCGGAGATCGACGAGGTCAACGAGGGCGTCTTCCACGACGTCAACAACGGCGTCTACAAGGCCGGGTTCGCGGCCTCGCAGAACTCCTACGAGACCGCCTACGCGGCACTCTTCGCCCGTCTCGACGAGCTCGACGAGCGCCTGGAGAACCAGCGCTACCTCGTCGGCGACCGGATCACCGAGGCCGACATCCGGCTGTTCACGACGCTGGCACGCTTCGACGCCGTCTACCACGGCCACTTCAAGTGCAACCGGCAGAAGCTCGCGGAGTTCGGAGCGCTCTGGGCCTACGCCCGGGACCTATACCAGACCCCCGGCTTCGGGGACACGGTCGACTTCGACCACATCAAGCGGCACTACTACCAGGTGCACACCGGCATCAACCCGACGCGGGTCGTCCCGCTCGGGCCGGAGCCGTCGGCCTGGCTGCAGACCCACCACCGCGAGGAGCTCGGCGGCAGCCCGTTCGGTCCGGACGGAACCCCACCCGAGCCCCTGACCGCCCCGCTGAGGCCGCTGGCGCCGCTCGACATGTGAGGTCCTGTCCCCGGGAGCTACCGCCCGAAGGTCGCGGGCTGCCCCGTCGCCTCGAGCACCGACATCCAGAGGTCCCCGTCGGGGTCGACCATGTTGCGGTGCCCGGTGATCAGCCGCATCGGCACGTGCACGAACCGGCGTCGCCAGCGCACCACGACGGTCTCGGTTCGTCCCGCCATCCCGGCGTGCACCGCGGCGTGGGCCAGGCGCACGCAGTAGACGCTGTCGTAGGCGTTCGCGGCGACGGAGCGGATCGCGTAGCTCGGGTCGAGGTAGCGCACCGTCGGCGTCAGGCCCACCTCGGAGAGCCGCTCGGTGATCTTCTCCTTGAGGAAGAGCCCGATGTCGCCGAGCTTGGTGTTGCCTGACGCGTCGGTGGTGCCGCCCTCGAGCTCGAGCAGGTCCTGCCCGGCGCCCTCGGCGACGACGATGACCACCTGCCCGTGGGTCCGCAGGTGCTCCTCGACCCGGCACAGCAGTCCGTGGTCGCCGTCGAGGCCGAAGGGGACCTCGGGGATGAGCACGAAGTCGGCGTCGTTGACCGACAGCGCCGCGTAGCACGCGATGAAGCCCGAGTGCCGGCCCATGAGCTTGACGATGCCGACGCCGTGCTCCGCCGCCTGCGACTCGATGAACACCGACGCGATGAAGTCGGTGGCGCGCGCGAAGGCGGTCTGGAAGCCGAAGCTCTGGTCGGTGTAGGGCAGGTCGTTGTCGATCGTCTTCGGGACCCCGATGACGGCGATGTCGAGCCCCCGCGCGTCGACGGCCCGCGTGATCGCCATCGCGCCGCGCATGCTGCCGTCGCCGCCGATGACGAAGAGGACGTCGACGCCGAGCGCGAGCAGCGTGTCGACCATCTCGTCGGGGTCCTGCTCCCCGCGCGAGCTGCCGAGGATGGTCCCGCCGGCATTGTTGATGTCGCGGACGCGGTCGAGGGTCAGGTTCACGACGTGGTCGCGCCCGTGCCGGGTGAGCCCGCGGAACCCGTTGCGGAACCCGAGGATCTCCTGGACGCGGTAGTGCTCGGTGAGCTCCTGGACGATGCCGCGGATGACGTCGTTGAGCCCGGGACACAGACCTCCGCAGGTGACGACGCCGATGGTGGTGCGGTGGGGCTCGAAGTAGATCTTCTTGCGGGGCCCCGCCGCCTCCAGGCTGGGGAGCGCCTCGATGGGCACCCCGCGTGAGAGCAGGACCGAGACGGTGTCGTCGACGAGCACCCGGTCGTCCTCGGCCACGTAGTGCGAAGAGGTGTGCTTGTCGGCGAGCATCCCCGCGAACGGCGAGTCGTACGTGCACTCGCCGAGGGCGCGGACGCGGAGGTCGTCGAGCTCGACCGTCATGGAGCCCCACGCTAGCCGAGCGTCCCCCGTCTACCGTGGCGGGCGTGCGCCTCGCGACCTGGAACGTGAACTCCGCCAAGGCCCGCGAGCCGAGGCTGCTGGGCTGGCTCGACCAGCGGGCTCCGGACGTGGTGTGCCTGCAGGAGACGAAGCTCTCCGACGAGGCGTTCGCCGAGACGTTCGGCGGGCCGCTGGCCGAGCGGGGCTACGCCGTCGCCCACCACGGCGAGGGCCGCTGGAACGGGGTCGCCCTGCTGTCCCGGGTGGGGCTCGACGACGTGGTGGAAGGCGTGCCCGGCGGACCCGGCTTCCCGCACCAGGAGGCCCGCGCGGTCACCGCGACCTGCGGCGGCATGCGCGTCACCTCGGTCTACGTGCCCAACGGGCGCGACCGCGCCGACCCGCACTACGCCTACAAGCTCGAGTGGCTCGCCGCCCTCGCGAAGCAGGTCGAGGCGGGGGAGCCGGAGAGGACCGTCGTCGCCGGCGACTTCAACATCGCCCCCACCGACGCCGACGTGTACGACCCGGCCGTCTTCGCCGAGGCCACCCACGTCACCCCCGCCGAGCGGGAGGCGCTCGCCGCGATCACCGCCACCGGCCTGCACGACGTCATCCGTGACCGCTGGCCCACCGAACGGGCGTTCTCCTACTGGGACTACCGCGGCGGCGCCTTCCACCAGGACCGGGGGATGCGGATCGACCTGGTGCTCGCCGGCGCCCCGCTCGCCGCGCGCCGCGCCGCGGCGTGGGTCGACCGGCTGGCCCGCAAGGGCACCGGTCCGTCCGACCACGCGCCGCTGATCTTCGACCTCGACGAGGCGCCGAACGGTGACATCGGTCCGGTCGTGCCGCCCCCGTCGGCGGGTCGGAGTCGCCCCGCCCGCGCGAAGGGCTAGGCGGCACGGTGCCGCGCCCACGTCGCGGGCCGCTCCGGCACCCTGCGCCCATGGACTCCACGGAGGATGCCGGCGCCGCCGCGGAGCTCACCCGGCTCGTGCTCGACGAGCTGGGTCCCGCTTTGCGCTGGTACCACGCCGAGGTCGCGCGGCGAGTGGGACTGGACCCCGTGGAGCTGCAGTGCCTCCATCTCCTGGAACGTCATGGCGTCGCGGCCAGCGGTCTCGTCGGCGACCGGACGGGACTGAGCCGCAGCGCGGTGGCGAAGCTGCTCCACCGGCTCGAGCGCGACGGGCACGTCGAGAGGTCGGTCCCGCCGAGGTCGGGCGCAGGAGGTCGAGGTCGTCCTCCGGCCGCACGTCGAGCGGGACGCGACGCTCGACGTTCTTCGGTCCCGGGTCGACGAGGCGATGGCCGGCATCGTGGCGAGCGCCGTCGCCCTCCACCTCGAGTGCCGGCTCCTCGCCGACGCCGTCACCGACGCGCGGATCCGCGCTGCCCGCCGACGGGCCCGTGTGCGCGCTCAGTGAGAGGCGACGTCCACGACGCGCACGACCGCGCGCCCCTGCTCGTCGGACGCGGCGAGGTCGACCTCGGCGGCGAGGGCCCAATCGTGGTCGCCGGCGGGGTCGTCGAAGACCTGGCGCACCGTCCACGCGGCCGGCCCGGTCTGCACGCGGAAGAGGTCCGGCCCGCGGGCGTCGGCGTCCGCGCCCAGCGTGGCGTACTCCGCGAAGTACGCCTCCATCCGCGCGGCCCACCAGTCGGAGTCCGGCCCGTCCGGGTCGAGGTCGGCGAGGTCGGCGGGACAGCGGCGGGCGAACAGCTCGACCCGGCGGAACATCTCGTTGCGCACCAGCACGCGCAAGGCCCGCCCGTTGCGGGTGACCGGGGGCGGGCTGTTGATGGGGCGAGCGTCGTCACCGGCGGCGTCGAGCTCGGTGGGGTTGGAGAGCGTCTCCCACTCGTCGAGCAGCGAGGAGTCGGTCTGGCGGACGATCTCGCCGAGCCAGGCGACCAGGTCGTCGAGGTCCTCGGTGCGGGCGGCGTCGGGAACGGTCTGGCGCAGCGCGCGGAAGGCGTCGGTGAGGTAGCGCAGGACGAGGCCCTCGGAGCGGGCGAGCTTGTAGTAGGCGACGTACTCGGTGAACGTCATGGCCCGCTCGTAGAGGTCGCGCACGATCGACTTGGGGGAGAGCTCGTGGTCGGCCACCCACGGGTGGCCCCCGCGGTAGCTCTCGAACGCCGCGCCGAGCAGCTCGGCCAGCGGCTTGGGCCAGGTGACGTCCTCGAGGAGCGCCATCCGCTCCTCGTACTCCAGGCCACGCGCCTTCATCTCCTGCACCGCCTCGCCGCGGGCGGAGTTCTCCTGGGCGCGGAGGATCTGCTTGGGTTCGTCGAGGGTCGACTCGACCACCGAGACGAGATCGAGGGCGTAGGTCGGCGACTCCCGGTCGAGGAGGTCGAACGCGGCGAGCGCGAAGGGCGAGAGCGGCTGGTTGAGCGCGAAGTCGACCTGCAGGGCGTCGACGAGGCGGACCGTGTGGCCCTGCCCGTCGGGGGCGTCGAGACGCTCGACCACCCCGGCCTCGAGCAGCCCGCGGAAGAGCGCTATCGCACGGAGTATGAGTCGGCGCTGCGTGGGCCGGTCGGCGTGGTTGTCCTCGAGCAGGTGGCGCATCGCCGCGAAGAAGTCGCCCGGGCGCTGGGCGACCTGCAGCAGCGTCGCCGT
>JAABUZ0100004682.1_pt1 | contig 18652 bp, 19 predicted proteins | sample 5562091 | NCBI WGS metagenome assembly JAABUZ01 (sample SAMN12813069, study PRJNA571459) | rock metagenome | isolation source: Antarctica rocks | place: Antarctica: Victoria Land, Linnaeus Terrace sud | collected 2015-12-21 | reverse complement strand
GTGTCATAGACCAGCACACAATCTTGTGTTGCAACCGCGTAAACAATCCTGTATGGGAGGTTAAAGACTGCAGAAGACGGCTGCTCCGTCACGCTTTTGTATGCAGTAATAGGTGGAGGTAGAGAGCTAATGGAAGATTCTGCTGAGCTCGTGTCGATGGTGATGTGTTGGGTAGTTTTCGCTTTCTCACGCAGCTTGTAAAGGATAGATGAGCACTTGACAGCTATGGCCGGCTTTTTATGCCCTGGAAGATGCGCTACTGGCGGCTTATTGAGTCCCGCGCGAGTATAAATATAAATTGTGTTTGCAGATTCGTCTCTCTCATGCCCTGGAGTCTTGAATTCACCAGCAGGAGTAATCAACAGAGAGCCATCTGGGGTGAATGTAAGCCTCCTGAAAAAGCTTGTCATTGATTCGTTATGATAAAGGTTCGCAGACTTGGAGGCCCCGGCTGGTTTCGGGGACTCCAGATGCTTGACTGCTGGCAGTGGTATACTTGAAGACGGAGACGGAGAGCGATGACGAGACGGGGAGTTGCCAAAAGACGACCGCCTTGGAGTTGTTATCATGGGTGGGTTCATTGGTAGTATGGGTGTACCCGGTGCTGACGACACAGGCGAGGCAATCGCGTACTCATGGTTGCTGGCAGTCGAAGCGGCTCGAAAGGAGTATTCCGACGGGGCCGGAGACCCTGAAGATCTTCTGGACGAATCCATCTCCATTTTTGTGATCTTGCCATGCTGATGGAGGGCGAGCTGTCCGTCTCTTGTCTTGAGGGAGTAAATGTGCACGGAGCGATCGCTACTCTGCGTGGCAACAAACTCGTTCAATGGATCCCAACTAACACCTTGGACGTAATGGCTGTGCTCGACAATCTGACGGATGCAATTCCCATCTTCGTGAAAGATTCTGGCAATGTTGTCCATGGAACCAGTGATGAGATACTGTCCGTCCGGCGACCACGCGAGGTCGTAGATTTCACTATTGCTGACGGAGCGGCAGGTCCGCTGAACACGCCAGCTCTCCTTCTCTTCCTTGTCCTCTCCACCATACGTGCCACTTGCTCCTCCACCATGCTCTTTCTTTTCGTCTGGAACCCATAATAAAACAGTCCCGTCATCACCTGCCGAGGCAAGAGCTTCTCCTCGCGGACAGAAGCGGACAACATTGACTGCTTGGGTATGCCGAGCGAGGGTGGACAAGTATGTCAATTGGGGCGCGCCGACGGCTTGACGCTCCACCGCCCATATCCTGACATTGTTGTCACCGCCACCTGTAGCTAGCCGGCTCTTGCTCCCGGGCCGGTCGGGCTCAAAATGGGCAGAGTAGATTGGTGCATTGTCATCGTGGAAGAGTATGGACAGACAGTGAGTGCGCATTGCTCCTGCCTGGATCCTCAGACGGACGTGACCCGAACACTAGCTTCCAATTGGACCTAATACGAGACCTTCCTCAGTGCTTTGCCTTGCTGAATTATTTCTTAGAACAGCGCGGGGGGCGAGGGCGAGTGGACGCTCTGTCTGGGAGGGAAAGTACGACCTCGGATGCAGTGGCTGTGCTACATGTCAAAGTCTAGGCGAGTCAAGCTATGGATCATATGCGGAGATATGCTTATAAAGGACGTGATTAATTTCCTCGCCTTTCTTTGCTTTGAGGAGGCGCATTATCAGATTATGTCAAAGGAGCACGAGATCCGCTAGCGAAATTGCACAGTTTTTAGCTACAGGAAACACTCGCTACAGCTCATGTGCTGAAGGAGCTGTGAAGTTCATGGTGCGGACCGCTTTGAATGCGAGATCCATTCTCGCACCACAGAGCCAGGCCACGAGTCCCTAGAGGTTAGAAGAAAGCATGGCAGACACCAACCATCAGACCGCCCAGTAATATCAGCATGGCTGCAACAGTCCCAACAATCAGGAAAGCCTCTCCTTTACCATCGGCTTCTTTAGCTTTAGCTATCTGTCTTCGAGCCTGCGCTGTCCCAGCAATCATTTTGGGCATTGGTGTTTTGGGGAAGATGCTCTCAATGAACTGCTCCAGCTTGCAGCACGCAATGCTAATACGTAGATAAACTGGGTCTTCGGGACTATTCTTGGCGTGGATCTTACGCACGTACTGGAGAAATATGTCTGAAGTGCTTCGCAACGAGCCGACTTGCATCATCAACTAACATTAGATGCCTCTGAGAAAATGCATACAGCGCAAGCTTCGCCTTTGGTGATTTTCACATTTCGCTGGAACATTGCAGGATTACGGAAGACAAGGTGCAACGTAGCCATGGCCATCACCTGAGGGATAGCACAGAAATTGAACACGGATTGCTCGCGGAGACCAGCGAGGTACATGATGCAATCACTGGCATGCTCCAGTGCATCTGCGACCATTTCAGAAGAGCAGCGTAAGGCGATACTGCTATTTTGAGGTTCCAAGAGCATGTCAAAGGAGTCCACGTACTTCTTCCAGACTTCTTCAGGCCAGAACAACCGTTTATCATCGAAATCCTCTCGGATGTCTCGGATGATGTTTGTCTTTTGAAGGAAAAGCCCCATAGAGCGATGAAGCCATGGACGTTCCTTCAGACCGGGATTGCCGAGTCCCGACTCGACAAAGAGGTCAGTGAGTCCCAGACCCACCAACCCACCAACATAATAGCAGTACTGGTTATAGTCCTGACTAGTTTTGATGCCAATAAACTTGTCTTGATCGCCACAGTATTCGGCCATGCCATCAGCCATGCGACGTGTCTTGTCGACGATGATAGATCGGTAGACAGGCTTGATAGCAAGGAACTCTTCGATGACAACATCAAACTGCTGCAAAAGATGACGATCTTTTTCATTTGGACCAGCTAAAAGGTTAGCCAATAGAGGGAGTAAATAGATCATACACTTATCAAATGTCCACCCTGGCTTTGTCACGTCGTCCGGAAACTCTTTGAGATACTCGACTTTCTGCGAATAAGGAATAGTCATATCGTCTTCTATCGTGTCGAGCGCGCGCAGAATCAAGTAGAAAAGCATGACCTTGTAAGGTTAGTGGTGCGCCTCATCCATCATGCGTACGGGATCGCGCAACTCAGGTTTGAGCTCCTGAATCACCGGAGAAAAGGACCGAGAGGTCTCCTCTAAGAAAATATAGCACTTTCGGATATTCTCGCTCTCCTTGGCTATGTCCCGCTGGTGTACTGGATCATGCCAAATTGACCTGCCATTAAAACCTTATCGCTAACTGCCCACCATTGAAGCACCGATCGCAGCTCGCTTGGGTGGAGCAAAAGTTTCCATTCCATTATATAAATAATACCAGGTCCGACAATGCTGCGCGCACAATGATAAGGCGCTGGCGAATTGGGGCTAGAGACGGTGGAGTGATGTCACGTTACAAGGCGAATTTGCTCAATATTAAGCGAAGGCATCCCATCCAATCAGATCACGATATGGACTTTGCTTGGCTCTCCAAACTCCTTACGCGTACTCAAACACGAGACTCTACAACACCGCGGCATATGTACAGCTCTAGATTGCGTCGGTTATTCCGCAGTTGAGGGGGGTTGGTTTACTGCCATAGAAAGTCTCGTACCAATACCCAACAAGGCGACGGTTTCAACAGCGGCAAAATAATTCATGGAATCCATAAAGACACTGAGGTGATGTCGGAAGTTTTCTTCGTACCTCTCTAAACCGTCTTCCAACTTCTTCATTCTTCCTTGGGCCTCATCAGTGTCACCACTCCCTTCGTTCAAAGCATCCTCCACAGATCCCAGTGATCGTGACATGTGGGCACTGTAGCTCGTAAAGAGACTGCATACATGCAGAAGTTTGGCAAACACCTGTTGCGTCAGCACAACACCCAAGAGTATTATACCTTGAGCAGACTAGAATTTGTGAGCATGCACTCTTTAAGACAAGTATCCAGAAAGTCCACATGATTCTGCATAACCTCATCCACAGTCGCGATTCCACGTTCAAATTTACCCAAGAGTTTTAAAAAATTAGGCTCAATGACTTCGCTGGTGCAATAGTACATTAACTCCTGTATGGAAGAGAGCATTCGAGCGCGTAAAGTCCAGACACGGTGCTTCCACATTTCGAGACGTGGAAAGCTACTTCTTGCGTGCCATGAGAGAGTTTTCGCGTGATCAATCCATGCGCTTGACAACATAGACTCAACGTGCTTGAGTTGTAAAAGGTGCCGGAAGAGAAGCTGGTACCGTAGAACAGTCTTCCGAGAAATCACCAAGGAGAGGGGAAAGGGGATTTTGTAGTCCAGCTGCAAGGCATCAATTCCAGTCACTCGCTCTTTCTCCCCTTCCTCACTCTCGTGTTCCTTGTCTTCGGCAGTATCATCTACAACACTGAAAATCCGCATCAGCCAATCCGTGAGCCCGATTTCATTCATTTGAACGACAACATCTTCCTTGAAAGGCTCAACAGCCGCAATACTTCCTGGGTGCGAAAGTACTAGATCTAGCAATGACTGCAATTTCGTAGTAGAGACAGCACGGACTGGCTTCCGCAATTCGTGGGCTGCAACATCTAGGAAGTGCAACAAATAGTCTGATCGGTCGAGGAGTAAATAATACTTTAGACTTTGTAGCCTCCCGACAAGATCATGGCGACTGACTAAGAGTTCGAGGAGAGTTCGATTTGCATGAGCGTAAGCCGAGTGGATATTTTCCAGAAACTTCTCATCCTGAAACGATTCTGGCCATGTCACAGGCTCGTTGGACGGTCGTTTGCAATCCCCACCACATTCTCGAACAACATTGAGGTACTTTCCTGCAAGGAGCACCTTGTCGGCAACTCCAACAAGCTGAGTGGGAATGTCATCCGCACGAATTGTATACCTTTTATCCCAGTACTCGTCGGTATAGTCCTCATCTAGTCGGTCTTTATTAATGGTTTGTTGTTCGCGAATGATAAATTCATCGTACGGATCCCATAGGTCCCCTCGGTGTAGCCATTGATTAAGCATGTCCATGTACGGTCGCGATGTGCAAGTTAAGAGGTGAGTGAAGAGCTTTCGTGCATGCTCATTCCCTCGTAAATGGGCAATCTTGTCCGTCAAGATTCGTAGTATCACGGCACCTTTGGCGAACCGGCTCGTCGGCCCCATTACTGGCTCCAAGAGTTTTTCTAGTTCATCAGAATCATCAGCAGATTCTTGTAGGTCTTCTTTGCATATACGCTGGCATAGTGAAAATATGTGAGCAAGAGTTGTAGAGTTGGGAAGGAGTCGGCTATAAAGATTACGGAGGGAAAAGTCAGGATCAGTGTTGTAGGCGAGTTCCAGGATAGCTATCGCCTCTGTGTACTCATGTAAAATCCGAGACAAAGACGCACAAAAGGCGTGATTTATGCTGCCAAATTCTGTCTTTGAGCGGGTGTGTATAAAGCCCCGAATGAAGTGGAAATTTGTTGCACTTAACGTGAGAGTGTTTGTGATTTCACGAAAGGCTGGGAATAATCCACTCGCTAGTTTGTAATTTTGAAGCGAGCTGCTGCGGCGAGTCTCGAACCGAATATACCTTCCTTCTGAGCCCCTTAGGACGTGTAATATATCATTCACAATAGCAGCTTCTTGCACTTCCACAGTCATTTTATCAAGGGAGATTCCTCGGCGTAAACTAGCCGGAATGTCGCCAGCCATCGGTAAAGAGCTTACACGACAACCCGAAGGACTTAACCCTTCCACTAGCGAGATTAGAGGCTGCCAATCCCCAAGACCACTATCTGAACCCTTCGCCTTTGTTCGCGCAGCATCTGGCTCTTTGTTTCTCGACCGATGGTCTGCCTCTCTTTCTCTTGACCGATGGCGCTGGTGTTGTGGTTTCTCCATCGCGTCGCCAGGGAGGTCACGTGTGCAGATGAGATGGCGGAGAATCGTGGATGGAAGGCAGCGACTCTCTCACCATCTGCAAACCAACACCTCTCAGAGCTATGGACGAGATGGATATGGGTACCTTCAACAGGCTGGCTTCGTTCGGGCGACTGGGTCTGCTGGGCTGGTTCAATTGCTTCCACTGGGACAGCGTGTGGTAGATAAGATCACAGGCATTATTCACCGTGAGTTGAATGCAATTGGAGCACTAAGACTCTCCATGACTGGACTTGTTCCGTCTTCACTTTGGAGGCAGTCTGGTAGACTGTCCTCGGAGAGGTCCCAGGCGAGTGAAGAATTATTCCACGTAAATGACCGCCGCCAGGGGGAATTCCTCTTGGCACCGACTCACGAAGAGGACATCACGGCGTTGGTAGGAAGAGAAGTAAGAAGTTGGCGAGATCTTCCACTGCGGCTCTACCAGACGTCCACCAAATGGCGGGATGAAGCCAGACCAAGAGGCGGCCTCTTGCGAGGGAGAGAATTCATCATGAATGATTTATACACATTTGATGGGGACGAATCGTCTGCGATGGTGACGTACGAGGAGGTTACTGGCGCATATGGAAAGATATTCAACGCTATTGGGCTGCCGTATCTTAGGGCACGTGCAACAAGTGGCGCCATGGGAGGGAGCCTTTCGCATGAGTATCATTTTCCAAGTCCCGCTGGTGAAGATGTGATGTGCACGTGCGCTTGTGGTGAGGTCTATAATACCGAGCTGCCGGCGTGTTCTGCATGTGGCGAAGCACTTGGGATGGACAGGGTGCGCACGATTGAAGTAGGCCATACCTTCCATCTTGGCACGAGGTACACGGAGCCGTTTGATGTCCGTGTCTTGGATCGAGGGCAGGTGCGGTGCACTGTGCAGGCAGGGTGTCATGGTATTGGGGTTAGCAGGCTGCTTGGGGCCATTGCCGAGACCAAAGACACGAGGTGGCCGAGAAGTGTGGCCCCATATGAGGCAGTCATCCTCCAGGCGGAAGGCAAGGAGGAAGAATCCGCCTCATGGTACGACCAATTGCTGGCAGTAGGGGTGGATGCAGTGCTGGATGACCGGCTCACCAAGAGCATGGCCTGGAAGCTGAAAGATGCCTCGCTTCTGGGCTACCCCTTTGTCCTCATCCCGCACTCCCCCACGACTACAGAGGTCAACGGACATCTATCCAGCTCTGAGTTCATATCACGTGATCTTGAGTTCGGCACGGATCGGAACGGGGACCAGCACCCGAAGAAGAAAGATACCAAATGAACGAGAGTCGCTTCCACCACTCTTGGGAGACAAGGCTGTATATATTTTGCATCATTTTATTTTTATCTCTCCTTCCCTTTGCGGGTTTGATTGGGTTGGTTGACCCCTCGAAATCTTTTCTCATCGTACCCCATACAAACCCCAACCCACCAACCCAACCCACCTCCTTGCTGCCCTGCTGGCACCTTTACTCCTCCTGCCAACAAGTACACTTCAGCTCCTCGTACGCGCGCATGAGGAAGGCTTTTTCCACCACCGATCTGCCCGAGATGGGCGACGAGGATGGGAGCGGCATGATGTCGGGCATTGGCCCCGGCAAACAGGAACTTCCCCGACCCTACAAATGCCCCATGTGCGATAAGGCCTTCCACCGGCTCGAGCACCAAACACGACACATTCGCACGCACACAGGAGAGAAACCGCATGCGTGCACCTTTCCTGGCTGCCAAAAACGATTTTCTCGCAGCGACGAACTGACGAGGCATGCGCGCATCCATTCCAATCCAAATTCACGAAGAAACAACAAGCCCTACCCTCTTGTGGGGCAGATACCTGGCAGTGGTGGAAGCGCTATCAATCCCTATGCGAGTGGAAATGAAATTGGGCAAGGGGCCGGAGGAATGGGCCAACCAGCTGCGTACAGCGGCGAAATAAGGTCTGCGCCGACAAGCCACGGTGGGTCCCCGAACACATCGCCCCCGCTTCTTTCGGACCATGCACCAGTGATCCATTCGACATTGTCACCGTTTGCGAGGGACAGCGGGATGTCTGCATCGTCGACGCCATCAGGCAGTTCTGCAAACATGTATTCCAATCACTACACCAACCAGTACACAGGACAGTATGGGAATCAGAATCAAGTTGGAATCTCGTCTGGGAGGGGTCCGACGCCTCCGGGAAACGGTACCGGTGATGTGCCAAATGATATGCGTATGTTGGCAGCTGCTGCTACGCACGAGCTTGACAGAGAAAAGAGCCAAAAGCATTGGAATGGTCATCCATATGCTGCCGCACATTACCATCATCACAAACAAACACCAATATCTCCTTTTCCACACCACAACCTGCCGACAAACACGCATCCCTTTTTGCACGAGGGCTCTGCACGCCACGACGAGGATCCTCAACGGGCAAAAAAAAGTCGGCCGGGGTCGCCAGAAAGCCCGGTGCCTTCATCCCCTAGCTTTTCGCTGGATGGGAATTCGCCGACACCAGATCACACTCCGCTTGCGACCCCGGCGCACTCTCCACGGATCCACCCTCGCGAACTTGAAGCCCTCAACGGCGTTCATCTCCCCTCCATCCGGTCCCTTTCGATCCGCCAGCACCCGCCTGCTCTGACGGCTCTCGAAATCGACCCCTACGCAACCAGCCCTTCCGGCCAGAGCCACTACCCGCATGGAAGCTCGTCGGCCCCGCAGCCCTCTCAGGGCTTTCGCCTGAGCGACATTCTGGATTCGAGGGAAGGAACGCACCGGAAGCTGCCGGTGCCGCGCGTCGGCGAGGGAGTCACGTCGTCTACTTCGTCGGCGAATGTTAGCGTGGCTGGAGATCTGGATCCACGACTTATTTAATTCTTGCTTTTGGCGCACGGATAGAGTTTAGAAGGTATACGTAATATCTGGAGTTCTCCTTCACGTCTATATCCACAGTAGTCGAACTCGTATACGGCCTTGAACTAGAGCTGCCGGCCCTGTCCCTGGATATCACACCACATCCTTGATCCACCTCCGCCGTTCATCCATCACCCCCTTCGCCACCGTTAGGGCTCATTTCGTAATACGAATCAGATTGGGATATAGACATGCTCTCCGCGAGCAAGCACTTTGATCTCATCCCCAATAGCCACCTGTCCATGCAACGAAAGCGGCACAGCATTTGTCCCCAAGCACGGCTGATACTTTGCGCCTGGGTCGACACGCCGATACGTCTGCATGGTCTTATACACACCCCCATGTGCATCCTTCTCGCCCGTGCTTGGATTGACGTCCGGCACGCTACACCGCACATTTCGACAGGCAATGTACCATTTGGCATTCGTGCCTACGCATACTTCCTTCCATGTATCCTCGTCAAACGCGGCCCCGCCTGCGACGACCACATTCATGCGGAAGCGCTCGATGGCGATTGGACCTGTCGTGGAGGGAACCCTCTGAGCGAGATCCTGGAAGGAGCTTCGTTGCAGGAGGTGCACAGGGTAGTAGTCTGCAAAACCACACATGGGCTCTCGTCCGATCTGCGCTGCTGTTGGCGCATTGCGCTTCACATGTCGCAGATCAGCCGCTGCGAGAAATGCAAGTTGAGAGTGGGGGACTTGAATGAAGGACGCTAAGCGCTGCAGCTTCTTCTGATCAAAGAGGCTGGTGGCGTCCAGTGCTGCAATGGTTTGCTTCCATATCGTCACCTCCATCTTCGGGAGGGAGGTTCGGAGGGAGGCGGGGAGACGAAGCGGGAGACGCTGCGCGATGCCGTCAAAGGCGAGGACGAGCTCCTCGCTATCTATGCGCGGGACGACCAGGACCAATCGCGCCAGCTCGCGCTGTGTAAGGAACTTTGCAGGGGCGTCTGGTTGTGTCAATGCAAACATGTACAGACGATCGTGCTGGAATCCTGTCTCGCATAGCTGTGCAGCGTCTACTTTGATGCCATGCAGTGATTTCACAGGGTAGATGAAGAGTTGCTCTACGTGCATAGTCATTCGTCCGTCCTTCCTTTCTTCCTTCCTTCTTCGGCGCGCAAATTACACGGATCAAACGCGGGGGGATGAAACGCTCGGCGGCAGAGTTGCTCGCCTCGCCTGCCCTTCCCACCGCCACCGTCCTGGACAGCAGCTTGCTCCAAGGCGGCCTTCCGAGGGGAAAGCTGACAGAGATATGTGGTCCGCCTGGGGCTGGGAAAACACGGCTTGCAAAGCACGTTGCACACGCACTCACTGCAAGGAAGGAACGAGTCATTTGGGTGGACACAAAGTCACAGACATCACTTCCCATAAACGAACTGCATGCCTATGTCTACCTCCCGACCCTATTGCATCTCCTGGCCTGGTGCCAAACGGAGGTCGTGGAAGCAGATCTCCTCGTCCTCGACGATATCTCCACACCGTTTGCAATCTATCCCTGGACAAAAGGGAACGTGAAGCGGGGCTACCAATGTAAGCGGCGTGCGCAGACGCGTGTATTTCATGAGCTGGCGGCAGTGGCTGTGAAGCACAACATGGCTGTTCTGATGCTCTCGCAAATGACCACCAGCTTCAAGGAGTTTGGAAGCAGTCCCGACGGGGCTCGCAGAGCCATGCTGGAGGCGGCTGTGCAAGGCGAATGTGTGGATATGATTGCCCAACGTCTCACGCTTCTCCGCAGACATAAAGATCGGATTGTGGTGTCACGCGGTGAACAAGTCGAGCTGGATCCATCCTTGTTCCTCCCAGCTCCGGCATGAGGCCCTTGGTCACTTCCAACCCTCGGAAATCGAAATGTACTCCTCCTGCGCCCGTTTTGCCGCTCGCTCAATGGCTACCACATCTGTCTCAACCTTGTAGAGGTCACATTTCGTGCACTCGTCGCACGGTTGACCAGGCTGCTGGCGGAAGTGCTCGCAAAAGTGCTTGTAGCCCTCATCACGTATATCTCTTCGACAAACATAGCACATCACGTAGCCGCACGGGCAGATTAGCTTGTTGCAGCCATCAGCCTTGATAAAGGACAGTTTGCACTGGGGGCAAGTTCGCTTGACGGCGTCTGCCATGGCTGCCTCCATGTAGCGACGCATGCCATCCTTCTTGTCTGCGTGGCACCTATGAAACGGTAGGAACTCCTCACGGCAAAGAAGACAGGATGCGATTCCACACTCACTATTCCTACACCGAAACATCTCTTGTCGAGGCTGCTCCACCTCCGTTGCAAGGTATTGGCCGAGTATGAAGCGCGTGAGGTAGATCAATAGTATGATAGGAAGAAGAGGCGTAAATAGCAAGACAAAGAGTAAGCTCGTCCGTCGCTTGACAGATGGTTTGAATTCGGCATAGTAACAAAATGGACATTGCACTAAATCGAGCCCACTCCATCGTATCGTATCCACACACGTGTCGCGCCAAGCAGCCCGAAGCTCTGCAGAAACACTTCGCTCCACCAGGGCATATGGAATGATGGCGCTGCATTCTTCCTCTGAAGAAAGACAGCGCACAGCGGTCTTTGCTCGTAGCCCCCCCTGACCGAAAATGCCTTCCTTGACATAGCGCTCTACACAGGATCTGCAGACAAAGTGTCCCTTTGTGCAAGCCACGAGATCTTCCCATGCAAACGACCCGTAGCACACCTGACAATCCAGGAGAGCATGGCCATTCCTGTACTCGTCGTAGTTGACATTCCGTGCCATTTGCTCGTCGGCTAGTTCATGCGAGGGTCTGAGCCGTCGCACTTCGTCTTCTAGTTCGTTGCATGAGATTCCATGCAGATCATCATTCTTGAAGGATAGATTCCACCGCAACGGCCATGACCATGGCCACCAAGACTTCTGCTCGAGGTCTTTCAAGGACTTGTAGGATCGGGCATAGTCGCTGTTGTTCTCTGCCATCACGGCGCGTATGGTGGAGCGGTAGAGCATCTTGAAGTCCTTGTACAAGAGGTATTTGGTTGCCATTGTATACTGCTCGCTGCGAAACATCTCCCAGGGCTCAAGCCGTCCAAAGGCGCCACGTGGTCGTTGGCGTTTGCCGGACGGGGGATGGGTCAAGAGATACTCTGTCGTTTGCCGCAGTCGATCAAAGGGGAACATGACGATGGCCGAGCGTAGTGCAGAGGCTGTAGCAAGAGGCCATATTTCATTCAGCTGAAGCAGAACCTCATTCGTACTCGTCTCCTGGAGCGGGTAGCCCTGCCGTTCCAGCTTCCTGCCCGCGCGTCCCAGCCGGTCGTGGTGGTACATGGAGAGGACATGCTCGATGTATGCCTTCTCCGCCCGTGGAAAGCGGCGATGCAGGCATTCCACGTCGCGGTTCATCGCCAATGAACGAGACATGGAAGGTGACGCACCATCTATCTATATACTCTCTCGTAGACCTCTAAAAGGGCGAATCGTGCGGATCTATGGGCCGGTCCCAGTACTCCCCCACTGCCGGGAGTCTCTCCAAGATGTCCCTCCGCACCCGTGGGATGCCCTCTGTGAAGAGCAGCGCGGCGACGGCAGCTGCTCCTCCCCACAACATCAGCGAAGGCGACCATCGCAGCATCTTCTCGGGCGTCACAAAGCCGACATGCGGCTGCACCTTGATCTGGGGTCCATGCGGGGACTGAAACGGGCGCAGATTGTTCATTAGTCCTTGTTCCTCCTTATTCCTTGTCTCTCTCAGATGCCTTGTGGTTGATACCCTCCACACACACACGCTCACCCACTCGGAATCCCTGCCGGTTTCCCCCGTCTCGAGCAGGACAAAGAGCAATGCACAAACAGGGATTCCTGTCTGGCTACCTACTGCCAGCGTTGTTCCGGAGCAGCGCCCGGACTCTCCAGCCCCAGCCCCAGCCCCAGCCCCAGCCCCAGCCCGCAGTCCAGCAGCAGCAGCAGCGCTCCCTAGGCAGCAGCGCCACGAGCACCACTACTACACCCGCCACAGCAGAGCAGACGACGTCGGCACACGCAAGGCAGCGGCGCGACTCCACCGGCAGCACGGGGAGCGAGGGCAGCACGGGCGGCTACGTGGCTGCGGGGGCTGGGACGTGGTACATTGGGGGGCGCAATGCGGACGGGCAGGAGCGGTTCTACCAGCTGCACGCAGGGCGGAAGTTTCGGTCGTAGTCTTTTGATGGGTGTTTGTGAATTGGGTGGGCTGTACATACAAATCGTTCTTGTCTTCTTGCTTGATTTGACGGTGACGCCGTAGTCCGTGTCCCGTGATTGGTGGCAGGCAAAGGTTACCAAGAATACGTAATTCACAACACCTCCATCAGTCGGTGGAGGATCTCATCTCGCAGAAGGAAGCAGCAAGGATGGGAAACAGCAGCTCGCGGGCCTCATTGGCTCCTCCAGTGCCTACTTCGGAGAGCCCCAGGACAAGGACCCGGCCGAGGCTGCACTTCTCCCGAACGGCTCCCCCCGAAAACACACAGATACATCAGCGAGTCGTCCGCCCTGGTCGGCTGTCTCGCATACGCACCTCCCTCTCCCTCTCTATGCTTCGCTCGGAAGCATCCACAGCCGGCCTGGGCAGCCCGCTGACAACAGACGCTCCGGCATCGACGCATTCGTCGCACGCAAACACAACATCTACATCTCCAACCGATCAACCCGCCTCTTCAGATGTCGATATGGCGCGTATGAGACCTGGGGAAGACCAGGCGGCTATGATATCGCGGCTCTTGTCCGCTGCTGCATCCGCTACCGCTGCGTCACTGGTGGGCCACGACGAACGCGCAATACAAGAAGCCCAGGATGTCGCCGAGACCGCACTGCCTGATTCCCCTTCAACCCTAACAGAACATAGCACACCTGCAACACCTCCACAGCCCTCGCAGGAGACGGATGGATCGTTTGATTCGTTCCTTCGCAACCTGCAGTCTGGACGTTTGGCAGCCGCACTGCGAAACGGAGGGAACGAACTCGGGGGCGGATCTTCTTCAAGTGGAGAGCCATCTGTGCTGCCAATGAATTTCTTTAGAATGTTTCGCTTCGGCCGGACTTCATCATCTGGTGGCGCGGGGCTGATACCTGTTATTATCGTCGGAATCCGTTCTGTGACACCGGCCACGGAGAACGGAAACCTCTTCCAGTCCAATGGGGAGCTTGGCCCTTCGTCACAGCCCACGCCACCTATCCTCGATGCACTTTCAGGCCTTCCGTTTTCGGTCACCATGGAAGATGAGGAAACAGAAATCGAGACGACAGTCTCTTCATCCTCTGGAACTCTGGAAACGTCCTCACGCGGTACGCAGACGGTCGGTCCCAGTGACGCCCCATCAGCCGGTTCTGGTATGCCTGCTACTACGACGTCTGGGAACTCGGACAACATGCGCAGCTGGATCATTTACGTGCTGGGTGGCAGTTACCCCGAAAGTCATCCCATCCTTACCACCCCGTCCTTATTCACAGATTCACCCACTTATGAAGACATGCTTCTCCTCTCTTCCATTCTTGGCCCGGTCAAGCCTCCTGTGGCGTCGACCCAGGAGCTCGATGCAGCAGGTGGAGTATTTTCGCTCAACGAGGCCGGAAAGGCAGAAGAACTTGCTCCGGAGGAAGAACAGTGTCTTGTTTGCCTGAGTCATTATGTTTCGGGCGATTCACTGCGCAGGCTGAAAACATGTGCGCACGTCTTCCATAAAGACTGTATTGATGAGTGGCTGCTGACCGGGCGAAACTCGTGTCCTTTGTGTCGCCATCAAGGTGTAGACTCGATTGAGTCTACGGACGCTGCCGACACGAGCACTAGTGAATGAAGAATGTGGTTTCTTTTGGCGCATTGCATGATCACGGAAGCGCGCTACGTGGCCTTGTGGAGCACAGGCAATATAGAGAGGCGCTTTGTCAATATTAGAACTATATCATATCCCCTTTGTAACCACCATACTCGTATAGCTGTCGTGTCCCCAAGACGAATTTCGCTTAATTCCTGTCGTACTCGTATTGAATTTTGTTGCTGTGACGACATTCGCGTGCGTCTTTCACAACCTCACCACACTTCCTGCGGAGCATGAGGATCGAAGAGCTCATCCTGGATGGATTCAAGTCGTATGCCTCGCATACGGTAATTTCTGGATGGGACGCTCAATTTACTTGCATCACTGGGCTGAATGGATCTGGAAAGAGCAATATTCTCGACGCGATATGTTTTGTCTTGGGAATTTCAAATATGTCCACCGTGCGCGCGCAGAACTTGCAGGATCTCATCTACAAACGAGGGAATGCAGGTGTCACGAAGGCGAGTGTGACTATTGTCTTTGACAACAAAGATGCAAAGAAGAGCCCGATTGGATTTGAAACTAGTGTGCAGATCTCAGTCACGAGACAGATTGTGCTTGGTGGAACAAGCAAGTACCTCATCAATGGCCACCGCGCACAACAACATGCCGTTCAGAATCTCTTCCAATCTGTGGGTCTTAATATCAACAACCCGAATTTCTTGATTATGCAAGGCCGAATCACAAAAGTACTCAACATGAAACCGGCAGAGATCCTGTCTATGATTGAGGAAGCCGCGGGGACTCGCATGTTTGAGGATCGAAAAGATAAAGCCTTCAAGACTATGAGCAAGAAGGATAAAAAGGTCGAAGAAATCAACTCCCTGCTTGCTGAAGAGATTGAGCCAAAATTGGAGAAGCTTCGTGCCGAAAAGAGAGCCTTCCTTGAGCTGCAGCAAACGCAATCAGATATGGAGCGGTTAACGAAAGTCGTTGTTGCTTATGACTATGTCAAAGGTGCGGAGAAGCTGGCAGACAACAAAAAGGGCACTTCTGAGAATGAGAAGCGTCTCAAGGCACTACAAGATGCCATGAGTACCAGAGAGTCAGAGATTACAAACATCGAGCAGCAAATTGCTCACTTCAAAAACCTCCGGGAGCTCGAACTGAAGAAGGGTGGCAAAGGCCAAAACCTAGAGATTGAATCCCGAAATATGCTGAATGAGTTGACTCGTCTTACTGCATCGATCGATCTGCAAAAGTCTGCAAAAGCGGACGAAATTACAAAGCAAAGAGATAGCGAGAAGGCAGTCACTCAAAATGAAAAGGAATTGCAGAAGCACACTGCTGATGCAGCAAAATTTTCAGAGATACACGAAGCAATCAAGAGAACTTACGACGTTCTACGTGCTGAAGCCGTCAAGCAAGAGGAACTACTGCAAACACTCACGACTGGAATTTCGTCCAAAGCCGGTCAAGACAATGGGTACATGGATCAGTTGCAAGATGCCAAAAGCCGAATGTCTGAGACCAACACAAAGCAGGAGCAAGCCAAAGTGCGGATAGCGCATCTGGAACTGCGGGTCAAGGAAGAAGAGCCTGCCGTACAACAAGCAATGCTGCAAAATAAGAGTTTGTTGAAGGAACTCGAGCAAATGAGAGGACGAGCCGAGGAGCTGCAGAATAAATTGAGGACCCTTGGGTGGAGCGAGGGTGAGCAGGACGAGGGTGCTGAGCATGAAGCCACCATTATGGCGCGCATTAAATCACTGTCAGCAAAGGCAGATGCTATGCGAAAAAAGGTGGCGAATTTAGACTTTACTTACTCAGATCCAAGCCCCAACTTTGATCGGTCCAAAGTCAAAGGACTCGTTGCCCAACTCTTCAGTCTGGATAAGGAGAATTTTGATGCATCGACTGCCATAGAGGTTTCTGCTGGAGGGCGCTTATATAATGTAGTCGTCGACACTGAAAGCACTGGTTCTCAGCTTCTCAAGAATGGCGGTTTACGCAGACGGGTTACCATCATCCCACTCAACAAAATAACTGCTTTTAAAGCATCAGCAGCAAAGATTGGTGCGGCCAAGAAACTCGCGCGTGGCAAAGTTGATCTGGCCCTATCCCTTATTGGCTATGAAAAGGAAGTCTCAGCTGCGATGGAATATGTTTTCGGCACGACCCTTATTTGTGTGGATTCAGATACCGCTCGACTCGTTACCTTTGATGATGCTGTCAAAATGAAGAGTGTGACCTACCAAGGTGATGTATATGATCCTGCTGGCACACTATCTGGTGGCAGTAGTGCTTCCTCAAACGGTGCACTGGTCGCTTTGCAACAACTCAACACCGTTACTCGCGATCTGGCGAAGGAAAATTTGGGTTTACAAGAACTACACGATGTGCAGGCGCGAGAGCAGAAGAAGACAGATCACGCCCTGAGTATCAAGCATGAGTTGGACTTGAAGTCTCACGAAATTGAAGTCGCAGAGCAGCAGATTGATGGGAATACTAATAGCGCGCTAATCAAAGAAGTCGAAGACATGAAAGCCACCGTGCAACGCTTAAAGCAAGAAATAAAAAATCATCAGGCGCAACAAACCGCAACGAAAGCAGAAATTGCAACCATTGAAACGGACATGAAGGAATTCAAGACCAACAAAGGTTCAAAATTGACCTCACTCCGTCAGCAAGTTGAGAAGCTGAAGGAAAAAGAAGTGGAGTGCAATGCCTCTCTCAAGCAAGCAACTAAAGATATGCAAACCTCAAAAATCGAGCTAGATCAATCTGCAGGCGAGCTCGAAGAAGGAAAACAAGCTTTGCATGAATTGACCCAAAGTATCTCTAGTGCTAGTGCGGAGATAAGCAAGCTGGAGGCTGATCACGATGATATGAAAGAGAAATATGATGCAGTACTCGCCGAACTTGAAGATGAGCGGAACAAAATGACAGGCTTTGAAGAGGAACTTCGAGACCTGCAAGACACTGGAGCGAAGAAGCGCCGGCAAATGGAGGAGAGTAACAGGGAGGTGAGCCGGCTACAGCATGAGCTAGATCGAGCAGGCAAGGAGCAGCAAGGAGCCCATCAGTATTTGCGGCAGCTTGAAAATGATCACGAGTGGATAGAGGAAGCAAAGGTGAGATTTGGTCAGGTAAATTCGCCGTATGATTTCGGCAAGCATGATATTGCACAATGCAAAGCCTCTCTCCAAACCGTCTCTGAGCGATTCTACAACTTGCGCAAGAAAGTGAATGACAAAGTTATGAATATGATTGACAGCGTTGAAAAGAAAGAAAGGTCACTTCAAGAGATGATGCACACTGTGATGAGGGACAAGAAAAAGATTGAAGATACGATTGAGAGTCTTGATGAGTACAAACGGGAGGCTCTCCACACGACGTGGGAGAAAGTCAATGCGTAGGTGGTAAAAAGACCTGACTAACCGACAGTGACTTTGGCAGTGTATTTGCTGAGCTTCTCCCGGGCAGCTTTGCAAAGCTGGAGCCTCCGGCTGGCAAGGACTTGACCGAGGGCCTGGAAGTGAAGGTCTGCCTGGGCAAGGTGTGGAAGGAGAGTCTGGCGGAGCTTAGTGGAGGCCAGCGGTCGCTCATTGCCTTGTCACTGATCATGGCCCTCTTACAATTCAAGCCGGCCCCCATGTACATTCTGGACGAGGTGGATGCAGCTCTTGATCTTAGCCACACGCAAAACATTGGCCGACTGATCAAGACGCGTTTCAAAGGCTCGCAATTTGTGGTGGTGAGTTTGAAGGAGGGTTTCTTTTCCAATGCGAATCGTGTCTTTCGGACTAGGTTTCAGGATGGTACGTCTGTCGTCCAGGTCATATAAATGGTCCCATATAGATATGTAACAATAAGTCATGAATCATCCAATACGTAAGGTCATCATCCTCGTCAAGCATCTCTCGTAATCATTTTCTTGGTCATGAGCGGTCAAAGATCTCTCGCAAGTCCTGCGCGCTGCCCCGAATTGCCCACTCCAGTTCCCGTTCCATGCCCGCCCCTCGAAGGTCAATGCTGCGCAAGCTCTTCATCTCCACAAGACGCCCAGCCGCCTCGCGATTCAACCAGACAGCACATTCGAGTCCTACTTCCGTCAGGCACGGCAGCC
>JAABUZ0100004681.1_pt1 | contig 18656 bp, 15 predicted proteins | sample 5562091 | NCBI WGS metagenome assembly JAABUZ01 (sample SAMN12813069, study PRJNA571459) | rock metagenome | isolation source: Antarctica rocks | place: Antarctica: Victoria Land, Linnaeus Terrace sud | collected 2015-12-21 | reverse complement strand
GCATCTGGACTGTTCCGCCGCAAACACCAGAAAACTAATTCCTCAGAATCACTGCCTCAGATTGGCAACCAAGAACCTCATCGCAAATCATCGCCTTCTCCTCCTGTTTCTGTCAAACCACCCAAAATTGGACATGCTACAAACACGACTAGTTCTCGATTTTTACGGAAATTCCGCCGAAGAGAAAGGGATCGTGACCTCGAAGGACAGGGGTACGATATCACAACGCGCAAGCTGCCGCCACACCAATCAGTGGATAATTCACCAATAGAGTCACCTACTAGCCCAACTCCTGCATTTCCTCTTCCTCCATCAGCTGTCCTTTCGTCGGCTAAAACAGAATCGGGGAACACTAGCGATTACTTCGCGGAATTCAGTTCGTCAAAACCATCACCATCCGCAGACCCTTCTCCTACTGACAACCAAACTCTATCTCGAAAGCCTGTCGCTCACATACCCCAGCCCCCGTCAAAACGTCTGCTTGTTCAGGTCACAAATGATAATGAAAATTACAAAGCGGTTGATTTGACTCATGTGAGTTCTCCCGCAAATATGAAGGCCTTAATTATCCGCAAGCTTGCATTATCATCACGTTCCCCACCCTTCTTCTATCTAACCGAGATTGGAGGCGCTGAACACACCGTTCCACTAGATAATGAGGGCTTTGCCAAGGCATGTGAAGAAGGAGATGTCAAAGGGACACTGAAGTTCTATGTGGAGTTGGAGAAGACGAAATTGCCGTACAGGTCTGAGTCAGGTTCAGATGGAGGACAGTTCCAATCAACACCAAGTCATATGTATGGCACTGTCACGGCTCAAGACGGAGATCAAAGACTTACCCCCGCGTCAGAATCTGCAGACTATTTCGCTGGGTCTTTCGTTGTCCCTGAAGACCAATCACAGAACGAGGCGAGCAGACAGAGTGAAATTGATGAACTTCGATATATGTTTGAGCACAATTTTGGACAGGACAGGCCAGATACAGCTCTACGGGATCCTTCAGAAACACTGGCAGGCAGCTCATCGACTCAAGAAGGTCCATCCACACAAGAGTCCTTCAGGATTTTGCCGGAGGCAAAAAAGCCAGTGGTTGACTTTGACAAGCCAAGAGCATCCCCATACATTCCAGAGGATGTGAAACGATTGACATCTGCTGGTGTGTTAGGTTCAAAGCTTGAAAGGATGCATTCAGACCTTGTCGCACATAGAGTTGCGCCTCCCCCTCCTCCGGAGTCGGGAAAAGTGGCCGCAAAGAGCAGCAGATCTCATGTGCGAGATGAGCAGAATGGGTTGATAAAAGATCGTCCATCACTGGTCTCTGACCATAGAGCGGGGGACGCTGGTAAAAACCGATCAGGTAGAGCTTCACCCGTTCAATCAAGTCGACATCATATAGAGCGCAAGCCTGTAGGATCTACTCCAATGAACGAGAAGGAGCTCCCTTCTACAGGCGAAGACACAGGTCACAGTCCTCTGATAACAGTGTCTCAATTTTCCTATCCACGGCACTTTAAAGAACAGCCGGACGACAACGTGCCCTACCGGCATTATCCACCTATCCGCGAGCCTCCGCCTATACCTGCCAAAATCGACCTATCTCGGGAAAATTCACCGGTGAGAACTGCGGCTAAGCCATTCCCAAAATCTGGTGAAGATGATCTCACATTGCTTAATGACGCTCCTGACTTTGAAGAAAGTGGGTCCGAGGATGGTGATGAAGAAGATGGGGAGGGGCTATGGGCAATTCGACCGAGCAGTTTCGATTCTAGCCCTTTGTCACGTCCCCAGCATTTGTTTAAAGGCGAAGATATAGTACCCAACGATCTTCTTAATTCCAGTACAGATGTCAGTGAACATGACGCAAGCGAGCATTATTTGCGATCCTCCTCCACAGGAAAGAGGCGAAACGACAACCCGCGAGATCCTAGTCGAGAGAAGGATACACGCACACCAGCAAGAAGGAATTCATTTATTGCAAACAGAGATGTGTGGGCCATCAGGCCGCCTGCAAACGTTGTTTATGAAAATATAGAAGAGTACTTTCCGGGTTACGATCTGGATAAACCAATACTTGATCCCAGCAAGACTCTTGCTATCAACTCTCCTACTGCTTTAGCAGTACCGCTGGCTACCCCGACTGTGGCAACTCAAAAGGGGGGAGGGATGAGTCGCAACTTACATCGTGGACAACCTGGGCTAAATCGGCGCAAAACACTTCGTCATGCATTCAAAGAAGCCAGTGATAAGGAAAAACGGAAGCGCTCAGTGACAAGGAAAGTTCAATTAAACGATTCCAGCCTTTTGAGAAGAAAGAGCACGAAGATGTTTGGTAGCCGTTTGGTGGAAATGACTCCTGCAGAAGTACGGCGCGCACAGAGCCCCACAAATGAATCTCTTATGAAGCACAGAATAAAGGAACAACAGGAATTCCAGTGGGCGAAGGGCGAGCTCATTGGGCAAGGGACTTACGGGAAAGTCTACCTTGCTCTGAATGTGACTACCTCGGAGATGCTGGCTATGAAGCAGGTCGATGTCCCCAAGATCATGGGTGATCCTAATGATGCTATGAAAGCTACGGTTAATGCACTGTATCTCGAGATAGAGACAATGAAGGACCTTGATCATGAAAACATAGTTCAATATCTTGGATGGCATCAAAATGATGCAGAAGGCTATATCTGTATATTCCTTGAATATGTTCCCGGTGGATCAGTTGGCCGGTGTCTTCGCAAGCACGGTAAATTCGACTTTAATTTAATTCAGTCACTGACGCGGCAAACCCTGGAAGGCCTTGCTTACCTGCACGGAAGAGATATTCTTCACCGAGATTTGAAAGCGGACAACCTACTGCTCGATTTAGACGGTACTTGCAAAATCTCAGATTTTGGTATCTCCAAGCGAAGCGAAAGTGCGTATGGCGATAACGATAACATGACTATGCAAGGGAGTATTTTCTGGATGGCTCCAGAAGTGATTCAAAATCAACGGCAAGGCTACAACGCCAAAATTGATATCTGGTCTCTTGGTTGTGTTGTGCTCGAAATGTTTGCCGGGCGTCGTCCATGGTCAAATGACGAAGCAATCGGTGCCATGTTCAAGCTTGGGAATGAACGCCGAGCGCCACCTGTTCCTGAGGATGTTAAACCAGCTCTTACCGCTATCGCTGAGGATTTCCTCTCTCAATGTTTTACCATCGACCCAAGTCAGCGTCCCACTGCGGCCGATCTCTTAAATCACCCATTTTGTGAACTGGACCAAAACTTCGACTTTTCTAGGTGTGCATTGTCCAAATCAATCCGATTCTGCCCGTAAAAGTCTCATAAGCCGTGTTTATTATGGAAAGACTAACGAAACGAACCTTCTCACTCATGCTACGAACACACATCTACATGATAATGAAGTTCTGCCCAAACACATCAGGTCTCTGCCACACAGCAACGGGTTCACATTGCTCAGTTTGAAGACCAATATCCACTTTGAGCCCCAACGCATACCCAAGCATGGTAAGTACAAGCGCTATTCCCTTCCCACAGCTGTTTGGGGTTGGTGTGGATTAAGGTAGTCGTCATAAGGATAATAATTATCTGATCTGGAATTGCGCATTCATACACTCCATAGAGGTGCCTCCAATTGCCCGATTCAAGCTTGATGTCTTCTCTAGCATACACGCCAGCTTTCTCATTTGTGCATTGTTTGTCTCGATTTCTCTCTTGTGGCATGTGGCACGATCTGAAGTATTATCCATGAATGATTTCTTATTCGTTTAGAGAGAAGACAAACAGGATTTGTTGCTTGTGACCTGCAATCAACTACGGAAGGGAAGTCTTCCAGCTCGTTGGTAATACGCATCTTATCTGCTTACCCTTCCCACTTCCTCACCACCATAACAAATTCACGATACCAATCTCAGAGGCAAAGAGAGGAAGGAAGACAACATATCCCTATCTAGATATGTACATAAAAGACACATTAGCCTGACTTGCAAGTTGACAAGCCAGTTTCCAGGAAGCACCAGCGAGGAGGTAGGTCTTTTCCGCTTCCCAAAACCCTCGTGCTCCCACTCCCCAGGCGCCCCCAAGGTCAAAAGTCTCCACAACGCTTACTAGCCCTACATTCACCCCCAGCATTAGCCTTCCCCCAACACCGCCCCTCGACATGACAGACAGCAGGCTAACAAATGGACGAGGAAGTGATGGTCCACGCGGTGCAAGCCAGGCTGGCTTCTTACATGACGCGTCCGTCAATGAGCCAGCAGCGCCAGCTGCTTACATGGCGCGTCCGCCAATGAGCCAGCATCCTGCACCACGTCCTTCATCCACCTGCCCTACCTCAGGTCCCATGGCCACGCCAAGGGTCCGTCATCGGATTCGATCTGCCACCCACCGCTGCATGCCGTCAGTGCCGTGTTATTGGAAGACCAAAGCCAAGAGGTCCTGTGGGGTGTTCGTTCGTTGTGGGCTTTTGTAATGGGAAGTGGGAGGGGGCCCTTCTTATACCCCCCACAACAACTCTTGTGTGTCAGCTCCCATTTATTCCAGCCAATGAGAATCGAGCTGGCCACTAATTTCTGGCACATCCACTTTCCTAAACGAGCTGCCTAAACGAGAACGATGTGTGATTGGCTGAGCGCAAACCAGCAGCAAACCACCCTTCTTTGATTGGCCAGCAATGAGCAAGGTCCCTTCAAACCGATCATTCGTCTCTATGCCTGTCTTGCTCCCATTACCTTAGCTGCTGGCCACGTCCCCAGTCCGCTCTGCAGTCGGAGCGGAATCAGCAGAATCAAGCTTCAACCATCTCGTTCTTGCTGCACCCCTTCCATTTCCATTTCCTTGCACTCCGTCTGCGCCTCCAAGATGACTTCCTGCTAGCTTCCGCCAATCCATCCGTGGTTGCCATTCAGCAAGCCACCAACTGATCTCATCGACAGATCACATCCATCTGTCACTAACTATCACTCGCGACACTCTTGTCACCAGTTTCTCATCTCTCACGAGGGTCGGAGTCCCTTCAGGCTCTTTGGATCTGCCTGTCTTTTTGGTCTGTGAACTGCTGCATGAATGAGCTGATTGTCATGACACGGCCTATAGACTACCTCACGCTTTCTGCTCTCTCCACACCAGCAGCGTCCACACCAGCAATATTCAAGGGCGCAAGCGAGGCCAGCAGCCGAGAAGGCTCTTAGGGTGCAAAGTACACTCTGTCGATGCCATCACACCTACCCAAGCTCGACACCCCTCCAACACACCTACCGTGACTCGAATCCCGGCAGTCCCCTTTCAAGAGGCCTGTGACAGAAGGAGGATGCGAAGGATGCGAAGGATGCGAAGGAGCTGCAGGAAGTAGGTTGAGAGAGCATTGACGGCATGCCATGACTGCATCAGAGTGCGGCCATGCATTCCGCACATCTGATGGCTGGAGAGGGGAGCCTGAACGTGGCGTTTGAGACCATAAGCCATACAGCCTGACCTGCTGCAGACCCATCAATCCCTCAGAGGCTTGTTTCTTACTACCTGCATCTTCACGCCCAACACTAGCCATTGCTCAGCCGCTCGTCTCTGCCCGTGCGCCACCGCTGCGCCACCAGGTGTCAAAATCTCATCAAAAGAAGTCGGTCGGGGCAGTTTTAACCTGCGAGCTGCTATCGTAAGGAAGCCATCCGCCGCATTGCCTCAACACCATGCTCGTTGCAAGCATATGACCCTGGCCACCGGGGCTGCAACGTCGAACCATCGCACTGGCTGAAGTCTTTGTGACGTTGTGCAGACGTCGGTCACAAACGCAACCCGTCGCATATACGGTGGATTTCGACCGCAGCCAGTCATCCACCACCACCAACGCAGTCCGAAGCTCAAGCAGGAAACCATCCCTATCGCATACTTGGTGGCAGGCTCATTATTGGCGCGTTGATGTTTCCCACACTACAGCGCCATGTTTTGTCTCGTCAGCCAATCACTGGGCTGCCTGTGGACAGATTAAAATGAAGGGCGGATCGAGTAAATAAACTTATTTCTATCATTACACTAGTTACGATACATGTTTGCATGGATGAGAAGTGAAGCTGTTAAGTTCGACGAATGAGGATGACTTCAGTTATTCCAAGGCTAGACGAATGAAAAACACGGTGACGTGGCAGACATGTAGCGAGTTGGCCACCGAGTAGCAGCACTACCACCATACAGCCTAGCTGTGCTTCGTACAGTACTCCTGCCATAGAGCAAATTGTCGGAGTTTGTGAATGAAGCAATTAAGAGCGTCAAAAGAAGAAGCGAAGGAAAGCAAAAGTCGATTCCGCCTCCTTCTCCACGCAAAAGTAGGGGACGTGCTCCACAGAGAAGCCAGCGCGAGCCTACCAAGATCACTTTTTTTATTCTGACTGGTTGGCCTCTCTGTGGGATGGGATTAGGTATACAGCCCGTCGACTGCACCATCCACCTCTCCTGACACAAACCTGTATTCCCTCTAAATATATTGACTTCCACCCACCACGTGATGTGAAATGATGGCCATGAGAGTCAGCAGGCTTTTGGTAGGACGTGGAAGGCGGAATAGCAACTATGCTGTAGTGGCGGTGGTGGGAGATACAGACAGCTACTTTTAAATCGTGGACTTCATCGAGAGTATGTTGGGTTTGATGATGAACTACTCTGCCCTCATAAGCCGTGATTATTATGGAAAGAGTAACGAAACCAAGCTTCTTACTCATCCTACGAACACACATGGATCGACATGGAAAGATCGTGCAGTAGGGAAACAGCAACGCGGGAACGAAGTGTGCGAAGTCGTCCAATGATTTGAATATACTTATGCAATTACATTTCTCTGAATGCCACTTTCAATCACATGTTGGAACCTTGCACGCCGGGATGAACCGATGAACCTAGCGAATGAAGGACGGTAGCTATGTGCCGATCATTCTCCATCCGCCGGGCACATGTACGAACTTCAAGCTGTTTGTGAGAAAATTTCCGGAAGTCTCTATTAGCCAGAAGAGGGGCGGAGTTTGTGGCATACAGTTACTTGTATGCCAAAATTACGTGGCTTGTACTGATTGTTGTGGTGAGCGAATGCATAGTTAGCGTCCAATTTGATTCAAGACCCAATATCTTAGCTGATCTTTGGGCCATGAAGGTTCAAGATTGCCACAGCACTCTCCTCTGAGACAGTGCGTTAGTGCACCAGATCTGCTGCAGACCCATCAACCCCTCAGAGGCTCCGATCTCTTACTCCTTGCCATTCCAGCGATCACCCAGTGGTTATCTCCATCTGCGGCACTAATTGTTATCTTGTCATCAAGTCGAGAGAGCCAAGCTCTAAACTGCCCTACAGCCGTCTGCACCCGTCCGGCAGCCGAAAATTCTTTGAATCGCCCCATCCCCCAAACAAAGGAGACAGTTGACATTTGACAGCAGCATTGCAGTCTGACAGGCTAACCGAAGCCCGAGAAACCTGGGGCTTGCGAACATGCACCGGACTGACTTACTTTCTAAGCTTTTGACCGGAGGCGCAACCTCATGCAGGTATTTCAGTCAGTGTGCAGACTGCAAAGAGTGATGTTAACTACTGTTCATGAACCTCCAATTCCGAAGCTCGAGGAAAAGTATTTATTTTGAGACATGGCGGAGCGTCATCTTTGCCAGCACATCTCAACAATGCCATACCATAACTTACTACGAGATACGGGAAGGTCTTGCGGGGAAGACTACGGTGCTTTTCACATACGCTTTCCAATTTGCTACATTATTACAAGATAGCCTCTCCACTCTCTTCAACTTGACGGTCTTCATCCCCACTGACGTGCACAAAGAAGGTGACCTTCCATTTTATCTTCACTGTTGCGTGTTGTGGACCGAAAATTTGGATTTGCTGTGTGACCGATTGCCCGGCAACAGGGAGCAGATGACGGCTACTTTGCGGATGCATCTTCAGCTGTACGTTCTATAATTAGTGACTTGGTCAACTTTCCTAAGTTTACCTTTGGGACGGCAAGTTGAAATTTGAGATCCGAAATTGCATGGTTTGCCCCGTTTTCAAATATTGTATTGATGTCCAATTCGCCTGGTTTTCGATCAGTATTCAGCGTGACGCGCATAGCATCCGATGAAAGTACGGTTAATGGCTGATCTCGAGAGGATTGGCGCAATGGTGACGACTGAGGTTCATGTAATGGTGATGCAGTGAGTTCAGATTGTGAGGCGACGTTTGCTTTCTGTATGGATGACAATAACGGAGGCCCGGGCATACCAGTGTTACTTCCAAATCCCAAAGCGATAGAACCTCCTTGACCGAACGAAGAAGAATTGGATTGGAACGAGAGACCCTCTAGATCACCCAAGAGATCTCCGGATGATTCAGTGGGTGTCGCACGCCTGTCTGATTCCACATCCTTTATCTCACCTGTAAAATCTATCAGGTTTGCCGCTCTAGTTGTGTTTGGATCGGATCTGGCCCCCGCTGAAAGAGTACTCTTCGCTCCATAGTCGCCATGCTTAATTTTATGGTACCGCTCTAAAACTCCGTTGATCATGTCATTTACCTCAAGAATCTTTGTGATTGCAGCTCCGTCGTCTCGCTCCTCCTCGACGAGCTTTTGTAACTTTGGTTGCGCATTGCGCATAGATGTTGACAGATCATCTAGAACATCCAACTGACCAATAGTATCTCCCGGGCTGACCCGCGATAGCATTTCATCCAACAAGAGAGTCTTTCTTCTTACTTTGTCAACATCTTCAGCCGCCTTTGCGCGGTAGTCAGTCCTACTTTCAATATCATAACCTGCCATAACCTTCATGAGATGGTTAGCTTCAAGTAGATCAGATGGGCCACCCCGTCTGATCAGTTCTTGTAATTTTGCCGATCTGGCAGATTTTTCCTCTTCTTCAAGTTCTTCTGCGGTTCTTATGTTCTCACTGGGATTCAAGACTGCAGCTGTATCATTCCTGATCTCAGGGAACACGTACCCCTTGTAGCTTAAGAGTCGATGCATATCCCTGATAAACCCAAAGTCATCTTTGTAACGGCTCGTAGAGCAGATAGTCTGTCTCCACTCTTCCAACGCTTCGAGTATCCTGATGTGAACCCTGGTAGGACGCGGCGGAGGCCGGTCGGGAAATCTTCTAACGAGCTCGTTCAAAAAATCTTTCGTAGAAATTTGCAAGTGAAAAGGATACCCGCAGTTTTTGACACATATATCTAGCAGCTATAGAGTAAGCAAATGCATTCGATAATTCTCCTCACCGCAAGGGCCAACAAAGCAACATTGGGATTTCGGCTATTAACATTTTTCACAATTGCAACAGCGGCCTGTCTCGGAGCACTTCCTTTTTTCTGGTTGATCAGGTCAGCAATTTCAAGATCTAAAGCCAGGTTTGGTTCGTAGTTCGATGGATCGCACGCCCTGTCGATATATCGCTGCAGCTGGGCGGTGGGATCCGGATGCTCGTCGGTGTGCCGTACTTCTGTCTCCACCCCAACCCTCCCAAACCGCTCTCTGTAGTCGCTCATGCCAGTCTCATACACGAGGACTTTGTGGAGATCTTAGCCACATACAATACGAGTCACGTGGAGCTGCGGGTCGTTGAAGATCCGGTATGAATTTTATCAACTTTAGACTACTCCGATTGACACGATTGTTTCCCGTCACGCTATTTCCAATTGATATTACGTGAAGGTTTGGTGTGACAGCCGCTTCCGATCAAAGGCTAAAAAAACTTGCTAGTAATCGCTCCTATAACTGCTTTCTTCTGTTGCTGCTTTGTGAAGTCACTCACGCTACTCAGCCATTGACTGCTGGATTCCTCCATCTGACCAAAAGTGTCCTCAAGAATGTTGAGTCTTTGCGTTCTTTCATTCAAGCTTCGCGTCATCTGCGAGAAATAAGAGTCGGATCTTGTCCCAGCTATGCTTGTCGGCACAGCTTCAGTAACGCGAGGATGCTCTGTTGGTTGCTCAATAACGCGTTTCGTCGTCGGTCGATTGGGACCACCAATTAGCAAGTCTAATTCTGAAGGCTTCATATATTGAGTACCTGAAACCCACTGCAGCGTGCTTATTTGTGGCCGGGCAGGTGTGCGAAGATCCGGATTATACAAGTCATCGACAGCAATCTCATCCTGCAATACCCCCCTTCCCCATAGATTTAAAAGGCAACACTGATTTTGCTGTGTCCAAATCAGGACATCCCCTCCCTCGATTATGCACACCTCCTTAGCACGATCCGTCCTTATTGAAATAGACTGTGGTAATCTGATGCGGCCAATTTCCTTTAAAGAAGGTAAAGAGTAACTCATGAATTGGTCATTTATCACTGTGATTAATGCCGATCCTTCTGTTCTGTGGATCGTATTGGCAGCGACACAAATACCATTGAGGTCTCTTGACGAAAGCTTTTGCAAGGATGGCTTCAATGTGCGCGTTTCCTGAGTACCAACTACGAGTATCAAAGCTTCTGTTCTAGTGCTGCCATCACGGAGACCAGCCATGGCTTGTCCTGTGGCTCGGGCTTCTCTACCGAGTTGAACATCAAGAGCGACAAGCCGTACAATAGAGCAATTGATGCTGTTGTCGTGATTAGAATTGCCCACTCGAAAGCCGCCTTTCCCATTTGGCACAATTTTGAAGAGGCTCACAGACCCTGATGAAGTGCCAACTAGGAGTACTATACTTGCATAGCTGTCGCCATCCATGACGAAGATCGAGAACTCCATATCCGTGATATTGTCAACCGTTACTGAACTTGAAGAGTCACGCCTTGATCGAGTCGAGAAACTCTTGGCTCTTTTTCCAGATGGTAGTTTTTCCAGATATATTACTGCAGGGCCCTATACCATGAGTGAAATTCGATTGAAGCTTACCCTCATGTCAAGTATACCTAAGTTTCCATCTTCAAATGCAAATGCGACACTAAAATTCAGCAACATATAACATAGATGCTTACAATCCGATTTCACTGCATTTCACGCGCATGACAGATCCTCGTCCAAGACAACCACGGGGTAATAATGTGTGAGGTAGAAATCCCTCTACTATTGAGGAATCAACTCTTTCTGACACGTCAATTGGCCCTGGCCCACCTTTCGGAGCTCTACGATCTTGTGCGCCCGCACGACCGTAACGACAGATCAGTACGTCGCCACTTTCAAAGCCTATAGCTATCTCTCCAGTTTCTCCTTGCAATTGCATGTCTGCCACATCTGGACAGCTTTTCGACTCAACATTCAACGCCAAAGCCAGATCGATTTCCATAGCGTGCATATTTTCAATTTCCCCATGTGAAGCATCCCATATCCTCAAAATGCCCCCAACGTGAGCTGTTAATAAACTGTTGCGGGATTCAAAAGAGCGCAAATGGCGTTTTGCCGGAGCACCACCGTTAAATAGCGTCTGCTGTTTCAAAGTTCCTGTTGACGTATTCGCTCTATACTTTTGTTTATAGCCGAGCCATTTTGACCTAGATACTGGACCTAAGACGGCCATTGATGTCAACGGACTCTTCCAGGAGAGAGCAGGGGGCAGCATCGAGCATGCCAATTCGACAGCGCCAGGATATGAAAACATTTGAATTAGTCCAGAGTATGTGAGACAAATGACAGCTAATGGGTTGATCCCACATGCGTACGGCGACCTTCCAACCATTAAGAAGTCTTTGATTTCACCATTTCGTGGAGACAAAGGCAGAAATCTTTGCTTTCGGGGATTTTCATAAAACGTGCTCATGTTCTCATAAGAAGTAATGGTAGCTGACGGTGTCGATCCGTAGTCCAGGAGAGAAACATATTGATTTTGGCACCACTTTGCATTTCTAAACCGCCAGCAATGAATATCGAAGTATCATCAGGATTTTTGGTTGAGTTCCAAGCAACACAACGAAAAGGGTCTCTAACGGAGGACGTATGTGATCCACCAGGGCGAGAGCGTATCGGAATATGGACATTTGCTTCTTCCACGGTTCTTACTTGAAGAAGTTTTGAATCGGCCGGTGCCCAAAAGCCAAGGTAGCCGTCGTCATGTGCTGTCAGCACATGATAACCGCCTGGATGCCAGATCGCAGTTATCAACGCAGGTCGACGTACAGTGTTTACAAGATCCGGGGCAGGGGTTGATCCTGGCGCCCCTGGAGGAATCTCCAAAGCAAGTATTGCCGTCAGATCGTTCGATTTGAACGAGTACACTGCTGCTGCCTCAGCGTAACCTACCAGTATTACTCCAATATCTCGTGGATGTAACTGCAGTGATAAAACCGGTGATATACGCCTGCCCCTGCCACGCATTAACTCGGCAGGAAGAAGACAGGGTATGCGAAAAGGAGCTACACATCGTCTTTGAAGGTCCCATATAACTACTTCGCCATTCGTCATTCCAAGAAAAAGCCAATCCAGAGACGGATCAAGTTCCATAGCCAGAAGTCTTCCTGGGAACGAATGTCTTGCGACAACCGCTCTAGTCACTATTGAAAGCTGGGTCAGTAAGCCATCTGCATCCAGAACAACCAGTGAATCACTCCAGAACCTCATAGCTTTGATTGTACGGCATTCCAGCTGTATCTCAGTCTGTACCCCAGTTTGGCCAAATATGTAGACTATTTTGCTCGACGTAGCTGCTGCCAATAGACTGTGAATAGCATCATGGGCAAGACACTCAACTGTGCCACTGATACCGTACTTGGCAGCCTCGTCTACCTGGAAGAACGCTGGACCAATCCCTTTAGAGTAGTCATGGTCGAACCTGCGAAACATGCTCACTCATCCTTCCATACCTACAAGTACCCCGGATACCGCTACACAGAATATAGTTGGAGAGTAACTTACATACATTAAACCTGAAGCCGAAATATACGGCATTCAGACCGAAGGATACGAGGGCTCAGATAGAAATGGACAATGGAAGCGTCTGTAAGAATGCCCTGGAAGAATGCCCCGTACGAATGCCGAGATCCATCAGATGATTTATTGACGACTCGCGCCTCGCGCTTGCCTTCGCCGACGTAGCTGGTGCAGAGAATCTCTGCACCGTCTCACTCTGCACCGTCTCGTGTATTAGACTATGTATAGAATTGTGGAGCCCACTAGTTGGCACCTTCTTCACCTGTCCTACTGACCTATTGGTTGTTACCTCGCCCGTTACACTATGACGCGCGTGACACGCGACTCGAATGTGGCAGAAGAGATTTTACAGATTCACCAGCAGTGGCGATAAGCAAACACTAGCCTCGATGGGTCTGCTCCACCCAATGATCTACGCGTGAAATAAATGCGAGACGGGCGCAGACGGACTGACTAGACACTTTGGAGAGACTGAGCAGACAGACAGATTGCCACACATACTTCGCGATGAGGTATTAATATCCAAGGGCCGCCAAGGCAGCCCGTTGAGATGCACCTGCCTCAATTATGTCTTCACCTCGCCAAACCTTTTCGTGAAGAATCGTGATTGGTCACGAGCGCCACTGGGTTGGTTCCCTTGCAGAAGAACGCTTTGCCTATTGACCACTTGAAATTTCATGTGTGTCCCCTCTGGCAACGCTGACGGATACGGTCCCGCGCCGATGATCTTTTCAGTCCCATACTCGTGTGAAACAGCTCCATGTGCGTCTCGAATATCTCTGCTACTCCCTAATGTACGAGGCTAACAGTCATGGGCGCCCATACCATAGTAGGTCAACAGCTGTATCCAACTAATCAAGCAAATTGCACCCGTTCTACAAAGCGCATTTGAGTTCAATCAGTGCATAGTGTCTTCCTGCCGTAATGTACAAAGTTTTGCCATATACGCATCTATTAAATAATAGAGATGCTTTCCTTGTCCTCAATATTGCTTTTCAGCTCGCCATTGGAACTGCTTTGCAGATCTTCTTTCGGAACGGGCTTTTCCTCTTCTGCTGAAATTTCTTCGTCCCCCACATCATCTTCATCGTCCTCTTCATTCTCGCCATATACCTCATCTGGCTCATTGTCAACACCAGGCTGCGGTGGTGGGAATTCCGAAGGTGCAGAGTCAGGGTTGTCCCATTTGATGTTAAATCGCGTAATTCTAGGCTTGTCTGCAAGTATGTTGCGCATTACATGCTCTATTTGGACACTTTCGGAGAAGACAGGCGCTCGTTCTCGCAATTCAGGTTCGTCGTACTCATTGTTCACGTAGTAGCCCACGCGTACAAACTCGCGTTCGTCGTATGCACACGTCAAGAGCATTACCGTTGGTCCAAGAATATCCTCATGGGGAATCTTCTCAATGCTCGGGGGATCAGCATTGAACACAAATTTGTTGACGCCAACTGGTACTGGTCCAACAAGCAGCGAGTCGAGCTCTTGGTCGTGCTGAGTCGACCTTGCCGATCCGACGTAGACCAACTTCCACTCCAAGTCCTCCTTTAATGCTTCTAGACATTCGAAGGTTATCTCCAAAGAATATGGATCTGTAAACTTCGCCGGGTTATTAAGAACCTGCACATTGACGAGGTTGACGATGCTCATGTGTGAATGAACGCGCCCACGACACTACCCCCAAAGCTGGAGATTCCACCCAGAAATGAAAACGAAGGTACCTTTAAACGCTTGTTTCATATCGGACGCGGCTACTGGATGTTTTATAAGGATGGCGTAACGAATATATGGAGGAATCGTAAAGAAGCAGCAAAAGTCCAGCAAATTAAGAATGCAAGTCAATATTCACGCGCAGAGTTCCAATTAATCCGAAGAACTAAAAAGGACTTCCGCAAACTTCCTGTGTTTGGCTTAGTCCTTGCTGTTTTCGGCGAATTTACACCTCTGATTGTGCTTTTGTTTCCTGTCTTGACGCCTTCTGCGTGCTACTTGCCACGACAGGTCAATAGTATGCGCCGAAAGTCCCAAGAACGGCGTGATAACTCATTTGAGACTATTCAAGACTTCGCTGGGAAGAGGCTGGGACTCAACATTGCGTCTATGCCTCGGAAATATATACTCCATTGTTCAAACTCGTTGGGCCTGCATAGTAGGTTTATACCCGAGTTTTTCTTGCCGGTGGAGTGGCTGAAGCATCGCGTCGACACTTACGTGACAGGCTACGTCAGTACAGATGATCGTCTTATCCTAAAGCACGGTGGACCAAGCGCCATGGATAAGACGGAATTGGAAGTATCACTCAGTGAACGCGGGTTAAATACTCTAAACAAGACCCAAAGCCAGATGAGAAGCGATCTGAACTTATGGCTCCGCCTTCACCAACGGCCAGATGTACATAGTGAAATCCTCTTGTGGAGACCAGCTCAATGGAAAACGATTTTCAATGGTCAGAAGTGAATAGGAGAGTGAGTAGAATTGGAACCTATCTAACGCATCCCTCCTTGGCCTTGAAATCTAGATAGTTGCTGCATCAAATTTTGTACACTCTGCTGCTGTTGCTGTCCTGAGGAGCCTTGACCGAGCAATTGATGAAGAGCAGCAGCATTCCCGCCTCCATTGTAAGCATCGTAGGTCTGGGCTGCGTAAGGATTCGGTGCTGCTGGGTGCTGTTGTTGTTGTAATGATCCAAGAACCTTTTGTACGGTTCCTGGATCCAGCGTCGAGATGAGGTTCGCAATTTGTGGAGATATTCCCGCAACATTACCTTGAAGTGGTGCACCATATCCTTGTTGAGGCACTCGCTGAAAGTTTGGTGCTTCACTTGTGGGTGCGTTCATTCTCTTGCGTAGAATGAGCTCGACTGCCGGTCCAATATCGACATTTTGATATTCGTCAAATCGAACGTTTGTATCGCCGCCTCTGCGATCAAACACTTGCAACGATACCTTGGTTTGTCCTTGCAAAGCTCTGTTCAAAAACACAATGGCCAAGACTCCTTCAAAAATCATTTGTTTGACAACTTCGGGAACAGGTAGTCTAGGGGAAAGGAAGAGTGTGTCGATTCGCACACTTTTGTCTCGGAAAGCTGTTTCCACGTAATAGATGAAGCCGCGATCACAATCGTCCAACACTATTAGCTGGGCTTCTGGCACATTCATTCCTGTCCTTCGAGGCAGTGGCATGTCTCCGCCGGGTGGACTCGGACTACGAAATCGTCCAACTGGCTCCCGATAAAATTCTTCTCTATACCTTTGAGGACTTCTGCGGTGCCTCTCATCACCACGTCGGCGATCGTCATAATTATTGTTGTTGTGGTTATACCCACGCGACCGTCTTCGCGGGGAACGCTCTCGCCTATCAGGTGAGCGAGCATTGTTTTTCGAACCTTGATTTCGAGACTTTTGTGGCTTCGAGACTTCAAGGTGCATTCCCCGGCCCCCAATAGGGTAACCTTGATCTTTAGCTATAGCTCGCGATGCATCCTCAGCAGAGTAGTATTGGACAAATCCATAGGCTTGTTTAATGGAGATCTGGGCAAGTCGGCCATGTTTGTTGAATATTTTAAAAACACCGCGCTTGCCGACTTTTTCACTGGGTAGGTTGCCTATGAATAAACGGGACCCATATGGAAATCGGTCCCACTGACCACGGCTCACGTATTCCCGTTCATCGAGAACGAATTGCTCGAAAGCCGCTTCTTCTTCAGGAGAGAGCTCGACAGATTCTTGTAAAAGATCAACTTTAGTGGAAGAGTCTACCTGTTCAGCGGGCGCTTCTCCAAGTTGTGGCAAAGGAGCTGGGACGTCACTCACAGCTTCAGACGGGTCGATCGTAGGCGTGGTACCTGGTGCTGGCGTTAAGGAAGCCAGTAATTTTTGTAAGTCCACTTTACTGGGAATTGAAGACGATTCCTTGGGTTTCTCAGAGTCGTCAGAAGCATTTTGGGGTTCAGAATTTCTACTAGCAGTTGGAAAAGCATCAGCATCGCCGGAAGGCCCCGGCGGACCACCTTGAATGGAAGTCTGGTCCGTGTTTTGCGGTGCAACAGACGATTCCTGAAAGTTCATTGTCGGCGCAAGCGGATTAACCTCATACGAGGAGGGATCGTACTCACCATCTTCTTGAGACGAATCCTCCCCGTCTTTTGGCCCTATCGAATCGTCTTGAGAGAGTGTGGTAGCATCATCGGCTGGGGCTGGCAAGATATCACTCGCCTGAGGTAATGCTGCGGTGGCATGGGCATTATCAATCATGTCTGCTTCCGGGATTTCGCCGGGAAGATCATGCTGGGTCTGGAGTAATGGAATGTTGTTGGAGTCAATTTGAAGTGGCTGCGGAGATGAAATGGTTTCATCGGCATCGACAGACTGATATTTGTCGGCTGATGCTTCAGCTGGCTCAGACATACCGAAGGCCACAAGCTAAATCAAGGCGTAGAACAAGACTAATGCTGAGTAATTGTACGTGCGCTGCTGCAGGCTCGTAGCGGTTGTTGCGCACAAGCGCACTTGTGGCTTTCCTGGAGATGTGATGGGGTTCGATGGTGATGGTGAGCAGTGGCGTTAGGCGTGAAAAAAGGCACACAAATAATCAATTAATTACGAGTACATCATCGACACCAAAACGCACAATTGACCATCACAAGCCGTCTCCGGCGTCAAGACTGCCCGGACGAGCAGCAGTAGTGGCACTGCTCAAAGACATATGCTCAGTGACGTTCAGTCGCTCGTCTGGCCCCGGGGGACAAAATGTGAACAAGGTTAATACTAAGGCAATGCTACGGATGCCCGTAGGAAAGGCACACTTCCTGCCGTCTCATGTGCGAGAAGAACTCTCTGGCTCGCCATATTATACCAAGTCAAAAGATATCCTCGTGCACAGCGACTCGTCGCGTCGACAACATGAAAATCTCGAAGAATGCTACCAAAAGGTGTATTCCCTTCTTCGCAAGCTCGATGAAGTTCCCGGTACAACCACACCCGAGCAAAAAGAACGAGTGCAAGGGCTCATGAAGATGAATGACCTGAAACGGAAAGACGTTAAAAGACACCAAAGCGCAAAGAAGGCATCGAGGCGATCCGTTCGCAAGGATTTCTGATTGTCGGACACTTCGCACTAAATGATGGTTACATTATAGCACTTCACACTTTCGCTTACGAGTTTGGCCTTTTCAGTTTGCGTCGGAAAGTATTGGCATATCAGCATTGTTAGATCTTCCTTCTCATTGAATACTCGACCCGCAATTGAGAATCTTTGAAATAATCTCTTAACCACTTGAAACCACCAAATACTCTCCGCTGACAGACTCGGGGAAGCGTGTAGCCACATCCCCTCGAATGTGTTCAAGTAATTTTTCATGCGCTGGGATGTTCTCGAATTCGATAATTATTTTGTAAAAAGATGAAGCCAGCTCGATTGTTGGTATTTCCTCCATAGCTGCATTGTAAATTGCTAGCGCGATGCGACCGGAGAGGGCAGGGTTAGCACTAAGGTTGCTCAAAACACCTCTTTTCTCAACTGCAATCTCATCCTTTTCTACTGGAAGATGTATAGTCCCACTTAAGTCAGGATTCATGTGCTCATCTAAGACTCCATCGTCCTGTTCATTGCCATTGATGCCAAGTACTTCCCTTCGAGCAGTCATTTTATGCACATACTTCAGTTCCAATCGAGCATATTCTAACCAGAATTTGGAGCTGTCTTTATTGAATCGGAGACCACGCTGCATTAACTTTCGTGCAGCATCCATGTTCGCATTGACATCAAATTCATGCTGGGCCGCCATTATCCAAAATGATGGGTCGGAAGGATGCATCTGCAAAACGTCGGCAAAAA
>JAABUZ0100004680.1_pt1 | contig 18659 bp, 22 predicted proteins | sample 5562091 | NCBI WGS metagenome assembly JAABUZ01 (sample SAMN12813069, study PRJNA571459) | rock metagenome | isolation source: Antarctica rocks | place: Antarctica: Victoria Land, Linnaeus Terrace sud | collected 2015-12-21 | reverse complement strand
AACAGAAATGTCCACGCGGGCAATGGCTCTTCCGCCCCCAGCAAAGGCATAGCCTTCGACGCAGATGGAGTCCTCGTTTAGTGACCAAGCCCTCAAAGTCTCTTGATCTCCATCCTTACAATGCAGTGGGATCTCGAAGCATTTGGTAATTACGCTTTGTACGGGAGTCTCTTGGATACTAGGCGCAGTGTCCCAATCCACGTCTGACCCTTGGTTTGGCCCAAAGCATTTATAGTCCTTTCTTTGCCACTGAGAGGGAGATTCATCGTCGGATATAGAAATCTGCCGTAGCCACTTCACTGATCGCGCGGCAACATGGCCTGGGATAATGGCTCGAATGGGGTATCCATGGTCTCGCGGTAGTGGTTTTCCATTCATCTCATAGGCAAGAAGTACATCGCCATAAGGATCAACTGCTTTCAAAATAGGGATCGAAGCGCCATAAGATTCACTGCCAATTAGGTGAACATGTTTTGCATCCTCTGGGACCTCTACAATAGGAAAGCCAACATCAGCAAGAACATCTCTCAGTCGAACCCCCTTCCACTCTGCTGTGCCAATTGCGCCAACTCCCCACGGGATACCGTTCGCAAGTCGTGAATTCTGCGACATGTGGGACCTGCGATTGCCAGAGCATTGGAGGGTTGCTGTGATGACGTGGGATGGAAACTTAGCTTTCAAGTCTGCAACAGTGTACGACTTGGTCTCACCGTCTTGCAATTCAACCTCCAGTGTGTGGGTGGATTCGTCATCAGCAGGAACCCATAAATGATTTCTGACGTAGAAGAGCTCGGCAGGTGTTAGGTATGAAGTGAGACCTTCAGGAGGAGTTTCAGCGTTTCTTGGCCGTTCGGTATGCGTAATGAGCCGTAAGTCTCGTTGCGGGTCGTCTTTAAAAGGATTTAGAACCTCACTTTGAGGAACCGCGCCGTTCACTAAGTCTTGGGGATCAATGTCGCCAATAAAGTACTGGTCAAGGATGTCGTAGACATCTTGCTTCTGATGAATATTGAAAATAGCCCAGTACTGATCGATGCTCCCGCCGGCGGCACGAAGTATTATCTCCCCTCCAGGATGTACAGAAACCCAGTCCGTGATATCATAAACTTTAGTCCCTCTATACACCCATATCGACTCTGAGTTAGGTCCATGTCTTCCTATATCTCTAAGTCGAATAGTTTTCGGTCTAGTTACTTCCGCCTTAAATTGCAATGGCGCGCTTAGCTTTATTGTTGCGTAGACAGTAGCAACTGCTGCAGAAGCGCAAAATCCAACCCGCCAAACAGTCCGCTTTCCGAATTGCGTCGAGATCTGTCTTGATTGTCTCCTTAAGGACCATGCTGCATGTCTGCTCAAGGGCATACAGAGCGATCTGGCCACTTGCGCGCTTGCAAGCAAGAGCACAAATACACCTGTCCGTAATCTTTTGTAGATCTTATTATGAAAATAGACTTTCTGGACGAATGCGGAGCTGAGCGTTGCACCAATTCTCGGAACAGGTGGGTGGGGCAGGAGATGTTCTGAAATCGCCTTAACGGAGAGATGTCTTTACGTAATCAAGTGGTATGATATATGCACAATCCACGTAATATTAAGTCACCTGTATGCCAAGGCCAGATAACGGATCTATAGCTAAGAGACGACGTTTTGCAAATGTGTCATCATCATCTGACGGTATGCAACAGGCCGTGGTACACCGATATTAGGAACCTTGGCATCGTCGTCGTACCTTCTCATCGAAACGACATCCTTCCAGTATGGCGTTTGCTTGAATTTCTCTGATTCTGCGTCGGTATATGGTCCGCCCTGGAATTTCAGTGAATGCTTACTTGCATCGCTAAGTCTCTCGTAGTAATCGTGTTCTCGACTTAGATACCGCTTCGCGTCGACATGTCCGCCAACTAGTGTGCACACTTTCTCGCCAAAACCTTGCTGGGCGAGGAAACGTGCGCCAATCGTCTCGTGACCGACCCGTCCAACGTTACCACCAGAAGACATTAGCTTTCTCTGTGAGTCGACCGGTAAAATTTGTCCAATGTCGTGAAGCAAGGCAGCTATAACAGTCTCGTCATCGTCTCCATTTCGTGTAGCCAGGTCTGCGGCCTGCAGACAATGCTCTAATTGGCTGATATCTTCGCCGAGATAGTCCCCATCTTCAGTAGCTTCTAAGACAGCTAGTACGTCGTCCACAGTCGCTACTAACATGTCTGGCTTTGTTGGGGCCATATGAGGGAAAATATTGTGGACGTCTGCAAACTACACACAGCGCGGAGCGAAGTCCGGAGCGTTGAGTATAAACGGAAACAAGTGGCCAATCATATAGACATACAAAAGCTGATTTCGCTGCACGGCCTGCTATTGGACAGGACAGAGATTTACCGATAAAATGGCTTTTACTAATCAACGACTCAACGAATAGCTGTACCTACACATGACTAGCAACTTCCCGGCCTCCAACCTTTTCTACGACATTCTTGCTTGCACTGTCAATCAAAGCCTCTCCCATGACAGCGATATCGAAACCCTTGCTTTCCAGGTACCTCGCAAACACGTCGTCTTCGGTTTCCAGAGCCTTGTCCATATCTGGTATGAAAAACCATGTAACTATTGCTCCGAGAACAGAGAAACCAGACGCTATGAGGAAGACACCCTGCTGCCCCTTTACTACATCACCATTCGTGGACAGAGATGTTTGAATGGGAGTAAAAACTTGGGTGCCGACTGCAGCCCCTACCTTGCCGAGCGCAGCAGATAGACCAATCATGTGGCCACGAACAGCGGTTGGATATGATTCCGCGGCAACTAGTATAGTGGCAACACCTGGTCCGAATTCACCCTGTAATCAGCAAAGGATGAGATCAACAAACTCACCAGACTCACAAAAATACCGTACAGGACAACAAATAGCGCAAAGACGCTCTGGATGGGAGCAAGAGCGCCTCCAAGGATAAATCCAACAACTGCTTGCAAGGCAAATCCTAGAGCCATTGTTTGTCTCCTTCCAATTCTGTCCATGGCAATGCCGCCCAGGATACATCCCGGAAGGTAAAATGCATTTATAAGAGTTCCGTATCCGATGTTTTTAACAACTGAATTGTTGGGATTGAATTGCGAAACAATCGTCGAGGAAAAGAGGCCGAATGGATACGAAACCCAGTCATACAGAAACCACACACCTCCTGTAGCGAGAAGTCGAGGCCAGTACTTCTTCATTGTTATCCAATACGGAATGTGTCTTTTGAGGGCGTTCTTTCGAAACGCGGTGGAATTTATGATCCTTTAGATTAGCAATTTGAGACCATCTAATTCAAACTTGATTCGCATGTAAATGACGCTCAATGGTGGTATGAGACCAAGCGCCAAACACGTCCGCCACACAGCCGGATAATTGCTATAATTAAAACAAGCAAGGACAATCAAAGGGACGATTCCTCCAAGTACGAAACCAAAGTCGATGGCAAAATCTCCGACCATAGCGATCAGGAACCCGCGCATGTTCCGGGTGTGTTTTTGCTCATCACTCGCTTCCGTAGCATTCGTTCCACAAGTGGGATATTCGCCTCCAGCGCCTACTCCGGCCAGACCTCTCGTAATGATGAGCATCCAGAAGAGTCCGCCAGGTGTCACGCCTTCAGAGGCAGCAGAAAGTGCAATTCCAAGCACTAAAAACGTTGTTGCTAGAATGACTCCGGCTTTGCGACCGATTTGGTCAATGAGTAAACCAAAGAACAACATGCCAAAGATCTCACCGATGAGAAAAGCATTGCTAAGCCGAGTTTTGACTGTGGAGTTGAAGTACGTCTTATCGTAGATCTCAGCAAACAAGAGGTTCAAGTTGCTTATCACAGCAGCAGAGTAACCATCGGAGAAAAGGGCAATGCCACTGAAGACGACAGTAAAGATGGCGCTTACCTTTACTCGAAGTGAAACACTCTGTTGAATATCCTGCGGTTCGACATCTGTATGTGCAGTCTTTCGCAGCGACCCCCTTGGGCTTGAGCTCTCCCCAATGGCGTTCGACATGCTAAAGAACAATGGATAAGGGCAATGGTTGATTAACTGCCGCACTTTTTCAATCTGCACTTCTTTCCTTTTGAGCGGGGAGCGGGCAGGCCGAACGGCCGGATGAGTTGAGGAGCGAGCAAGAGCCAATCAATGCCAGCATGGGGCCACCCCGATCTCGTCCAGCCGCGTTGTCCGTAGGCCGTGTTCATAGGCCACTTATCGTGCCAGCCAATCTCTGCCACCACGTGTTTTGTAGCCAGCGGCATAATCGAGGAATTATTCGGCGCACAACGGAAATGCCGGACTATTGCATTTGAGCATGAGTTCAGGGGGCGTGTCTTCTTCAATAGAAGTAATACGACGAGCGTAACACTGGGAGTACACATTCGTAATCGAATACAACACAAGGTGACTCAGAAGCATGAGTGCATGAAGCAGAACGAATGTGAGATTACTCATCTTCCCAGATTGATATGCCACCTCCAGCCTTACGGACTCTCATACGGATACCCCAAAAAACTGGTTTCTGTAACACCTACAGGTCCCGCAGGATCCGTCATTACCATCTAGAATCAGATTAGGAACTAATAAGTCATTTAACGTTATTCATATGATTTAGGGTCATGCGGCCTGCCACGAGCATCCGACTTTGTAGAAAGGTAGGTCCTACTACGTCTTATGCTACATGGGTTGTCACAGCTCTGTCTTGATGTTTGACGTCGCCGCGATTCCCCATTGCCGTGTCGATATCCTCGCCTGCTTGAACGTGATCCACACCACCAAACAAGACGTCAATATGCTCAAGACTCACACCCTTCCTTTCAGAGATAAAGAAATAGACCATGATGCCGAGGAGAACATTGATGCCCATAAAGAAGTGGAAAGTGTAGAAATTACAATTAGTAAGGAAGGAAGGGAATGCTTGGCCCAATACGATACCGGCAAGTTGTTGCATCTGGGAAGAGACCGCGACACCATTCGCTAGAACAACCTGGAATTAGTCGCAAAACCCAATGAGTCTCACCAATAGCCCATTTCCGTCTGAATCCATCGCATACGGCTGGCGAAACCAGAAAGCCAAATACAACAGCACTGACATTATAAGCAGTAGTCACCGCGCCGACTAGCGGTGGACTTGGATTGTTGAAATACGACACCACGACGGCAATCTGTACAGACGAAAATAGTGTAGCGTCGTATCCATACTGAATCATGCACATAGCAGCCACAAGGGCTACGAGGTAGTTCTTCACGAGGTGTCTAGGGGGCATCGTGACTTAGTGTTGAAAAGCAAGACCAGGGAAAGGAACAGTTATTAGGCTCAGAAAGTATCTCGAGAATAGAGGAATCCCTTTCGTGATTGGCGGAAAGCCAGAGTAGAAAGAGGGGCGACGGCGCTGATTGGTGGAATTGATCGGCATTGTGGAGATCAGTTGTCCAAATGGGGAAGAAGTGGGGAAGTCCGGTAAGTCTTCCGATTAGTGCAGCCGTGAGATGTAACGAAACACGCAATTAAAGCATGAAGGTCATCACTAAGTAGATCTTCTTCATGTGCTGCTCATAAGTACTGGAAAGTATCCACAAATGCGGCTATCTTCGATCTTGGAGATGCGTAGCCTCCACTCCTTTGAATGCCTCATCGTCTGCCGTCTCCACTCCTTTCTCTTTGTCATAAGCACCAATTCCCATTTCCTCGCCTCCCCTCACATGGTCCACCCCTCCAAATATGGCATCCATGTGCTCCAAGGACACGCCTTTGGTTTCCGGGAAAAAGAAGTAAATCATGATTCCAAGGAGGATGTTAATACCCATAAAGAAGTAGAAAGTGTAGAAATTACATTTAGCAAGGAAGGATGGGAATGCTTGGCCCAAAACAATTCCAGCAACCTGCTGCGTCTGTGAAGAGATTGCAACAGCATTAGCTCGGACGACCATAGGAAAAACTTCAGCAGTCCAAATCCAGGTGGTGGCGCCCCATGACGGCGAGTAAAAGACGTGAAACAGATTAAGTACTGGGGAGATTAGAAAACCTCTCAAGACACTTACTAATGGCAGTTCCGATTCCAGTCCCGAGAGTGGGTCGTCCATTGACAAGAGGTGCTTGGGTTACAAGCGTGGCAACAGCCATCATCATCAGTCCTTGGCCAACAGCGCCCCAAATAAACATGGGACGACGGCCCCATTTGTCAACAAAGAATGTAGCTATCAAGGTGTAGAAGATACCAAAGACGCTGGTAATTGCGTTAATCAGGATGATTGTGTTGCTAGATGAAAATACCTGCTTATATATAATCCCAGAATAATTCGTCAAGGATCCAATACCTGTTAGCTGCTGGCCGAAGTTCAAGACTATGCCCAGTATAAGTCGTTTCCGGTAGGACTTGTTTATGAATAGTTGCCTGTAGCGACCTTTCGTAAATTCTTTCTCATACTCCAGAGCCTCTCGGATCTCAGTCAACTCAGGCTCCACTTCTTCTGGCAGACGCACTGTCATCAAAACCTTTCTAGCTTCTTCAACACGCCCTTTTTGAAGGTACCAGCGAGGAGTTTCTGGACAGAAAAAAAGAAAGGCGCAAAGTGTGCTGGGAGGAACAATCTGAAGCAATGTCACGATTCGCCACTGCCATATTCCAAGGTGTGGCGAATCAATCCCGCCGAGCGCAATGTAGGCTGCTAGAATGGATCCAATACCATAACACATTTGCCAGAAGCTCATTAGCCGACCACGAATTCTTGCATAAACAAGCTCGCCGATATAAATAGGTCCAGATGGCAGATTGAGCCCTTGTCCCGCTCCCACCAAGACCCTTCCAGCGATAAAGCCTCCGATGGTGGGAGAAAACGTCATCACAAAAGCCCCAATCACGACGAACAGAGACCCAAGCGCAATAGCCCATCGACGTCCGAATCCATCAGAAATAATGGGCGAGATGAAGAAACCAAAGGCCACGGCAGCCACGTTGTAGGCAGTAGTCACGGCACCAACAAGTGGAGGACTAGGGTTGCCAAAGTAGTTTCTCCACGACGGAACGATCTGTACAGACGAGAAGAGAGTCGCGTCGTATCCATACTGAATCATGCACATCGCAGCCACGAGGGCCACGAGGTAGTTTCGAACAAGGTGCTTTGGTGCTCTCTTCATCGTTAGCACGGAGTAGACACGAGACGGTGAGGGTAGGAGGCAGCGAGTATCTATGGAGAAGAAGGGCTTCCAGTGCCAAGGGTGGGAAGGAAGGGGTTGGTGGGCCAACGACGCCAATGACTATTTCCCCTGCCACGGCACCTGTCCCATCCATCTCCGCATTGGAGTCCAAACAGTCCTCATTCGTGCATTTCCCCATTTGGTTCTCCGCAATTCTTTTGCCATGGAAATTGCCGCGTGTGGCATGCGAAGGAGGTCTCGACCATGTGACCGCTCCACTTCTAGAGTCCATTCCTCTGCGCGCCAAACCTTATATATGTCTCTCGTTCAAGAATTTTGGCTATTCGATCCTTGGCCCCTTGCTATTGTGTATTGCTCGCTTGCTTCCATACATTAATGCAGCAATTATCTGGAAGACGTGTATCGTTGTAGGGCCACCGTTCTCTACCCCTCAAGACTCACCGGACTACATAGAATGTGGAGACTACAAACCTCTTCGAATGTAATAAAATACGAGTTTTTCAATAATAGAGAATAAAATACTCCGACTAGCCTTCTAAGGGTTCGTTCCTTTCTTTGGCCTCACTCTGGGCAACGTTAACGTCCTTTTCCGCATCGTAGGCACCAACTCTCATATCCTCGCCTCCCCTCACATGGTCCGCCCCTCCAAATATGGCATCCATGTGCTCCAAGGACACGCCTTTGGTTTCCGGGAAAAAGAAGTAAATCATGATTCCAAGGAGGATGTTAATACCCATAAAGAAGTAGAAAGTGTAGAAATTACATTTAGCAAGGAAGGATGGGAATGCCTGGCCCAAAACTATTCCAGCAACCTGCTGCGTCTGTGAAGAGATTGCAACAGCATTAGCTCGGACGACCATAGGAAAAACTTCAGCCGTCCAAATCCATGTGCAGGCGCCCCATGACGGAGCATAGAACGCAGTAAAAATGTTCAGAACTGGCAAAGTTAGCACGCATCATCCACGGAGACTTACTGATGACAGTTCCGATTCCAGTCCCGACACTTTGTCGTCCATTGACAACAGGTGCTTGGGTTACAAGCGTGGCAACAGCCATCATCATCAGTCCTTGGCCAACAGCGCCCCAAATAAACATGGGACGACGGCCCCATTTGTCAACAAAGAATGTAGCTGTCAAGGTGTAGAAAATACCAAGGACGTTGGTAACTGCGTTGATCAAGACAATTGTGTTGCTAGATGAAAATACCTGCTTATATATAATCCCAGAATAATTCGTCAAGGATCCAATACCTGTTAGCTGCTGGCCGAAGTTCAACGCTATGCCGAGTATAAGTCGTTTCCGGTAGGACTTGTTTATGAATAGTTGCCTGTAGCGACCTTTCGTAAATTCTTTCTCATACTCCAGAGCCTCTCGGATCTCAGTCAGTTCAGGCTCCACTTCCTCCGGTAGGCGCACCGTCTCCAAAACCTTTCTTGCTTCCTCAACACGTCCCTTTTGCAAGTACCAACGTGGAGTCTCCGGACAAAAGTAGAGAAAGAACATGAGAACCATCGGAGGAATGATCTGAAGAAGTGTCACGATTCGCCACTGCCATGCCCCTAGGTGTGGCGAATCAATCCCAGCAAGCGCAATGTAGGAGGCTAGAATGGCTCCAATACCATAGCACATTTGCCAGAAGCTCATTAGCCGACCACGAATTCTTGCATAAACAAGCTCGCCGATATAAATGGGTCCAGATGGCAGATTGAGTCCTTGTCCCGCTCCCACCAAGACACGTCCAGCGATAAAGCCACCAATGGAAGGAGTAAAGCTCATTACAAAAGCCCCAACCACGACAAATAGAGACCCGAGTGCAATAGCCCATCGACGTCCAAATCCATCCGAGACAATAGGCGAGATGAAGAAACCAAAGATCACGGCAGCCACGTTGTAGGCAGTAGTCACGGCACCAACAAGTGGAGGATTAGGGTTGCCAAAGTAGTTTCTCCACGACGGAACGATCTGTACAGACGAGAAGAGAGTCGCGTCATATCCGTACTGGATCATGCACATCGCAGCCACGAGGGCCACGAGGTAGTTTCGAACAAGATGTTTTGGCGCTTTCTTCATTCTGTTGATGAGAGAGCGGCGAACGGTAGGTGGGAAAGAGGTTGATGAGGGGTAGTTGGGGTGGGGAGGGGAACGTAGCTTTAAATACAGAAAATAGAGAGGGGGAGGGAGTCGGGGCGTGCCACTATACGGGTGAATGGAAAGGCTGGATCAAGGAATTCTGTCGTTCCCTCTTGGTCAAGCCCAACGAATCAAAACAGGGAGAGCCCCGCATTTAGCCTGATTGAAAATGTCATGTGACTTCAATTCAGCCGATGATACCGGCCATTGTCCGTGCACCCTGGATTGCTATCAACCATCCGATTTACCACAAAGATGGGTATTTATCGTGAGACTCAGAGCACAGCGTGAACCAACGTGACAGACTTTACAGGGCATGCTGCGCATTAAACCTTAATTTTAAAGTGGTGTGCACTGAAGCCAGCCAAGCAGCCAAGTCTTGTGAAATCTCAATTATGCTGCCCAGCTGCCGCAATATGGCTCTTCTCGAAATTCTGGAAAGCTATAAATCTGCCGCCGTGTTCCAACGCGATTTCTTCAACCAGCCGTAAAACGAGGTGTTTTTGACCGCAGTAAGGCATCTACTTGATCATCAAGATCATCAGAGTGGAATGACCAATCACGTGTTCTAGTCAAAAGTGGCGATCTTACAATAGGATACGAACGCCGGTTCGTGAATGGTAGATAATCTCGTCACTCAAATCGAATATGGCATGAATCAGACATTCGTCTGCCAAGTTATCGGATGCTTCTACGTAAATATAAATAATAGTGAACGCACAAAAACAGAAGCTACTTTATCACAAATGCACTTCTTACTTACTGCATGGGCTCTCATATGTGGTGCTGCAGTAGCAGTGGCTAGAAATGGTGCAAACGTCGATGAAGTTACCGTCCATGATTTAAGATATTCATTTGGCAGATTTCGGTGTCCTTTCACCTTGCACAACAAAAATGATACACTTCCTATGGGCTTGCTATTAGACGGGCCGCATGACAATTGTAAGAACGGTTGTCCTTTTGTTACAGGCCAACATGCCAACGGCCCAAACGTTACATTCAAGCTAGTGCCTGGATTTGCATTGAAAGCTACTGCGGGAAATATGAGATTGTTTCTGGTCTACAATTACACCAGCAACTCAATCAATCTAGTAAACATGAAACATGGTCTGGTTCTTACCAAAAAGATTCGGTTGATTTCTGCCTTGCTGCGCAAGTCTTTAAAGGTTTCTATTACTGTGGCCCGCTCAAAATACTGGTGGTGGCCATCGCTGGTAATCGAGAAAAATTACACTGGGTCACCCAGAATCACATTCGCCAATGAAATTTCAGAGAAGACAGAATTAGTGTTGTATCAGCACCCGATTGGAAATTGTTCGTCTGGTATAGAAGAGCACCGGGTGACAGGATGAGACTGGTAGGGTAAGCAAAGAATTGAGAAATATTCATTGCACCCAATACGAGTCTGCGAAGTCCGGTAATCTCAGATTCGCTGTTCTTACGAATTAATCCCTACTACTGTGCCTTTCTCATTTCCAAGCGTTGATAACCCTTTACTGATAGACATTTTGACAAGCCTAGGTCATTTCATCAACTAACCGATCGCTTATCTTATTTATTGGGGTGTGAAGATCCGCCCGACAGGTTGTCACCTTGAATACTCGTCAACTACGTATCATGTATCAAGTAATACGCCTATTTACAGACTATATCAAACTTTGCTGTTCATCGAGTGACAGGCGCCAACAACTCATAACGCGAAGTTCAAATGCTAGTGATCATGACGATCCAGCTTTCGGTCTGCCTCCTGTTCTTACCCGTCAGCACTTCGCTGTAGACTTATGAGCGCTTATATGACTCACGCTGTGACAAGCGCTTATCTGACTCACGTTGACAAGCGCTTAATTGACCCACACGTTGACATCTGGCCAATCAGCTGAGTTCGCCTAGTCTCCGACTCAGGCCGACCTGACCAATCACAGGACGGAGAAATCGCGGGGAACGGCCATGAGGCCGAGATAAAGGCAACGTGACCTATCTGAATACCTCGAACGGGGAGATCGCGAAACTTGGCAGACACAATGCAACACACGCACACCGAGAAGGAGCTGCAGACGGACGTCGAGAAGAGGGGCCTGGATACGGCGGTGCCCATTAGTGAGGTGATGGAGCAGCCTTTGGAGGCAATCAAAGGAACGGATTTTGTTGCCAAGGCCAATGAAGGAACTCACATGGAGCATGGTCTTAGTACTTGGGACTCAGTAAAAACTTATCGCAAAGCGGTCGGTTGGTCTGCATTTATTTCTCTATCGATCGTGATGTGTGGCTATGATCAAGCAATCATCGGCAACTTTTATGCGTTGCCTGCGTTTCGGCAGCGCTATGGCTCGATTGTACCCAGCGATCCTGCTAGTGGCTTTCAAATCAGTGCTGCATGGCAAGTTGGCTTGGGAATGGGAAGTCCTGCTGGCCAAGTGATTGGAGGATTTGGTATTGGTTGGTTCTTGGATCGGTTTGGACGACGCTACACATTTGCTGCATGTTTGGTCCTTACGTCCGCCTTCATTTTCATGGCCTTCTTCTCAAATTCTCTGGGTGTACTTACTGCAGCAGAAATGCTATCTGGAGTGATTTGGGGCGCATATTCGGTTATCGGCCCAACGTACGCTGCTGAAGTTTTACCGGTGAATCTCCGCGGCTATTTGACAGGTTATGTAAATCTCTGCTATGTGATGGGCCAATTTGTAGCGCAGGGTGTCACGACTGGCCTGGATACACGTTTGGATCAATGGGCATATCGAATCCCGTTTGCTATACAATGGGTGTGGCCGGTGATTATGTTGAGTGGAGTATATTGGTGTCCGGAGTCTCCTTGGTGGCTAGTCCGTAAGGGGCGTATCGCACAGGCAGAACGGTCGCTTCATCGGCTCATCGTCCGTCATACTGATAAGCTTGACATTTCAAATACTTTGGCTATGATGATAAAAACCGATAAGTACGAACAGGAAGTAGACACCGGATCTTCCTATCTAGACGCCTTCCGAGGTGTAAGTCTTCGACGCACAGAAATCTGCATCATGGTGTACATTACCCAGGTCTTTTGCGGGATTCAGTCAACTTACTTCTTTCAACAATTGGGCTTGGACACTCAACAGTCTTTTGACATGGGTGTCGGCGTCACTGGCATCGGCTTTGTTGGAACATGTCTAACTGCAATCCCACTACTCTATATAGGACGGCGTCCCATCTTTGTGTACGGTGTTGGGATCATGTGTGTTTTCAATTGGATAATTGGTTTCTTGGACTTTGCGCCAGCATATGCAACAAACTCTGGATTTGGTTGGGCTCAGGGAGTTATTGAACTGCTCATCACCTTTGTGTATCAATTTACGGTTGGACCACTGACCTTTGTTATTTTGAGTGAAATTCCCTCCACAAAGCTTCGCTCCAAAACAATTGCGATTGGAACGTGTGCGTATGCAACGTTTCTCGTTGCTCAAACCGCTTGGACACCGTATCTCATCAACCCTGCTGCTGCGAATGCTGGTGGCAAGATCGGGTTGCTTTATGGTGGTTTGACGCTGTTGGTTTTCGTATGGTGCTTATTCCGCTTGCCGGAGTCAAAAGGACGTACTTATGAAGAACTTGACAGGATGTTTGAAATGAGGCTCAAGTCGAAAGAATTCGCGACCTACGTTTTTGATGAGCTTTAGAATCATTCAATGAGGATTCATGTTGGTTATTTAAGTTTTACTCGTTTGATGCTTCTTCGCATGTTCTTCTTGTGACATTGTTTATTATTAAATCAATCGGTGCAACGATGTGACATAAATATCCTTACAGTACTCGGTAGTTGCTTATGCACCTTTCAAGATCGCATCTATCTCTTCTGGCAAGGTTGAATAGACGTCGCCTTCTTTTGGCGTCCATCCGAGTGCGCGGGCGTTTGTCGCTCGAGCGCGGGAGCTAGCAGTAAGCCAGTATGATCCACCAGATTCTCGTTCCAAGTCGTCCATATCGCTTCTCGAGAAATCAATCGGACTACCGTACTTTACCACGCCCTTCTGTTCCAGGACCTTGCCCAGCTTGGTGCAGATTTCTTTCGTCGTAAATTCTCCCGATTCGAGAAAGTAGTATCCGCGGTATCCATGCAGGACCTCGGTTGAGTGCCGAATGATTGACCTCACCAACAATAGATAGAAACGTGCTACGTCCGCCACGTGAACATACGAGCGAGTGTCCTTACCGGACCCTGGCACGCAGATCTTACCAGTGCCTCGATATCCGCGGATTAAGCGAGGAATCTGATCGGTGATAGATTTGTCATATCCATTAGAGACACCGTGAATAGTAGGAGGACACACGATTACTGTGCGGACATTTGGGTGTTTTTCTTCGATCCCAAAGACATACTTCTCGACCGTGCGGTGCGGCTGTGAATCTGGTAAATTGTGCAACTTGTCAATGTCCTTCTGGTCGTCGTATATCGTTCCATTACTCATGTCTCCCTTCACTTTTTCAGTCAAGATATCGGTTCCACTGGTATGAATATACCAACCTCCATTTTGTGATAGTCCTTCTGCAATACAGGGAGGGCCTTGCTCGTCGTCTGAGGACCCGGAAAAGTGCATTACAATGTCAGCTTGCGATGAGGCATTTCGCATAAGAGATTTGTCTCCATTGCTACCAATAACGGTTTTGACGTCCTTTGGCAGCTTTTTCGCTTTCTCTGCAGAGCGTACGAGGCAATTTATCTCCAAGTCTTCATTGGAGTTCAAAAGTTCCCGGAGAACTTGACCGCCAACCTTGATTAGCCCAATGGCGCTTCCTTTCTCACATAACCTGTAGCTCCCGTGAAAAATATTTTCGTCATGCTTCAAGATTAGTGTTTCGATCCTTACAATAGCTTGTGGCGACTTTTGTAAAGGATGACGTCAAATTTAAAATTTTGCGCGAAATGAGACTACCCTGTAATGCGTCACAAGTCATAGCGCCCAAGGACAGCAGGCTTTTTTTTTTATATAAATATTTTAACAAACGAACGTATTGACATGTATAACTTAAGGCTCAACGAGACAATTCAAACCTTTTGACTTCCACGAAGCTGTGACTGACCTTCGAAAGTAGCATCATGATCGACTTTCTCCCCAGCTGCTACATGATCAATGCCTCCAAAGAGGGCATCCATGTGCTCCAAGGACACGCCCTTCGTTTCGGGGACGAAGAAGTACACTATTATAGCCAAAATGAAGTTGATGCCCATGAAGAAGTAAAATGTGAAGAATCCGGCACGCTTCAGAAACGACGGGAAAGCCTGTCCAATGATGATTATTAATTCCTTGCGTCTGCGTACCCATTGCAACACCATTTGCTCGAATCACCTGGAACTAGTCTTGTATCAATGTATTCAACATGCCATTGGGAAAATTTCCGTAGTCCAAATATAGATGGTAGCTCCCCAACTAGGCTGATAGAAAAGATGGAAGATGAGAAGAAAACTGCGGTTCCTGCTTCAATGCCAATCGACCTCATCCCGTCAACGACCTTGGACTGGGTCACTAATGTAGCAACGCCTAGCATCATGCAACCCTGTCCGAGAGCACCATACATCAGAAGGGGCTTTCTTCCCCATCTGTCGGCCACAAAGAAAGTAATAAAACAGAACATGATTGAAGTAACAGAGTTGAGAGCATTGATTAATATGACTGTATTGGTGGAGGAGAAGACTTGTTTGTAGATAATACCAGAATAACTTGTAAGAGTTCCGACACCTGTAAATTGCTGACCAGCATTAATGATGACTGCGAGGATGAGTCGGTTGCGGTATGATTTGTTTACAAATAGCTGCTTGTAACTTCCTTTTGTGTAAGTATTTTCGTATATTATTGCCTCTCGAATCTCAAAAAGCTCCTGGTCAATCTCTTCCGGCCGGCGTACTTTCTCCAAAGACCTCCGAGCATCAGCCTCTCGATCGTGCACGTACTACTGAAATATGGCATGTCCGCCCGTTCTACTGAGCACATTTCATAAAATATAGAACCATTAGTATGCTGCCTTACTATGAATCTGTAACCCATCGTTCCTGGCTCTACATTAGCAATTAAGCAATCCAGAACCAGATTCGTTCCAAGAAATTTCTTGCGACTCGTGGTGGGTCGTTCGCTTCCAGCTCCTCTATTTCAGCTTTGCCACTAATGAGATCAATGTCCTCAGCCCGCTTCCACAAGGGTCCTCGAAAGATAGCTTTATGCACTATATATAAAGCCAAGACGATAAAAACCGTGATGTAGGATACCAAGAATGAACTGGCCGAGAATCTACCCGGAAAGAAGTCGGCAAAGCCGTTGAAGAAGGTGATGATGAACATCATAAAAAGTCCGTACCAAGATGCATAAGGTTGGAAGCGAGAATAGTACGGCAATGTGCGCCGGTCGAATCCTTGCAAATCAAAAGCTTTCCTGTATCGTAGGTAGGTTAAGAATACAAACATCCAGGCGCAGAATCCCGAAATGCTCGTTATATTCTGGAACCAAAAGAAGACTGTAGCGCCGCTCGAACTGACATTTAGATAACCCAAACAGCCAATTGTACGAGCACTGTGATATTATTGACACCGCATCCAAACTTTATATACTTCACTCCAGCAGAGGCTCTCTTTCTCATGGGCAGTAGAATTCATTCCCGTAATGCGTGAGTAGTTCAATGCGGACATACCGTGCCCAGAGCAGTGGATCTCCAATTGTAAAGGACTGCACGCCGTGTGTATTCTCTGCGTGGAAGTCGCCCAGCGCGTGCCATTCGGTGGCGGGATAGCGATCACTCACGGCAACCCGCACGTCGCGAAACATGGAGGAGAAACATTCAAAGTTGCAGAGATGGATGGTATCGATGAGAATGTCCTGGCAGAGCTCCACAGTGAAGAACTTGTTGTTTGCACTGCATGGATTGAGCATGTAGGAGTCTTATTCTCGACAAGAATGGCAGACGAGCCTTTGCATTCAGGATTGGATTTGTTGAGCACTGTCGAGGCGCAGTCCGAGGAGGCATAGTTGAATCTTTCTTTATACCATTCTTCTCTCGTCTGATTCACCTTGTTGGTTTCAAGGTGCTGCGGAATGCTGGCACCCTCACTCGTGTCCTTTAGGTTCCGCAGCTTCCATCGCTCCAGGCACCCAAGTCACATCATTCCTGGCTTGGACCAAAACCAGGCAAGCAAGCACGAATGCAAGAAGCATTGCCGACGTGTCAACGGTTAAGTCACGTGATTGAATTTTAAGCGCGTCACGTGAACCAAAATAGAGATCAAATCTCCGATTGGCAGGGTACACCGGCTACAATGAACCACAGTCACGTCATCGCCGACGACAACTGTTAGGTAAAGATTTGTGATACCAGACATCTATCATTTGGAGTATATCGCTCGACTCGACAAGACTTACAGTGAATGGGTTGAATCTCAATTAGCTACTCTGGTTCAAGAAGTCCAGTAAAGTAGCCAGAGTGAATTTTTGACACCATAGTACCCTACTTAACTTTGCAACCTGATTTCACATAACCATGCAATCCCTCCTATGCTTGTTTGGGTCCCTGTGCTTCCATGTGTGCCACTTGTAGATCTCCACGCTTCCACGTCCCGACGCCTCGTGCACGAGCTCGTAGAAAAGGAGGTACGGGTCTTCCTGCGAAAAGGCCTTCTTGCCGTCCACCGGCACGACCTTGGGGGTGGCCAGATCGTCAAAACGAAGCCAGGAGCCAGTGTTTGGGTCACGAACCAGGGAGATATAGTGTCCGGAATGTAGAGAGTCACCGCGATGACATACGGCAGAGAGGAGGTTGAGTTCGGATCCTTGCTGGCTCTCGGTGCCCTCCGAGGTGCCCTCCGAGTCGCGGGCAATAAAAGGTGGGAAGAGAATGCGGTCAGCAACAATGACACGCCTCGCGTTCTTGATCATGCAGCCCTCCGCATCCATGGCAAACCGCTTCAGACATACCCCTAGCACGGGACGATCGAGGGAGGCGGCAGGCAGCGACGGATCCATGCATGTGTAGAAGGGGAGCAAGCGAAAGAATTGCCAGGCCGGGATCTGCGTGTTGCCCTCTTGCCAGTTCCCCGTCTCGTGATGCGTCGAGTTCCCTTTGGAGGAGTCGATGGTTGCCCTGCGTTCGAGACCGCGCACAACGTCCACCTGGCTGGCAAAGAACTCCTCCAGACACGCTTGCAGGCTGATGGGCGGACCGTCTGGTGCGCCAATGGAGACGTAGAGGAGCCGCTCGTTGACCACCTTGTGGTCATCCAGAGCATCCTCTTTTCCGCTGTGCGCCAGGTCGACGGTGAGCGTAAAGTAGGGCATGGCCAGCGCCTGCGTGATGAAGAGGAAGGCCTCTGATGCATCCTGCTGCCCGTCGTGCACATCGCGCCATCCGCATTCCGCGATCCTCTGCAGCAGCGGCCGCGTGATGCCCTCCTCAATGAGCAGCCCGGCCCGCAGCATGTTCACCCAGAGGCGCAACGCCAGCGCCAGCCGGCCCGCCGCGTCCTCGCCCAGCCCAAAGAGCATGGCGTCAAAGAGATCATGGCGGGCGTACAGGCTGAAGAGCAGCGCGTCCAGGAAGCAGGTGATGCCGTCCACGTTTTCGGAGCCACGCAACTCGCCGTCCACGCTGTACACCAGCCCATCCCGGCTGTCCTGCCTGACCTCGTCCAGCTGCCTGCGCGCGATGGTCCGTCCACGCCGCCGCCGCGGCATCAATAACCACGCTGCATTCGACGATACAGAGGAGGGGGACGCGAGAAGTACAGTAATTTCCTACCTGATTACACGGTCAATCCCCACTGCGTGTATGCCGCCATGCAACTGCTCGCCAGCCCAGCCAGGCCCACCAGCCCGTCGTCCAGCTGGAGGTACTGCAGCGCAGAGACGGGGATGGTGAGGTCCAGCGCATCCTGCAGCAGCTGGTAGGCCAGGGCGTTGCGCCGGCGTGCGCTCACCTTCTCCGCAATCGTGTCCTCCGGCGCCTTCTGTTTGGCGCTGCTCGATGCTGCTGCTGCTGCTCCTCCCTGGACGTAGAGCTGGAAGCCACCGTTGACCATGCTGCACACAATCCCCAGCGCCCAGAATTGGTAGGCCATCCGCTGCACGTCCTTTTGCTTCTGCAGCCGGTGCAGGCCCAGCGCGTCGAGGTAGGTGAGTGAGTCGAGGGTGAGGTAGGCCCCGTACCCCAGCTGCCGGCCCACCGTCGCCGCCTTCACAACCGGGTGCTTGCCGTCGTCGCTGTCGTAGGCCCTCATGGCCGCCTTGAAGTGCTCGATGTTCTTGAGCACGCGAAAGAGCTTGCGCGACTGGCCGAGGCTTGTCTTCACATGGGCCCAGGTGGCCACGTCTCCTGCTGCGCCGCCGCTGCGCACAAGGTACCAGGCGTA
>JAABUZ0100004679.1_pt1 | contig 18660 bp, 14 predicted proteins | sample 5562091 | NCBI WGS metagenome assembly JAABUZ01 (sample SAMN12813069, study PRJNA571459) | rock metagenome | isolation source: Antarctica rocks | place: Antarctica: Victoria Land, Linnaeus Terrace sud | collected 2015-12-21 | reverse complement strand
CGGGGGAGCGTAACCCCGCCGTCACGGTCTCGCGTTCGCTGTCCGTCAATGGACGGACCAAAAGGGGTGCTTGCATGACGGAGAGTGTACCACATGCTCGACTACCTCCTTTGATCCAACACTAGGTATCTATGGATTGCCGCATCGCTGCTTCGTGAGCCGCAGCGGTGACATGCTTTTTCGACAATGGGGAACGGACGGGCACGCCAGCGGCATGTTTTGCCTGAATCAAACGATGAATCTCTTCCGCAAGGTCAATGACGGGAATTTGCTCCATGCGCGCCGGGTGCGGATCATTCTCCAGCACCTCGGCGATGACGTCGCGCGCGCGATCACCGAGCGAAACGACGCCCGTTTCATCGTCAACATCGGCAATCACGCCGTCAATGAGGATTGGCGTTCCATCCGGTAAATTCGTTGCCCATCGCACACGACGTGCGCCCATCTTCATGACCTTTCCTTTGGATACATCACGGTGACAATCCGCAATTCGGTGGCATTCTCTCCATGCTCGTTGTTAAATGCGACAACGACGCGCATCTTATCGCCGTCGAATCGTCTCCCGAAGATCATATAGGTTTTGCCTTCAGGGTGATGCGGATTCTCACTCATTATCTGCGCATCTTGGCTGAGAATCGTCGCTTCGGCGTCTGCAAATTCAATGGCACGATCACCCTCGCGTTGCTGACTATGCGCGGATGGTCGCAGACGGTTTTGATACGTCAATGCTTGCGCACGCAGAAGGATTCGGTCGTAGCGCTGCGGCATGTCACGGCTCACATCGTCCCTCCGCTCCGGCGGCGAATAGCACAATAGTACCATAGCGGTGGTTTGCGGCATCTCTTTCGATGGGCTACACTCGTGCGGGTAAACCATACCCCATACGAGCGACAATGACGCGCGGGGCAGGATGCCCGTAGGATGCATGAGGGTACGACGATGCCGGTTACGGTTGTGCTGGGTGGACAGTGGGGCGACGAGGGGAAGGGTCAGATCACCGATACACTGGCGCATGATGTGGATATCGTCGCGCGGGCGACAGGTGGCTCCAATGCCGGCCACACGGTGATTAATGACCAGGGTACGTTCGCCGTTCATCTCATTCCTTCCGGCATCTTCACGCCCGGCACGACGTGCGTGCTCGGCAACGGCATGGCGATCGGCCCGCAGACGCTGATCAAGGAGATGGACGCCCTCGCCGCGCACGGGATTGATCTCGCCAATCTCCATATCTCTGACAAGGCGCATCTCGTCATGCCATACCATCCGACACTCGACGCCCTCGAAGAAGAGCGGCGAGGCGAGGCGGCTATCGGCACCACGCGGCGCGGCATCGGCCCCGCGTACATGGATAAAATGGCGCGCACTGGCGTCCGCATCGCCGATTTGCTTGATGAAGAAGCGCTTCGCAGCCGCCTTGCCTTCGTTCTCCCGTACCGCAACGACCAATTCGTCAAGATTTTTCGTGCCGAACCGGTGGCGCTGGAACCACTCGTTGCGGAGATGCTGGCGTATGGCGAGCGTCTTCGCCCGTACGTGACGCAGACCGAAGTGCTGATCCAGGACGCGCTGGACGCCGGGAAGCATGTACTCGTCGAGGGGGCACAGGCGTCCTTGCTCGATCCCGATTTCGGCACCTATCCGTTTGTGACCTCGTCGTCGCCAACGGCGGCAGGCGCGTGCCTCGGTACCGGCATCGCGCCGGGGCAGGTGACAACAGTGCTCGGTGTCTTCAAGGCGTACTGCTCGCGCGTCGGCGCGGGGCCGATGCCGACGGAACTGACGAATGCGACTGGCGATCTGATCCGCGAGCGGGGTCGCGAATATGGTACGACAACGGGTCGGCCGCGCCGCACTGGCTGGTTCGATGCGGTGGCGGCACGCTACGTCGTGCGACTCAACGGTATTTCCCGTATCGCGCTTACCGGTATGGGTGTGCTCGGCGCGTTCGAGACGATCAATGTCTGCACGGCGTATCGGATCGGCGGCGATGCGGTGCAAACGATCCCGACACTCGCGGAAGCGTACGCGCGGGCCGAGCCGGTCTACGAGGAGTGGCCGGGTTGGCAGACCGATACTGCAGGTGTCCAGACCGCCGACGATCTGCCGACGAACGCGCGGCGATACATCGAGCGGTTAGAGGAACTGCTGGGCGCGGAGATCGTCCTCGTCGGCGTCGGACAGCAGCGGCGGCAACTCGTTCGGCGCGGCGCATTCGCGCGCGAAGCGGCAGCGGTCTGAAAACCTCACCCCCGACCCCTCTCCATTGCGATGGAGAGGGGAGTGGTACAGATGCAATTGGTTCGCACGAAGGATCGCGCGGTGTTCTCAATCTATCTCTACATCATCATCGCCTTAATCGTTCTGCTCATCATCTTCATCGTGCGGCAAGTGCGGTTGCGGCGGGCGATTGCGCGGCGGCATGCGCTCAGGCAACGTCAATCATCGGGCGGAACGGAAAAGTAGCCGAGGTGCAGCATGCTTGACCGGACGGCAATCGAGGCGATCATTCCCCATCGCGCGCCCTTCCTGCTTGTGGATCGCATCATCGAACTGGAACAGGGCAAGTCGGCGGTCGGAGAATTGGATGTGCGCGCGGATGCCTTCTGGGCGCCCGGCCATTTCCCGCAGTATGCGGTCATGCCGGGCGTGCTGATCGTTGAGGCGCTGGCGCAGGTCGGTGCGGTCGCACTCCTCAGTATGGAGGAATTCGCGGGCAAACTCGCCTTTTTCGCCGGCATTGACGGCGTGCGCTTCAGGCGACAAGTGCGCCCCGGCGACATGCTCCGCCTCGCCGTGACACTCGGTGCGATGCGGCGCGGCATCGGCAAAGGGCAGGCGATTGCGACCGTGGATGGTAAGATCGCGGCGCGCGGCGAACTGACCTTTGCCGTCGGTGACGCGCCGACGACCTGATCCCCTGGCCCCCTTCCATACCTCGGCGTGGGAAGGGGGAAGATACGAAAACGGAGAAACGGCGACGTTTAGACTGTCACGATCCCATCCAAAAAGTAAAAGAGAATGGCTGCTTGACATCGAATGGTCAGAGCGGGCGCGGGATGCAATGATCGGCGCGGCCTGTCGTCTGGTTGGGATGCTCTGCTGGCCTCTGAGACGACCACCGCGTGATGGCTGGATGGTGCCGCGACGGATACTTATTCTCAAGCCGTGTTGTATGGGAGACGTGCTTTTTACGACGCCGCTGCTCGCGGCGATCAAGGCGGCATATCCCAGTAGTCATCTGATGTTTGCGACGAGCCGATGGTGCGCACCGGTGATCGTGGATAACCCGCATCTGGAGGCGATGCTTGAGGCGCCGCCATCCATCGGACTGCGTGACCTGTGGGAGTGGGCGGGGCGGCTGCGTGCGGCGGGTTTCGATTGCGCGCTTGTGCCGGATCGCTCGCCGCTACTCGGATTACTCGTCGCACTGGCGGGGATTCCGCGCCGCGTTGGGTTGGACAGCGGGGGGCGGGGATTCCTCTACACCGATCGGGTGGCGACCCCGCCGGACGATTACGCCATTCATGAGGCCGACCTGTACGGGCGTGTTGGCACGGCGATTGGCGCGTCCCCCCTTCCTGATCAGGGGACGGAATACCGCCCGTCCGCCGAGGCTGTCGCACGGGCCGCAACAATGATCGCGGAGCGGGGATGGCAGCTACCGCTGTGGGTCATCCACCCGGGCGGCGGCGTCAATCCCGGCATGACATTGGCGCCGAAGCGCTGGGCACCAGATCGTTTCGCCGCGCTCGCGGATGGCTTGCTGGAGACACAGGGCGGCACAGTGCTGCTGCTCGGTGCGGCGACCGATGCCGATGCGGTGCAAGCGGTGCGCTTCATGATGCACCATCCATCGGTTGACCTGACGGGCGCACTCGACTTCGCGATGGTGCAGGCGCTCGCGCACCACGCGACGCTCTACATCGGCAACGATTCCGGGACGACGCACTGCGCCCTCGCAGGGGGGACGCCGACGCTCTGCATCTTCGGGCCAACCGATGTGCGCCAATATGGCCTCTACGGCGGACGGGGAATGATGGTCATCGGGCGCGTGCCGTGGTCACCGTGCTTCCGGCGTGGCAGGCTTGCCTGCACCTGCGGTACGATACGCTGCATGGACGCTGTGACGGTCGGAGCGGTCCGCGCCGCTGTTGACCAACTGGTTGGAGCCGCCGTTTGAGCGTGAACCTGAATCCCCAGTACCTCGCGCGCCGTGGGATGATGCGGGCGGGCGGGCTATTTGTGCAATTGTGGAAACCGCCGCTGCTCGAAGCGGTGCGCCGCGTCGTCCTCATCCGGCCTGACCATCTCGGCGACCTCCTGATGCTCACCCCGGCGCTTGCCCGGCTGCGGGAAGCATTGCCGGATGTGGCTGTGACGCTCTATGTTGATCCATCGTCGTGCCCGGTCGCATTTAATGGACCCGAAGGCATTGCGGTCGAGGCGCACTGCTTTCCCGGTATTACGCGCGGCCCGAAACCGCATCCGGTGCGGCCATATGTGGACTTGTGGTTCATGGCGCGGCATCTTCGAGAAGGGCGGTACGATGCCGCGCTCATCCTCCGGCCCGATCACTGGTGGGGCGGCGGCACGGCGGGCGTCGCGCGCATCCCGCTCGTCCTCGGATTCGATCACCCCGATACCCGCCCCGCCCTCACCCAGTCGCTGCCATTCGTCCCACGCATGCATGCCGCACGAGCAAATTTGCTGCTGATCGAAGCCCTGATCACCCGCGCCACCGGGCAGCCACCTCGCGCATTGCCGCCAGATGACGTTGCGCTGATGGCAGCGCACCCGATGGTCTTTCGCGTCCCGGAGGCGGCGCACGTGAAAGTAACCGAATTACTGAATGGCTGGGGGCGTGATAAACCGCTGATCGCGATCAATCCGAGCGCGGGCGCGCCCGTCAAGCGATGGTTGCCGGAGCGATGGGCGCGGGTAGCAGATGCGCTCGCGGCGCGGTATGGCGCGGCGATTGTCTTGACCGGCGCGCCCGGTGATGAATCACTGACCGGCGAGGTGGCAGCCGCGATGACCCATCCCGCACTTGATTTGACAGGGAAGACAGACTTTCCGACGCTCGGCGCAGTCTACGAGCAGGCAGCGCTCGTCCTTGGGCCGGACTGCGGTTCGTTGCATCTTGCGGTCGCTGTCCGCACGCCGACGGTCCATCTCTATGGCCCCGCTGATGTCGCGCAGTACGGGCCGTGGGGCGACCCGGCCCAGCACGTCGCGATCACGGCGGATCGGCGCGACATTCCCTGCCTCGGCTGCGGCGATCTCTCACTCAGCCGCCCGCCCGCCCCGCCCTGCCTGACGATCCTCGAAGTGGCGGACATCCTCGCCGTTGCTGATCGCCTGCTCGCGCTGTCATGCACCCGCTAACGATCGCTGTGGACGCGAGCCGGACGCTGCCCGCGTATCGCACCGGGACGGAGCAGTACAGCGTCTTTCTGCTGCGCGCCTTGATGGCAATGGAGACGCCGCACCGGTGGCGGCTTATCGCGCCCGGCCCGCCGCCGGACGATCTGCTGCCGTTGCCGCCCCGCTGGGAATGGCGGACGATCCCCTTTCCGCGCCTCTGGACGCATCTGCGGCTCTCGTGGGAAATGGCACGCCACCGCCCGGATGCGCTTTTTGTCCCGGCGCATGTCGTGCCGATCATCCATCCGCGCGCGACGGTCGTGACGATTCACGATCTCGGCTATCGCCGTTTCCCGGAGATGCATACCGCATCGTCGCGCCGTTATCTTGATTGGTCCACGCGGTGGAGCATCCGGGCGGCACGGCGGGTGATTGCGGTTTCCGGCGCGACCCGCGATGATCTGGTGACGATGCTCGCTGTGCCGGAGGAGAAAATCACCGTTGTCCATCACGGTGTCCGCCCGGTAATGAACCGAATGTCGGACGATGCGGTGCGTGCAACGGAGGAGCGTTTGGGAATTACCTGGCCGTATGTCCTTTTTCTCGGCACCGTGCAGCCACGCAAGAACCTCCAGCGACTGATCCGCGCGTTTCGGCAGGTCGTGGACGCGGGACTGCCGCATACGCTGGTAATCGCTGGTCAGATGGGGTGGTTCGCGGAGCCGATCCGCGCGGCAGTGGCGGCGTGCGACCTGACCGCGCGCGTTCGCTTCGTAGGCTACGTGGAAGACGACGATCTGCCCGCGCTGTACACTGGCGCAGCCGCCTTCGCCTTTCCGTCGCTCTTTGAGGGGTTCGGTATGCCCGCACTCGAAGCGTTATCGTATGGTGTGCCGGTCGTCGCGTCATCAACAACGAGCTTGCCGGAGATCGTCGGTGATGCGGGTCTCCTCGTGGAGCCGCTGGATGAAGTAGCGCTCGGCGCGGCGCTCGTGCAGGCGCTCGTGGACGCAACGCTACGCACCCGCCTCGCCATCGCCGGGCCGGAGCGGGCAGCGCAATTTTCGTGGGAGCGGTGTGCGCGCGAGACGCTTACTGTACTGGAAAGGGCGGCGCGATGAGTGAGGCGATACGCCGCGTGCTCGTCGTCAAATTAGCTGACATCGGCGATGCCATCGGCACGCTGCCCGCGCTCCGCGCGCTCTGCGATCTGCTGCCGGATGCCCGGATTGACGCGCTCGTCGACCCCGGCGCGCGGGTTGTGCTCGAACACGAGCTGTCCGTGAGCGAAATCTTGACCTTCGCGAAGGCAGCGTACGATGCTCCGCGTGGCATTGCGAACCCGCGCGCGATGCACGACCTCGCCCGATTTGGTAGCGAACTGCGCGGGCGGCAGTACGACGCCGTGATCTTCTTCCATCACCTGACGACCGCCTGGGGCGCTGTTAAATATCGCGCCCTCGCCCTCGCCACCGGCGCGCCGATCCGCGCTGGGCTTGACAACGGGCGGGGCAACTTCCTCACCCACACGGTGCGCGATCACGGCTTCGGCGCGAAGCCGGAATGGGCGTACTGGCTCAGTGTCGTCGGACTGCTCGGCGCGACCGCACGCGATGCACGCCCCACCGTCGCGGTTTCTGACGATGCACGGGCAACCGCTCATGCACGGATTGGTACGGGCGCGCCGTACATCACACTGCATCCCGGCATCGGCGCATTCGGCCCGGCGCGGCAGTGGTCTCCGGCGCGCATGGCGGCGGTCGGCCAGACACTGGCGGCGGATGGCTACCGGCTCGTGATTACTGGCGGGCGTGATCCTCAGGCCCGTGACGCGGCGGACGAACTTGTGCGGCATCTTGGCGCGACAGCCGCGCTCGATCTCACGGGCACATCCAACATCGCGGTTTCGGCGGCAATCTATGCCGATGCCGCGCTCTTTATCGGCAGCGATAACGGCATGGCTCACCTCGCGGCAGCGGTCGGTGCGCGGGCCGTGGTCATCTTCGGCCCCTCGAATCACCGCGCATGGGCGCCGTATGGTGCGATTGAATGCAATCCGGGCGCGCTGACTGTGCCGCCTGGCGCGCGGGTCGTCGTGCTTCGTAGCACGATTGCCTGCTCGCCCTGCTTCTACACCGGGTACACGCTTGGTAGGCCAAATGGTTGCCCATCACGAAACTGCCTTGACCACGTTCAAGCGAGTGATGTCCTTGTTGTCGCGAATCAATTGTTGGACTCTACGCCCTCACGCGACGATCATGGATGAGTTTAACGACGAGAGTGGGCGGTTACGAGCATGAGCGTTCAAACGGACGTCCGCGACGAGTTACTTGCTACTATCCTTAAGACGGCGCCCATCGGCATCCTCGTGATCGAGTCCGACACGCTGCGGATTCTGCTCGCCAATGAACAGGTCAAGGCGATCCTCGACCCCGAATGGCACGATCGCGATCTCACCGGCTATCTCTTCCCGGAGGTATTCACCGCGATTTCTTTCGCACGGTTCCACGCCATCTTGCAGGACGTGGCGCGCACCGGCGCGACGTTCCATATCCAGGGCTACGCGTACGACGGCTTCGCGCGCGGCCGCACTTACTGGAACGACGATATTACTCCGTTGCACGACGATGCCGGGCAGTGCTACGCCGTGATGCTCACGTTGACTGAGACAACCGCACAGGTCCTCGCGCAACAGCGATTGGAGGAGACGAACACCGTCCTCACCGCGATTAACGCACTCGCGCTGCGCGTTAATGCGACGAAGGACCTACCGACAATCTTCCAGTATGCGCTCGATACCCTGATCGAACTCCTGCATCTCGACCAGGGTGTGGTCGGCATCGTCAATTTTGTGGACCGAACGTTCCGTCTCGTGGCGGATCGCTTGCCCCGCCAGCTTCGGCAGGATACTCCAATCCCTCTCGATGAGACCTTTACGCTCCGCGCGATTGAGGAGTACACCTGTCCCGTCGTGATCGAGGATGTCGCGTCTGATCCACGGCTGTTGCCTCTTGAGCGAACGATCTTCGGTGCGAACGGCGCTCGTGCACTCCTGCTCGTGCCGATTCTCGTCGAAAGCGCCTGGTATGGCGTGATGGTCTTACACGCGACGAGCGCGCCGCGCACGTTTACTGTGGACGAAATCGCGTTGTCAGAGACGATCAGCAACCAGCTCGCGGTTGCCATCCGCAATGCGCAATTATACGAGCAGACGCAGCAGCGAATGATCGAACTCGTGACCCTTAATGACGAACTGGAGGCGCTGCGAGAGGTCGGCCTTGCGATGACCGGGACGCTCGATCTTCCGGCCGTCCTGCGCCGCGTGCTGGCGGAAATCGCGCGCGTCGTGCCGTACCAGCAGGGGATGATTTGCCTCGATGTGCCGGAGCGGGGCATGTTGCGCATCGAGGCGGCTACCGGATCGGTGATTGAACCGCTTCTCGGTACTGAGATGCGCATTGACCAGAGCATGAACGGATTTGTCTATACACAGGGCGAAACTGTCTGCGTGGACGATTTCTGGGAATCGGACGAATGGCTGACCCGCTCACATCGCATCAACGTGCAACCGGACGAGTTACACAGCGTCCTCTGCGCACCTCTCCGCATCGGCGGTCAAAGCATCGGCACGATGTATCTCGCCCACGGCACGCCCGCGATCTACCACGCAGAGGATATTGACCGGATCGAGCGATACAGCAGCCAGGTGGCAGTGGCAGTGGCGAACGCGCGCCTCTTTGCGCAGGTGCAGCGGCAAGTGGACGAACTGCGCTCGCTCAACTCCGAATTGGAGACGATGCATGAAATCGGTATGGCCGTCAGCGCGTCGCTCGATCCGGCGGTCGTCCTCCCCCGTGTCCTGTCGGAGATCCGTCAAATCATCCCTGCCGAGTCCGGCTATGTCACCCTCCTCGAATCGGACGGTGAGACGCTCCGCATCGTCGGCGATTTCGGCTTCGACACACCGCGGACTGGTGAGCGGATGCCTGTTGGGAAGAGTATTAACGGGCAGATCATCACGTCCTGCCGTACCTTCCGCATCGGCGATGTCTGGGCTGACCCCGCGTGGCAAGTGACATGGCATAACGCTCCCGCACAGATTGCGCCGCGTATGCGCAACCTCCTCGGCACGCCGCTGATCGCCGCTGGGGCGGTGATCGGGACGCTCTATCTGGTTCATAGCGAGACGGACATTTTTACCGAGCGGGACGAGTCCCGGCTCGAACAATACGCGGCTCAGACAGCAATCGCAGTCGCGAACGCGCGCTTGTACGAGCAGATTCAGGCCCAGGTCGCGGCGTTGCACCGGTTGAATGGCGACCTCGAAGCGGCAAGCCAGCACAAGAGCGACTTTCTCGCCACGATGAGCCACGAATTGCGCACGCCACTCAACGCGATTATCGGCTTCTCGGAATTGCTGGCGGATGACATCGTCATCGCTGAAGACGAACGCCGCGAATGCCTGATGGACATCCATTCCAGCGCGCGACATCTACTTTCGCTGATCAACGATGTGCTCGATGTTGCGAAGATCGAGTCTGGCAGGATGGAAATTCACCCCGTCGCCTTCGTGGTCACGGATGAACTGCGGGAAGCCGAGCGCGTGATGGCCCCACTCATCCTCAACAACCGGCAGACGCTCTCTGTCGCCGTCGCGCCGACAACGCCGCATGTCTACGCGGATCGGGCGCGGTTTCGGCAGATCGTCCTCAATGTCCTCTCGAACGCGAACAAGTTCACGCCGGAAGGCGGGAGTATCACTGTTGAGGTGGCGGGGAGTGGAGATCAGGTCTGCATTCGTATCACGGATACCGGCATCGGCATCCGCCTGGAGGACGCGGCCAAAGTCTTCGAGGCGTTCCGGCAGATTGACGGCTCACTATCGCGCCGCTACAACGGCACCGGCCTCGGCCTTGCCCTCACCCAGCGCCTCGTCGAATTACAAGGCGGGACAATCGGTTTCGAGAGCGAACCCGGCGTTGGTACTATGTTTACGATCACGTTGCCTGTGGCGAGGGAAGTGTCTGAGTGCTGAGTGCTGAGTGCTGTGAGATAGCGCGCGGTATCCGGTATATGCAACTCATCGGCGCGATACGATGTACAAGAAACACTACACGCGATAGCAGGTCACTCAGCACTCAGCACTCAGCACTTTCCCCTTTGTTGTGGAACCAGCGCGCACTGGCAGTCGTATCTACTGCTGGGTCCTGTTATGATACGACGTGATCGGAGGACGCTATGACTAATACGGATGCACGCATGCACTATCCAGGGGCCGCGTCTGGCCACCGACCGAGCAGGCTGGACCGGATTCCGGGCTATCGTGGCTATCACGAGAAGGAGGCGCGGCGCGATGCCGATGGCGCGCTTCGCCGGATGCTCGCGCAGGATTACGCCGCGCAGCACACACGGCTGACGTGTGTCCAGCAGACGCTGCTCGCCGCGCGCCGCCTCGATCAACTCGCGCCGGTGGACCAGGCCGCCGGGCGGCTCAATCACTTCACTGACCGCGTGCGTACCGCGACCTACGGCTATGCCGGGTTGCGGGATAGCGTGCAAGTTGACGAGCGCGCGCTCGATCAACTGTACCAGTTCGATCTCGCGCTCGCGGATGGTGTGGACGAGGTCGGCGCAAAGGTGGATGCTATCGAGCAGGCAGCCGAGAGCGGCGGCGATCTCCACGCGCCACTCGCTGACCTCGATAGCACGGTGCGGGATTTGCAGGAGCGGTTCAACGCGCGGGCCGATGTCTTCCAGACCGGCCAGCCGAGCGAGAATACGAAACTCTTCGATGTCGTCAAGACGTCCGCGCTATTGGCGACGACCGCGACTGAGCCGTTACCGCTCCTGAATCTCAACGACGCAGTCACAGTAGACGGTCAGGACTGGCTCGTCGCCGCGCGCACCCGCGTGGACGGCCCGACGCCATGGACCGACTATCTTCTGCGCGATGGCGAGATGACGAAATGGCTGATCGTGCCGGGCGATCCATCACGGCCAATGGCGCTGACCGATCAAGTGGATTTCTGGACGCGCGTCCCACCTGTCACACCGCTGATTTTCGGCGGTGTCACGTACTCGCTCGTCGAGCACCTGAGCGGCGCGGGCACGATCACGGGCGCGGCGGGCGAGCGGACGGGCACTGTTAACGCCTACGTCTATTCGGGTGTTGATGGTGCCTATCTCGTCCTTCGCGACTGGGGCAGTGATCGCCAGGCGCTCGTCGGCCGGACAATGGACCGTAGCGACGTGGAGTTTTACCCGCGACAGCCAGCAACAACAGGGCGATAATTGGTAGATGGTGAACGGAGTGCATTCTGGTAGCGTAGGCTTCAGCCTGTGACCTGATTCGATAGCGCGGGCTTTCCAGCCTGCGAGTGATACACGGAGACGCAGGTTGAAGCCTACGCTACCAGGCGATGGAGAAGGAGACGAGAACTCATGGGTATTCTCGACCGGATGACGCGGCTGATTCGTGCCAATGTCAATGACATGGTTGACCATGCCGAAGACCCCGCCAAGATGCTGGATCAGTTGATTCGGGAAATGAACGATCAGATTCATATGGCCCGCGGGCAGGTCGCGACGATGATCGCGCAGGAAAAAGAACTGCAAATGGACTATGAGCAATCCGCACACCAAGCCTCCCAGTGGGATCGCAAGGCGGAACTCGCTGTGACGCAGGGGAAGGATGACCTCGCGCGGGAAGCGTTGCGCCGCAAGCGGGATAACGACGAGCACGCGCAAGTCTACGCCTCGAACTTGCAATCGCAGCAGGAGATGGTGACGAAACTGAAGGGGCAGTTGCAGCAGTTGGAGGCGAAGTACGAGTCCGCCCGCGCTAATCGGGACGTGTTGATTGCGCGACAGCGGCGGGCCGAGGCGGTGCAAAAAGTCTCCAGCACGATGTCCGGCCTGAAATCACTGGAGCCGGGCGAGGAACTGGATCGTATGGAGCGGCGCATCCGTTCCAACGAAGCCAAGGCGCTCGCCGAGCAGGATCTTGCATCCGATTCAATGGGCGCGCAGTTCGCCGAACTCGACAGCGGACTCGAAGTGGAAGACGATCTCGCCAAACTGAAGGCCCGCGTGCAGGGTGGTAGCCAGCAGGCGCTGCCTGCTGGTCAGGGCGTGGACGAACTCAGCGCCCTCAAAGCGCGTATGGGTGTCCATGAAGGTGCCGCCCTCGGCGCGGGGGATGCACAATCTACGACGAGCAATGAGCAACGAGCGGGAGCCCTTCAGGGCAGTAGCAATGAAGCGAGTGGGCAGCCGCATCCGCAAGCGCCGCCCAGCAAGCAAGAATAGAGCTGTGTGACGAGCAACGCGGGCACGGAATACTCCATTGCTTCGCGACAAAGGAGCGACACGCGTGGCGATTTTAGATGTCATTGAATGGGTGGATCAGGGAAGTAATGAGATCGTTCACCGGGTGCCGGAGTATGGCTCTGGAGAATTCCGCCTTGGTTCGCAGTGCATCGTGCGCGATAGCCAGGTGGCGGTATTCTTCCGGGACGGCAAGGCGCTCGATACGCTGCCGCCTGGGCGGCACACGCTCTCGACACAGAATATCCCGGTCCTCGCCGGTATTCTCAGCATTCCGTTTGGGCACAAGTCGCCCTTCCGTGCTGAGGTTGTCTATGTCTCACTCAAAGAGTTCCTCGATATGAAATGGGGAACGCCACAACCGATTATCTACCGGGACAGCGATCTTGGCGTCGTGCGGTTGCGCTCGTTCGGTACCTACGCGATGCGCGTTGTGGATCCGCAACTCTTCGTCAACACGATCGTCGGCACGCAGGGCGTCTTCCGTGCCGAAGACATCGGCAATTACCTCCGCTCGATCATCGTTCAGCAACTAACGGTACTAATGGGCCAGGTGATGAAGAGCGTCCTCGACCTCGCCGTGATGTACGAGCAGTTGGCGCTGGCAACCAAGACCGCTGTCGCCGATCAGTTCGCGGCCTATGGACTGCAACTCGATACATTTCAGATCGGCGCGATCACGCCGCCGGACGAGGTGCAGGCGAAGATTGACGAGCGGTCGAGCATGGGTGCCCTCGGCAATCTCGATCAATACATGAAGTACCGCACCGCGCAGGCAATTGGCGATGCCGCGAACAATCCCGGCGAGGGCGGCTCGGCATTCGGCGCGGGCATCGGCTTCGGTCTTGGCAGTCAGGCTGTGAACGCGATGCGCCAGCAGGCACAGGAACCGCAGCAGGCAGCCGCCGGTGGCCAAGCCGCTCCATCCACATCAGCAGGTGGAAGCGCGCCGACAACCGGGCCGAAATTCTGCCCGAATTGCGGTTTTGGCCTGACAGCGATACCGGACGGTGGCCCGCCGAAGTTCTGCCCAAACTGCGGGAATAAACTGCGGGACTGAGAGGCAGGGAACTTTACCCCTCCCCTCTCCTTTGCCTTGAGGCGAAGGAGAGGGGAGGGTGAGGAATGTTTCCCCACCATAGCCATTACATATCCATCTCATAGACAAAATGCATAATCGCCGGATGGGTTCGGTAATACTGCGGTGGGGGCATTGACGAAGGGGCGAATCGTAGTATACTGCTTGTTTGTGGATGCCTGCGGCGGTGCGATCGGCGTCAGACATAAAGTCGAGGTAGATTGCCACATCGAACGATCCGAGATGAACGATATTGGGTGGGGGGAAACCTCGCCCTTCTGGTGTCTCCCTGCTTTTTCTCTTGTTGCCCACCAGAATACGGCAACTGGCGGTCGGACGCAACTCCGACAGACCAGGATAAGACCGTTCGTGCAACGGTAACGGACCGGCGTGCCGCGCAATACCCACGCGGCACGACCATCATCCGCGTTTGTTTTGGGTCTGTAGTATTTCAAGGGGGAAAGACGCATGGTGATTGAGGTTCAAACTTCCCCGCAGAGTGTGATCCCGTATCCGGATCGCCGCTCATTCGGCAAGATTCCGGCGGTATTGGAGATGCCGCACCTCGTCCAAATTCAACTCGACTCTTTCCGCTGGTTTCTCGAAGAAGGGATGAAGGAACTCCTCGCGGAGATTTCACCAATCACCGATTTCACTGGCAAGAGCATGGAACTGTCGTTCCTCGATTTCGAATTTGGTGAGGCCCGCTATTCCGAGGGCGAGTGCCGCGAGCGAGACATGACCTATTCCGTACCGCTCCGGGTCAAGACGCGCTTGCTCATCAAGGAGACGGGCGAAATCAAGGACTCCGAAATCTTTATGGGTGACTTCCCAATGATGACGCGTGATGGCACATTCATCATCAACGGCGCGGAGCGCGTCGTCGTCTCCCAACTCGTTCGCTCGCCCGGTATCTACTTTACCGCGACAGAGGACCCCTCGACAGGTCGCCATCTGTTCGCGGCGAAACTGATCCCGAACCGCGGCGCATGGTTGGAGTTCGAGACGTCTAATCGGGATATTCTCTCCGTCAAGGTGGATCGCAAGCGGCGTATGCCGGTAACGATTCTGCTGCGCGCCCTCGGCTACGGCACGGACGAGCAACTGATGGACCTCTTCAAGGAGATTGACACCGACGAGCATCACCGTTACATCGCGGCGACGCTCGACAAGGAACCGATGAAGGGGACAACGGACGAGAAGAAGGGGCGCGACGAGGCGCTCCTGGAACTCTACAAGCGCATCCGGCCGGGTGATCCACCGACGCGTGAGAACGCCGAGAACCTGCTCAAGAATCTCTTCTTCTACGCGCGCCGCTACGACCTCGCGAAGGTTGGACGGTATAAGTTGAATAAGCGGCTTGGTGAAGATGCATTGAACGAGACGCGCGTCCTCACGCATGAGGACATCATCAAGATTGTCTCGACGATGATCCGCCTGAACAATGGTGTCGGCGAGCCGGACGACATTGACCATCTCGGTAACCGCCGCATCCGCGCGGTCGGCGAGTTGATCCAGATGCAGGTGCGCGCCGGTCTCGCGCGCATGGAGCGCGTCGTCAAGGAGCGCATGACGATCCAGGACCCGGAGACGGCGACAGCGAACGCGCTCATCAACATCCGCCCAGTGATGGCGTCCGTCCGCGAGTTCTTCGGCGGGTCGCAGTTGTCGCAGTTCATGGACCAGACGAATCCGCTCGCCGAACTAACGAACAAGCGGCGCCTCTCCGCGCTCGGCCCCGGCGGTCTCAGCCGTGACCGCGCCGGGTTCGATGTGCGCGACGTGCATCACTCCCATTATGGTCGCATCTGCCCGATTGAGACGCCGGAAGGCCCGAACATCGGTCTAATCGGCTCACTTGCGACGTACGGGCGCATCAACCAGTATGGCTTCATCGAGACGCCGTACCGCCGCGTTCTCCGGCTGCTCGATATGCAGCGCGACGCGGATCGTCTCGTCGGCCAGACGCTCGCGGAACGCGTCGTGGACCCGACGACGAGCAAGGAGATCGGCGCGTCCGGTACCGTCGTGGACAAGAAACTCGCGGACAAGATCGCGAAGGCGAGTCTGCGGATGGTGCGGATCAAGCCGGTCGTCACGGACGAGATCGAGTACCTTTCCGCCGATGTCGAAGAAGACTTCACGATCGCGCAGGCGAACGCGCTGCTTGATGAGAATAATCACTTCGTGGACGACCGTGTCTCGGCACGGCACGGCTCGCGCATTATGATCGAAGTGATTGACCGGATTGACTATATGGATGTCTCGCCGAAGCAGGTCGTCTCGGTCGCGACAGCGCTCATCCCCTTCCTCGAACATGACGATGCGAACCGCGCCTTGATGGGTGCGAACATGCAGCGGCAGGCCGTGCCCCTCCTGCGGCCGGAAGCGCCGGTCGTCGGCACCGGCATTGAGTACCAGACGGCGCGCGATAGCGGTCAGGTCATCGTGGCGCGCGAGAGCGGCGTCGTGACAAGTGTGGATGGTCGGCGTGTCGTCACGCGGGACAATGAAGGCGTGGAGCATATCTATCCACTGCACAAGTTCCGCCGCTCGAACCAGGATACCTGTATTAACCAGCGGCCTATCGTCCATCTGGGCGATACGATCGCCGCAAATCAGATCATCGCGGACTCGTCATCTACCGAGAATGGCGAACTGGCCCTCGGCCAGAATGTGCTCGTCGCGTTCATGCCCTGGGAAGGCGGCAACTTCGAGGACGCGATTCTCGTCTCGCAGCGGCTCGTGCAGGAGGACTATTTCACCTCCATCCACATCGAGAAGTACGAGTGCGAGGCGCGAGACACGAAACTCGGCCCGGAGGAGATCACGCGGGACATCCCGAACGTCGGTGAGGACAGCCTTGCCGATCTCGACGACCGTGGCATCATTCGTGTCGGCGCGGAAGTGCGGCCGAACGATATTCTCGTCGGCAAGGTGACGCCGCGTGGTGAAACCGATCTTTCCGCCGAGGAGCGGCTCCTCCGCGCGATCTTTGGCGAGAAGGCGCGCGATGTGAAGGACACGAGCCTGCGCGTCCCGCACGGTGCGCGTGGCACGATCATTGATGTCAAGGAATACTCGCGGGAGGCGAACGACGAACTGCCCGCAGGGGTCAATCAGATGGTGCGCGTGATGATCGCGCAGCGCCGGAAGATCTCCGAGGGCGACAAGATGGCCGGTCGTCACGGCAACAAGGGTGTCATCTCGCGCATCCTGCCGATCGAGGATATGCCTTATCTGCCCGATGGTCGGCCGGTGGACATCATCTTGAACCCGATCGGCGTGCCGTCCCGCATGAATCTTGGTCAGTTGCTGGAAACGCACCTCGGCTGGGCGGCGCGGGAACTCGGTTTTCGGGTCGCGACGCCCGTCTTCGACGGCGCGCGGGAGTCGGAGATCGAGGCGCTCCTGGAGGAAGCTGGGTTGCCGATTGACGGCAAGGTAGATCTCTACGACGGACGCACGGGCGAACGATTCGACCGGCCCGTCACGGTTGGCATCATTTATATGCTGAAACTGGCGCATCTCGTGGAGGACAAGATTCACGCGCGCTCCACGGGCCCGTACTCGCTCGTCACACAGCAGCCGCTCGGTGGCAAGGCGCAGTTCGGTGGTCAGCGCTTCGGTGAGATGGAAGTCTGGGCATTGGAGGCGTACGGCGCGGCGCATATCCTGCAGGAGATGATCACTGTCAAGTCGGATGACGTGGTTGGCCGCGTCAAGACCTACGAGGCGATCGTCAAGGGCGAGGAGATCCGTGACGCGGGCGTGCCGGAGTCATTCAAGGTGCTCGTCAAGGAACTACGGTCGCTCGGCCTTTCCGTTGAAGTAATCAACGAGGACGATCAGGCGGTCGAGTTTACGGAGGACACGTCGTCGGACATCCTCTCGACGCTGGACAATATCAATATGCGCGGCTTCGAGACGCGGGAGTAACGGGAAAGTTCGAGGTTCGGAGTTTGGAGTTCGGAGTTCGACGACTCCGTTCTCCACTCCGAAGCTCGAAGCTCGAACCTCGAACTCCGAACTACCGAGTTGCGCCGCGAAGGATGGGAAAATCATGTTTGATGTCAATAACTTCGATGCCATCCGTATTAGTCTCGCCTCGCCGGAAGCGATTAAGTCGTGGTCCTACGGCGAAGTGACGAAGCCGGAGACGATCAACTACCGGACACTGCGCCCGGAGTTCGGTGGCCTCTTCTGCGAGCGCATCTTCGGCCCACAGAAGGACTGGGAGTGCGCCTGTGGCAAGTACAAGCGCATCCGCTTCAAAGGCGTCATCTGCGACAAGTGCGGCGTCGAGGTGACGCGCGCCAAGGTGCGCCGCGAGCGGATGGGCCACATCGAACTCGCCGCGCCCGTCAGCCACATCTGGTACGTCAAGGGCACGCCGAGCCGGTTGGGTTTACTGCTCGACATCTCACCGCGCAACCTCGAACGCGTCCTCTACTTCGCGGCATATATCGTCACGAGCGTGGACACTGAGGCGCGTAGCCAACTCGTCGCGGATATTTACGCCGAACTCGAGGAGACGAAGGCAGAATTGCGCCACGATGCCGAGGAGAAGATCGTCGTCATCACCGGCGAGCGAGACGCGGACCTTTCCAATCTCACGTCTGGCCATTCCGGCCTCGTGCGGGATATCGAATCGCGCCTGAAGGTTGAGAGTACCAAGGTTGAGAAAGATTACGAGACGGTTCGCAACGAACTCGAGCAGATGATGGGCGAGAGCGCGACCGAAGCCGTCGAATTCCTTGGCCAGGTCATCATCCGTGAGGGCGAGGCAATCAACAATGACCGGCTGCTTACTCTCAAGGAGGCGCAGGACGCGCGGATTGAGGAATTGCAGGGGCAGGCGGAGCGCGATAAGGGATCGAGCCAGGCGC